>Ga0214544_1007884_pt1 | contig 18284 bp, 10 predicted proteins | sample CNSS3metaG_FD_160074 | JGI IMG/M metagenome (GOLD analysis project Ga0214544, IMG submission 160074) | Root nodule microbial communities from cowpea collected in UCLA plant growth center, Los Angeles, California, USA - CNSS3 | ecosystem: Host-associated > Plants > Roots > Nodule | place: USA... | reverse complement strand
TATATATTCTTTTGACTTGTTAGTAGTCAATTACCAATTTCTTGGTTAATTTAAGAGTCTAAAATATTGGTTAGAGACATATAATTATGAAATCAGAATAAATTAAAAAAAGTGTATATGTTGGAAATAAAATAATATTAAACAACTTATATAAGGTTTAAAAACTTGATGAATAAACAAACTTTCATAATGAGTATTAAAATTGCTACATCATTAACAAGGTAATTAAGAAAAATCTTAGTTGATTAAAGAAATACCCCTAGTCCGTAAAAAAAAAAAAGGAATACCCTTCACCTTTGTCAAAGTTTGGTAGTAATCCGGTCTGTTTTGGTGTTTTTCAAATGAATAGCAAAAGGAGTGAAGTTAAATGTTTCCTCTAATAAATCTATTTATTTATTTTCTTTTAATTTAAGGAAAGTTGTGTATATATATATATATATATATATATATATAATATAATATAATATAATATAATATAATATAATATGTATATTTTATATTGATGAAAGTATATGCATAACACTTACATTTATCGATATTCACCAAGTTTGTTGAATTATGTTTTAATCAATAGATGATTAAAAGATATTGAGTCAAAAATTTGGATTAAATATTTTCCATTATGGTACATGAATTGAATTGAGTTTAAGAACAATGAAAGAACTCTACGAAGTAAATTACAAATTAAACTGAATAAAGGCAAATAATAAAAAAATAAGTATAAAATAGAAAATGATAAAAAATTTAGTTTGTATAATTTGAATATGCATACAATCTATGTTTATAAAGGAACAAAATGATTAGTTAGAATTGTAAATAAAATTCTAACTAAGTAAAATGTATATAATCAGTGGCGGAACTTGACCACAATATAGTTTCTTACATCATTTTTTATTCAAAATAAGCACTCATGACAATATAATCCAAATAATATAACAATAATATATATGAAAGAGTAACATAAAGTTTATCATCAACAATAATATATAAAAAAAAAACAAAAGTTACCTTTAGTCAAAATGCTCCTCCAACTTTTAAAACCTATAAAAAAACATTTAAAAAGTTAAAACATGTTAATGACAATCAACTTATTGCCAATTAGAATTCAATGAAAATAAACTCAATTACATGTAACAATGGAAAACATGTGAGTCAGGTCGTCCGCTTGGTATTTTACTAAAAAGATAGCACGGTAAGCAATATGTTGCATCTTTTAATGGTGAATACTATAACCATGAAGGAAATAAGCTAAACCATGTGTATTAAAATCTTCTTGGATGATCATATTTCCACACAACAGATAATTTTCTAGATGCATTTGATATGGACCCCATTTTAGATAAGCCATTCGTACCTCATCAATTTGATTTAGTAGGTATTTCAGATTTGAAGACGTTTCCCCGGATCACGTTCTAAAGTATTTTCAAATTCATTATATGTAACTTTAGGAACCTTAGAGAGTTGTTTTTCGTTTTCTTCAATATTTGGATTATCATGAAGTTTCTCAATTTTAGACGACGTAGATGCATTTTTTTCATCTTCATCACAAACCTTCCTCTTGAAAAAAGAATCAATTCTTTTACTCTTTATCATATTTTTTCTAATATAAATTTGTCAATTCTTTTACAAAAAAATAAAATTATGAATACCTCAAATTAAATCTTAAAAGCAAGACTCAATATTTTAAGAAAACTAATAACTTCTAAATGATTAGCTTCCCTTACCTTAGAGTAGATTCCTAATCTTGCTCTTTCCTTACACAACTTCAAAGCCTAAAATAGCTCTATCTACACAAAGAAGAGTTTGATCAACAATTAAAGCATGATTTTATGATCTCTAACAGATAGAGATATGCCTAGAGCATAGAAAAGCCACATACAAGAGGAAAACAAATTGCTTAAAAAAAAGAAGGGAAAAAATGAACTTACTCACAAGAAGAAATTGCTCAGTCCAACATGTTCATTAACTCTTCAATTTTGTCGTAGTGCAATTTAATTTTGAAAATAATAAGGAAATGATGGTGAAAATTGAGATAAAAATAAAACGAGAGAAAGAAATGGAAGCACAAAAGTGAAAAAACCAAATAAAAAGGTATAAGAAATTATAATAGAGAAAAAAACGTGATTTTTAAATTAAAAAAAAATCCAAATTAAATTAATATAAATAAAAAAAAAATATATAAAAAAAAAAAAAATATATATATATATATATATATATATATATATATATATATATATAAAATAAAATAAAATAAAAATCAATTAATATAAATAAAAAAATAATATATAAATATTATTTTTTAAATAAATAGAAAAAAAAGAAAAAAAAATGGTTGGGGGAGCCATGGCTCCCCTATGTCATAACCTTCTTCCGCCAATGTATATAATGATTAGTATTTGTTATGTGATATGTATCTTAGACCATCTACCTTTAGATATCTACGAGCAGAAGATTTACCTTAGAAAGAATAGCACACACAAATCTATGAATTGCACCTTAGAATGCAATCTTTTCACTTGAAATTATTATCAATAATTGTTGGGAATAATCCAAGTGTGAGTCAAAGTTCCACATTGGTTAGAATAGACAAAGTTAAACACTATATAAAAATAAAGACCTATAACATCATTGTCTTAAGGTTTTGGGATTAAAGTGGTGTCAAAGGCCTTATATGTGTAAGAATAATGTCATATAACCATATGGAACCATAATCTCTCAATGACTATAACCATATGATGAAAAAAAAATATAACTAACAGTGGTATATTAGAGCCGATGGTTCGAAGTGATTGATCGCATAACCATAACTATAACTATAACCATAACCCATATATAACCAAAACATATGAAGAAATATAAAACCCAACAATAACATATATTTAACAAGTGTACATGATGCATAGACTTCCTCTTAAAAATTGATTAAGTGAAAACATCTCTTTGAGGCTCAACACCATTTTTGTCGCTCAATCGCGTCAACTCAATTCATCCCAATTTTGTAATGTTTTCTATCAATTCTGTTTGTTTTCCTTTGATTCTCTCCTTTGGTGTTCCATTATGAAAATAAACTAAATTAGGGTGAATTATTATAAAATTATTAACAATCAAAGCTAGATAAGTGCTAAAATCATCTAAATTTTCACTCAATTTGGGCACTTATCAATCATCTTCACATCAATCCTCTCCTTAGTATAAAGAAAGTGATACCATATTGAAAATGATCCTTGACTAAAAAAAATGCACTCAAACTATCACAAAAAAATATTATTGTCTTCCCTTAAGTAAATCTCATATTGTTTATCAAACTCTTCTACTGAATACCCTACTTACTCACATCTACCAATGCCATATACTCCCATTTAGTGGTAGAAGAAACTACTTTTAGTTGGAGCGTAGCCCAAATAACCAATGAGATGTCAATTGTTAATGTGTAGCATGCCATGAATTGTCTACCATATAAGTCTCCAACATAGTCAGAGTTTAAGAGTAGTGCCAAAGTATATTGTGAATCATCTTTGAACATAATCCCAATGTCCTCAATTTCTTTCAAATATCTTAGATTTGTTTCAAAGTCTACCAATGTTGCTTTTAACATAAGAAACAAAAAATATATATATATATATATATATATATATATATATATATATATATATATATATATATATATATATATATATATATATATATATATATATATATATATATGCTCACAACTTTAACACTTTCCATAACAAAACATCTCAACATCTTTTGTATGTATTTTCTTTGACATAAGAATAACTTATTTTGAACTCAATCTCTCTACATCCCTCAAAATCTTCTTAGTTTCACCCATATGCTTCATTTCAAATCCATGAGATGCTATCAATAATGACTTTTTTTTGTTATCTTAACTCCATCATGAGATGTTATCAAGATTTTTTCTACATACTACAGTAGGTAGATGAATTCACCATTCTCCACCTTTTGATGATAGACATATGGGTTATAAGGACATTTGTTATTTCTTTAAGAGAGGATGAACAAATCAAACCATGTATACCATTGTCTAGGGATATGTTTTCAATATAATGACTTCTCTAGTTTATATACACATTTCTCCTCACCTACCACATCAAAACCTTAAGACTAACACATTAGAATATCTTCCTTTAGTTGGCCATGGAGGCAAATCATCTTCACACACTACAAAAAAATAATTAATTAATAGTGGTTTAAAACACCGTTACAAAATTATACAATTTTGACAACAAATTTTTAACCGCTAATATTAATTTAAAAAACATTAACTTTATTGATTATGTTTTTACAAAATTTGAATTCACGTAGTGTTTGAGTTTTCAAATTCCTAATGATTTTAGGCTCTGAAATTCCTCTTTCTTCGTACCATACATTAACACTACCACTACCATCATCACCTCTATCGTTACCACCACCGCCTCCAGCCTCATCACCACTGCATCCGTCGTTACAACACTACATTATACGGCATGTTGATTGGTTTAATAGTTTTTTTTACAGAATAAAAAAATGATAAAAAGAGCTTGACCATGGCAATAGAGATGCCTCAAATCTGTCTTCTTCTTCAGACTTCGATCTTGAAGTTGAAGGAGAAGGTACTGAAGAAGAGTCTTCAAAGAATGATGCTATAGCAGAAGCGAAACCAAATGGTGATGAAGCCACTTCAACTTTTTCTGGTTGGTTGATTGAGATTTTGTTAACTTTTATTTTTGTTTTGCCTTGTAAAATGTGTTTAGTAGTATTAGCACTAACGAGATAGTAGAATTTCATTTGCTGGTGTTACTTTTTGACTACGAAATCATAACTTTCACTATTAGAGCAACATGTATTGGTTTTTATTATAACGATGTTTGTCATTTGTTAATGTCAATAACTTTTTTTTTCACTTCTTTATTTGTCTTTTTGGCACATTCAGGGTATGCAAGTGAGGATAGTTCTACGAATGATGTTTGTGTCAACTCAACAGGTAGGTTTGGTTGAATACACACTCTAACACAAAATTGTGCTTTATCAATGAGCAAATAAGTCTTGCAAATGTACTTTTTCATCTTATTGATGTTTCAATACAATGAATAGAATAATGGTAACAATTATTTGTTAGGATATAAGGAAAAGATGAAGTTGATTAAGATAGCTAAATATAAATGAGGTATTTAGTTAGAGGGGTTGTTAGATGTAAACAAGGGAGGAAGGATTAAATAGATTCAGATTTATTGACTTTGTAAATTGACTCTTTGTGAAAGGGGAAACCCATGGAGGAGATGTTTTTCTCTTATTCTTAATTTCCTTTTATTCAATAAAATTCTTTATCATTTATTTTATTGGTTCCTAACATCTTAGGCTTTGACCTTCGGTTTGTTTTTCTTTTCAAATATCAAATTTAATGAACAAATTTTTAGGGATATGTACTTAAGAAAAAACCTTTTATGCAAAAGGTCTAGTTTGCCATTAGGGTTTGTGTTCTTGTAGAGATAATATTAGATTATTATGGGACCTAAACTTTATCTTACCACACTCTTCAAGCTTCTCGGATAGACACTTCTTGGTATTATTTGTCATGTCCTTAGTGCTAGGTTTTCGACAAAACATAGGGGGTTACTTGCAGAAAGGGCTACAACGATTAAGTCAACAAAAACTCTTAAAAGTCAAATCTTAGATTATGCACTAATGAAACATACCTTTAATTGCCAGGGTTCATTCTTATTTATAGAAAACTAATTTTGTTTTCCTTGGTTTAGACCATGGTTTAGGCCTCAGTTATCTCTTTAGTGGCCCAATCATTTATTGGGCTTATGTGGGCCTGGTTGGCCCAAGTTTTGGGTTCAACACCTTTTTTCACAGTGGTTTAACTTTGTTCTAAGTTAGAGTATATGGCGTTACTTGTTATGCTAGGTGTTTGAGGAGGTCGTGTAGTTAATGAACATGGTTGTCATGTAGATTTTCGTTGTTTCACCATTGTATGTTTAGTTGTTGCTTGTATGGTATTTCTTTAGGCTTAATGGTTGTTTGCGAGTTAGCAATCTTTCCTAAGATGACAGATAATCCGAGTATTATGATTCAACAATGAACTTCGGTTATTGTGGTACATAACGACCAATCTGGCCACTAGTGGTTTATAGCGACCGATCTGGCCACTAGGAGTGCATAATGGCCAATCTGGCCACTAGGGGTACATAGCGGCCAGTCTGGCCACTAGGAGTACATAGCGGCCAATCTGGCCACTATGGTACAATTTGATTTATGCTTTTCTACTTGTAATTTAAGTTGAGATTTTGTACTCGTTCAAAATTCTTGTCATTTTACTTTTTTATGTCAAGTTGATGTCTATTTATAGGATAATGACATTCATTGTATTGGTTATTTATGTAACTTCTATTACTCTATTCCTTGGGAATGAATCCTTTCATGATTGTTTTAACATTGGCATAAAACATCAATTGTGCTATTCAATGAATATGGTGCTAGAGCCATAAATGAAAGATACATGCTTTTTAAGAAGGAGTTGCTAAATAACAACACATGTCACATAATTCAGTCTACTCTCCAAACCAAGTTTAGAGCACCCTAAATTGAAAACTAAAGAAGTGAAGATTTTCTCCATTTTTTTCTCTTTTGTATCTCTTTGTGTTTCACTAAGTTCTTGGTAGGTGGTGTTAGTCTAGTAAACTTCATTTCCTTTCCAATACACAAATTAGTGACCCTGTGAAAAGATTATCTATTCTATGTTTAAAATATAATTTTCAATGTGGCTTTCTATTTGACTAACTTAACCATATTCTTGTTTAAATTGTTCAGAACCAACATTATGTAGAGTGCGGAAAGAACATTTCAACTTATTAGAGCAAAAAGGAATTTGTTTTCGAATTTTGGTTTCCATAAATAAGAGTTATAGGTATATCATCTAATATATATTGTTTTCATCAATAGACTTTGACTTTCTTTTTAAAGAACTTAAAAGCAAGAATTAGAGTGATGAGGTAATTATAACAATGATGAACCTTTCAATGCTTCAACAACTGGGGTCATGTAAGGTATGGATTACATAGTGGTTATAGTCCTTTATGGATAAAAAAACATAGTAGTTATAGTCTTGATTATTTTTTAAGCATATTCTTTGGTAAGTCTACTTGCTTATGGAGGTTACTAAGTTGCACCACTCCAACCTTAATCAATTCTCCATCAATTAAAATTATCTCAACTTGTGGCCTAAGAGTATTGAATTTCTTGGTAACTTAATACTCACTGCCTTGCTTGCAATAGACATAGCAACGTCCCTAGTAAGTTGCCAACTTTGTGTTGCTTTTCTTACTGCTTTCTAGATTGTTATCAATCAAACTCTTAAATTAGAATCACCACCCTACTTGTTCCATTCAACACTTTTCTTTTGAAACAATTATTAATTTTTCTTTTGAAGCATCACACAATGAAAACAAAATCGGTAATCTTAAAATGTAAGAAAAAATAAAAATTGGTCAAAGTTGCATAGATAAATTAAAGTATTGTGAATTCATTTGAACAATGGTGCCTAAGTCAGAAAAATTAAAATTTGGAATTAGGTAGTTGATTACTTGCCCTCAGTTGCCTTAATGGAATATAGGCCAAGTTTTGTGATGTATGAGCCCCACGTTTAAAGAGGAGATCTACTAACTCTTTTAAGATATTGGTCCTCAAGTGTGTTAGTGGAAAGTCTCCAATGGATTGGCTCTACATCAGGATTGATTCTTGTTAAAATGGTTTTAGGATATTGACTATAGTATGCTAAAAGACTCCATTGCTTTAGGTGGACGTGACTTATGTTGCTCTTATTTCCCTAATAGAAAATTGATTCAGGTTAGCTTCCAAATTAGCTTTATGGTTCATGTAATTTTAGGTATCATCATTACATAACACATAGTACAGGTCTTCTTGCATTGTGTATATAATAATCACCTAAGTTATAGGAGGAACTGAAAAGCTATTAAAAAAGTATGATTTGGTTGTTTGGGGTTTGGTTCTATGTGGTGAGATTGGTTTATCATCATCTAGAATTGATTTAGCTTTCTGCACAATCTCACCCTAGAAACCAGACTTCTAGTTGTTATTTATGTAAGCCTCAAAGCTCTACATTCATTTATTCATTAATTCAAAGAATTAATAGAATTGTGTTGTTTCATATGTTTTATTCCTTGTGCATAAAATGTTGTTTCTATTGCATTGTTCAATAACTTTAGGTAATCTCTAGCATATTGCAACCTGCAGAATACATGCCAGAAAATTTAACTATGTACTTTGCATGGTTGTGAGGTGCCATACTTGCCAAAGTAGTTTTTCCTCAATATCAACATGTAACTAAGGCAGACTATGATGAAATTGGGCCTTCCATTGAACAAGATTGTTCCCTCCCTGCTTGTTCTCAAGGAGTTGATCATCCAATAACAGGTTTTGTAGAAACAACAAGAATTAGAGATGGTATTCCAATTGGTAACCAAGTTCCCCTATTTTATACTCTAATTACTGTTTTCATTATGCTATGCTTTCTTTTCTTGAATTTTTTTAATTATTTTATATTGTTAAGTTAAATGTTTGACAAAGGAACATGCATTGAACATAATCAAATTTAATTGCATTGAACACACATTGTACCATGCTCTTAAATTTTTAAAATACATTGAAGTTTTACTATAAATGTATGATACTATGTCCACCAATCTCAAGAATTCTAGTAGAGTTTTTGAGATTTAAGTAGTGAATTTTAGAAGTCTTGTTAGGAGTTAATTTTTGAGTAAATTTTTTGTCATTCTTAGTCCATTAGAACTTATGTAGACAATTTACAATTTAAAAATATTTTTTGTAATTTTTAATTGTTAAAATATGATATATTTTTTTTGGTTTCTAACCATAAAAAATGATATATTTTGTGGCGATTTTTAACCGTCAAAATATGATATATTTTGTGGCGATTTTTAGTCGTGAAAATGATATATTTTGTAGCGGTTAACTGTTAAAATATGATAAAATATCATAAAAGAAAAGTCAATTTTGTAGCAAGTTTTAACCGCTAGTAATTTTTATTCTTTTTTTACAGCAATACTCGTGGTTAAAACTTTTTTTTTGTGACAATTTTTAATCGCTAAAACTTGTAATTTTAACCTTCACAAATGTCCACTTTTTTTGTAGTGGCATCGAGTTGTTCAAGCTCTATGTCTTGACTTGATACTAGCACAAAGTAAGATCTTAATGGACATAGACGTGCCTATTGGAGAGTAAATGTCATTGTAGTCCATTCTTTCCTTTTGGTTATAGTCCTTGACTACCATTTAAGCTTTGAACCATATGAATTTAAGCTAAAAGTGAACTTACAACTAGAAACTTAAGTTAAAAGTGAACTATAAGTTATGATCTTGATGTTTTGAGGACTTTGTGCTTCTTGTATCATCATGAGTCCTTAAGATATTTGTTCTTCTATTTGTTGACTCATTGACCTTGTCATAAATGCCCTTGAACTGCCATAGTTTGATGAGGCTCCTACATCGCGGTACTCGTCGGAAAAGCTCTCCAATCGGCGTTCCACCGATTGAATCTCGTGAAAAGCGAGGGAAACACAATGGAAATAATCAGTTATGGTGTTTAAACTCGGATCTAACTGGTTTGGTAAACCCTAAGAGGCTAAAACCTAATCTAGGGTTTAGGGTGAGCTGATGAATGATGGGTGTAATATCTACCGAAAATATCATTCATCAAAAGCTGGATTACAAACAAATGGCCTGCTCCTTTTATAGTTGAAGGGCAACCGAAAGAAAACAAAAGAGAAATCTAACGGCAAAGTTGCCGTGAACAACAAATCCTAAAGTTGAAGATGGAATGCATGAGGTTTTGGACGACTCTAACAAACCTTAACAGAGAAATGAGGAAAAGGGTTGATATGTTGTTGTGTATTGATGACAAAGGGCTGTTGTGTGTGCGAGAAACCCTAGCCCTAAGGAAGAAATGGAACGTGTGAGGTTAAGAGGGGGTTGAGTAAAACCCAGCAGTGTGAATAGAAGAAACACGTGAAGGAGCCTAGGTTGGATGTGGACTTTGGTTGGCACCCATGCAAGAAGAACCCTAACGGTTGAAGATTTCCATGAGAGGAAGTGAGTTACACATGAAAGAACCCTAGCTTGCCCATATCCACTAAATCTCAACTTGCTGATGTTCTAACTTAGTTTTTGCCACCTATGGATTTCAATAATACATGTCCCAAGCTGGGAATGCTGAATTTATACTCACAACTTGTAGAGGCTCTCAGCTCTAATTTGTTTTCTTTCTCTGTCAGTTATAACCGACCTACCTTTGTAACTCTGTTTGTTATGCCAATGTGTATGACAAATAACCTTTTGTATGAACTTTCTTTTTAATCAATCAATAATAAAGTTTTTCTTTTTTCTCTTCATTTTTTTGTATGTTGTGTTTGACTGTTAAGAAAAAAGAAAATACTTTTCACTCAATCTTTACTTAGTCATTTCCTCGATATTTCTTTGTGCAAAACTACCTACTTCAGTAATATAAAACATATTTGGTTGTTATAAAAATTCTTGATTTATATGTCTTCAATATGGAAAATGATATATTAACAACTGATTTTTAACAACTTCTCTCACTACTTGACGTGGCAGTGGTTTTCTTTTAATTTTTTTTTTTGCACAATTCCACATAGGCCATGGTTTTTAAAGAAGTGCAAGAGAAGGGAGATTTTGGTGTTCGTGTAAGGAGTGAAGAGCAATTACTTTGTGTTGCAGAAACAATTAAGTGGGATAGCAGTTACAAGTGCTTCGTCTTCCTCTTTCTCTAAAGTTCTTCATCTTCCACTAAAACTCATTCTTTTCACCTCAATTGAAACCCATTTTCTCGTTTATTCCTTTCATTACATTGCTGGCCACAATGTAGTTGGGGGAGGATGTGTAGGTTGACGGAGTCGTGGAAGTTGGTCGTGGGAAAATCTCGTTGTCAATCTTGTTCTCCTTCTCAATCTTGTCCGAAAGGAGGCATTTTTGTAGTGTTGTTGTAACTCGTGTGAATATTGAAGGAGGTGCATTTGGTTTTTGTTATGAAGAAGTTGTTGCGTGGTAAGTAAATCAGTCATTCGACATTTGTATCTTTGGTTGCCATGGTGGGTTGTGTTGTAGTTCAAATTTTGTTTGTGAAAGGGGATTTCTTTTTTTGTTTAGGGTTGATTTATATCCATATTCGAGTTTTTTGGTTTTTGTTTTGGAAGAAAGAAATGAGGTTACTTGTTGGGCTTTAATTTTCTTTGGTTATTGCATTTTGGTTTTGGGTGCAAGTTATATGTTATTGATTTGGTTTTTTTGAAAGCGAAATGGTTGAGAAACGAAAAAGAAATTCCTATCAGAGAAATTAAAGATGGATGTGAATAAAGGAAAGGCAGTTGGGAGCACAAATAAAGCATCTGTGAGTGATGCGAAAGCTTGTGATAAGAAATAGGTAATTTAAATAATTAATGAATATATGAATTAAATTTGGTATATTTGTGACATTACTAACCTTTGTGGTAATTGTAAGTTGAAATATTTGCGTTTTCTTTAGGTTCGCATTGAGCACTGATGCCAAACAAAATACATTGTTGAAGCAAATGCACTACTAAACAGTAGTCACCGTGCCGGACTTGAATTGACACCTTTTTCTTCTTGCCTACGGATAAAGAAGGAGCTTAGCATCAATTGTTCCTTGCTAAAAGAGGTTCTGAGTCGGTGGGTTCCGAACGGGGAATTCATTCAAGTTAGGCAGCAGTTGGTTAAGTTAAGTTCTTTAGATGTGAGTATATGTTTGGGGTTAAGTGCAGCGGGCAATGATGTTGTTTTTGATAGTGACTTGTGTGGAGAAGTGGGGTTGCTTTTTTCTTCAAAGGAAATAAAGGTCGTGACATAATTGAAAGGATGCGTGAGTTGGTTAGTGAGACAAATGATGTGGAGAATGTTTGTTGACTTTATGGGCTTGTATGTCTTGCTGTTTTGTTTTTCCCTAGGACGTCTAAGACTCTGACAAACTTACCTTTTAGGTTATTATATAACCTAGATACACTGAGGAAGTATCGGTAGGCCAATTATGTTCACAATTTTCTGATTTCTTCTTTGAATAGATCATCGACAATGTATAGAGAGAAGTAAAATGAGCACACTATATTTGTGTCTGGCTTAGTGGCTGTGGTTCATGTACAAATTTGTTTGAATTGTAATAATTACTTTATGTCTTTGTTTTTTGAGCTATAATAATAATGGTAAATTTGTTAAAGGTGTGGGCGTGTCAAAGGCTTTCTTTGGGAGATATAACTGGTAGAATTGTCTTCCCTAGATATTTGTCTTGGTCATTGGTAAGAATGCGGGGAGAAAGAATCAAGAAGTGTATTGAATGTAACCAGGTGCATTATGTTGTATATAGTTGTGCATATAATTGTAATAAGTGTAGAACTGCCAACCTATATGTATTCATTTGTTGAGTACTTGTGTTTTTGAAATTTTTATGCTAAGTATGCAGTGTATAACTACGAAGCCATTAAAATTGATTTTTACATAAAGTTATCCAGAAAACTGTGATGTTGGTTGTTGAAAAAAAAGAATTTTGTGTTTGTTTTTATGATTTCGTAATTTAGCACTTACAATAATGTGGCATTGCATTAGTGGAATATATTGAGTGCATGTACAAAATCAATTATGTGGTTGTACAGTAGTACGTATTTGCGAAACCATGCAATATTATTTGCAGAATTGACTTGAATTTTAATTTGACGAAATGAGGTTCAATGTATTTAATTGCAAACCTGTGTTTTTGGAACTACAAATCCATGACATGTGATATGAACAAGTGTTTGTTTTGTTTTTGTTTGTTGAGAAATGTGACTTGCCATTTGGATCCAAACTCTTTGTTGGTGTAGGTTCGAATGTATTGGGCATTAACCCAAGAGAAAATGAACCTTCCCATCTTGGCTGATAAGGCACCTCTAGTGCAAAAAAAAGAAGAAAACCAAATTGCTGGACAAGCTGAATGCAAATGTCAAATTGTTGCTAGAAATGAAAGAGGATTTGGAGAGGATGAAAAGAGATTTTTATAGCAGGGCTGCAATAGAAGGATTTGATGAGGAGCACACTACTGCTTCTGATGCAGTTGAGGTCAGTGGTGGCAGAGATGATGGTCCACATGTTAATGCTGAAAAGGGCCACATTGAGACTGAGAACACAGTTGTTGTAGACCCCTCAACAAATGCAATTGATAGTGACAAAGATATTGCCTGATGTAACAAATGAAATTGATGAAGCTCTTGAAGTTGGCGTAACATCAGAATTAGAATCTGCTGACATTGGCGCAGCATGTGCATCTAAAATTGGTGAAGGTGATGGAAGTCCTGAAGCACTAAATTTTGGCATTGAGGAAACAAGTTGTCTAATCAGTTGTGGGCCTAACATTATAGGTGGAACTGCCATTAGTGGTGAAGGTGGCCTATGTGCTACAACAACCTTCACCCGTGAACTTGAAAATACTATTGAAGTTGCCCCAAGTCCTGAAGAAGAGAAAACTGCGAAAGAGCACAAGGATGCTCTTGATTCTAGTTTAAATGACGATGCATTGATAATTGTTAAGGCACTGAGCTTTGTTTCGGAGGAGCTAGGCGATCTAGAAGTTGACAACACATCTGATCGACAGGTCTGTTAATTTAATAATTTTTAGTTTTAGTAGGAATGTTGTAACACATATGAAATTTGGTGTAGATGTGTGATGAACAAGCCCATGCTTCCCTTTCTGAGGTGGCAGATGCTATGTTGAAGGAAGAAAAGGTCATGGACATTGAAGTAGGTGATGAGAACCCGAATCGCCTAGCCATTGTGCCTTATGTGAAACCAATTAGTCCTCTTTCTTAACCAAGTAGTCCTCTTGCTCCAGTACCTGCTCCTTACGTCGCGAAGTTATTTTTGTATCAAGTTGTAACAGCAAAAGAAAAATGGTAATGGGAATCAAGTTGTAATGCGAAATTGATTTTTAATTTCTTTTGGTAATAAAGTAATATGACATGTTACTTGACTTGGTATGTTTAAAGGCCCATAATCTGGAGCTGTTTTTTTCTATGCTGATGTTTCCCACACCGAAAGAGAAACCCACTTTCGAAGTAATCATTGAAGAGCTGCCACAATAACCTAATTTGTAAGTTGTTGTGTTTCTTACTTGAAAGTATTGAGCCATGTCAGAGATGATGAGTAATGTGATACTTAATGTGACTAAATTTGGTTTTTGTGTACAAATTTGACTGTGGTATTATGGTACTCAAATATCTTGAGCATTGGGAACCTAGCAAAAAGTACAATGGCCAAAGTAGGCCTACTTATACTAGGGTAAGTTGATTTTGCAAAGAGGAAAATTATTATTTGATGCATTGATGTCATAAGTAAAGTTCAATGTAATAAAATGTTAATTTATGATTGCTGGCGAAGCTGCAACAGTTTAGGCAAAACTACATTTGTGATTGGGTTCTAGATCAACAAAATATTCATCGCGACGCTGTTCTTTTCGCCATTCTGTACAACACATTTGAATTCCCAACACTAGATTGATACATTTAGAACATTAGATGTTGTGAATGACACACTATTTTTTAATCATCAAGTTCATTAATTACTGTATAGGCCATGCAATTTAAATATTAACACCTTTTGATGGATGTTCAACTATTTGCAATATTTGTTGAAACCTAGGAGCGAATAAATGCTAAACTTTGCTTTAGTTATTGAAATTATGCCCATAAATTTAATATAGATTGTGTGTTATTTAATTATTATTGTTTTTAATATTATGATTCATCATGTTGAATGATGAGATAACTATAAAATTATATTAATCATCATGAAACATGAATTGGTTAAATGGTTGTGCATTGATTTTACATTGGCATGGTTGTGGATTTAAGTCTTGGAGAACTCGAATTAAACTTTATTTTTGCTAAATTTAGTTTTGGCTTGAATGTGAAAAGTTGAAGGAAACCCTAGCTGAATGGGCAGCCTAGAGGTGGCTGAAAAATAGTCCATAATGCACCCATGAATGGCAATAAACACGAACATTAAACCATTTTCGTTTTTATGCCATTAACCCACATTAAGACCCAATTAAAAGGCCAATCAGAGGTAAGAGAGAAGATTTTGGTGGTTGTCATTAGAGAGGACATTTTGAGGAACGAAATTCAGAGAGAAAAGTATGCTACTGGTGTGAAAGAAGGGTTGTTTTGAGAAAGGAATCAAAGGAGGGGCATTGGTGTTCAAGGGGGAAAATCCATAATTCAAACTTTAAGCAAAGGAATTCCAGGTTAGGGGAGTTATTCACATTAAATTTTTATGCTAAGCATGACTTGTATGATCTATGTATTTGTTTGATTTCCATGAACCTTTACTGTCTGCTAAATTTCGCATTTCTGCAAAATTTCCAGGAACTGCCTGGCAGGTTATTCATAGCCGCCAGGCGGCTCATAATGCTGGTATGTTTTCTGGATTCCTTAGAGGAACTGCCTGGCGGTGAAGCCCTCTACCGCTAGGCGACGCAAGTCTATAAACCATTTCTGGATTCTCTGATGCAGGGCCTAATGGTGGTGATTGAACCACAAGGCGACGCGAGCCATATTGGCTCGATTTGGTATTTTCTGGGTTCTGGTTTGATTCTGATAGGAGGGAAAGTTAACTGTAATAATTAAAGGATGGTTTTGATGTCACACGGTGGGTATATTCACGTATTTGAAGGTGTAATCGAATGGAACAGTGAAGAGATGTTTTAGGGTTTGATGATTCGAGAATTTTAGTTTCTGGAATCAAATAGCGGGAATTTAATTTGAGTATTGCTATTATCGAAATGGAAAAAATTAGTCTATGTGGATTTTTAAATAATTGGAAGTGTGTGGTCAATTTGCATTGGAGGAATCTTGGCAGAGAAGAGTAATGCAGGTGCTGAAATTTTGAGAAATTGCCCAGAACTGTATGCACCGCCTGGCAGCACGAGGCTTGCCACCAGGGGCCATCTCAGGAGATTGGAATTTTTATGGTTGCGCGAGTTGCTAGGGATGCTGGCTTTAGGAAAAATGCAGGTTCGTGATATTCTTGGTGTTTGAAGTGGTAATTGGATGATAACCTTGGTGATGATGATATGTAGAGTCTAGAGGTGTGAATTTTGGGAATTGAATGGGAAGAGAAGGTCATTACAACATAATAGAAGTTGCAGCGTGAATGGGAAATAAAGGTTGGGTAAACCATTGCAATATTAGTTATAACAAGGAGTTGCTAGAGCAAAGTTGAGACTGAAAGGGGTGACTAGAATTTGTCAATTTGGGAGAAAGGTATCAATGCAGGTAGTTGATGAAAACTGGATGGTTGATTCAGTAAGTATTAGAGCACAAGGGTATGAGACTACAGTCATATGTTGAGTCTTGGAAAGGTTGAACGTAAGCAATCCGTTATTGATAATTAGATAGGTGATAAAAAAGGAATTAAGGATATTGAAATTGGTGAGGGATGGATTAGGATGAGTATGGTTAAATGGTATGAATATAAAGGTATCTATTTAGAAACATGGGAAACGATTCAGTAGTCTGGGAGTATGCAAATTACCCAACTAAAGTGATGGGATCTGTTAGGAGTGTGCCAAACCAGTAAACTCACTTTACTGGTGCAGCGCTTGGTGGTAGGATTGGAACCGCCAGGCGATAGCTGCAGACCCAAGAAGCAACAGAGGGTGTGGTGCCTGACAATGATGGTCGACCCGCCAAGCCATAGATACGAAAATAGTGGGCTCCTAGAGTACGTGCACCTAGCAGTGAGAGTAGTTTCGCCAGACGGTGTCTGTAGTGTTGATGGTTCTAAGGTGCTACACGCTTGGCGGTACGTGTCCCCCGCCAGGCAATTTTACTACAACAGTATTGGTGTTTCAATCTGGACGTGCATGATATACAAGGTATTAGTGATGCTTCAAAGGTGGGTTGCTGGTGTTCCTTTAGTTGAGCTTGGAACGTATCCCTTGAGTTGAGCTCGGGATAGGGGTTAAGCACGTGGCATTCCTCGAGTTGAGCTCGGAATGGCATCCCCTGAGTTGAGCTTGGGATGTCGGATGAATACGAGGAACCCTTGAGTTGAGCTCGGGTTGACGAGTGTTGCCGGTGTGAGTGTGCTGGTTGTGACCAGTACGGATGGGTGCAGATAGATTGTCCTCCTTAGTAGTTAGCTGACGAGTTTGGTAGTCTTGGGACGTTGCGAACTATATTTGTATTTGGGAACTCCACATGGCGTTACGGTGTATGATCCGTAGCAATGGTTTCCCGCACGTGCTCTATTAGTTGTGGGCGATAGGTATGGCAGCAAGTCATCTTGAAGTCGTCACTAGAAGATGTAGAACCCAAATAACATGATTGTGACCATGTTGTATGAAATCAAAGGATGTGATTCCTTTGGTGTGATTGTATGATATAAATATATAAGTGTTTTATATGTGTATGTGTATTTATATGCTTTATTCTGTTAAGCTCACTCTATCTGCTTGTGTTTGACGATGATCGTGTGCGCAAATGATGTTGTTGCAGGTGGATCTGGTGAGGCTTAGCCACGGAGCGGGGATAGCTTGGGAGCTTTATATTTTATGATTTGAAATAAATTGTAAACACTATGGATGTTTTATATTATTTTGAGTTTTATAAATTATGGAATTTTGGACTATTCATAAATTTAATAAAGTTTTAAATTTCCCACGATTTTGGGAAATGACGTTATATTAAATGACGAGTATTTATTTATTTTTTCTTATTTTATTATTTAAATCTATAATATCTTGACGGGATGTTACAATGGTATGCGTATTAGCCATTGCGTTTTTAAAATTTAACATGTCTGCATCATGGTTAAAGTGGGTTGTAATAAGGTGTACCCATTTAAAGAAATGGTTTTGTCAGTCGTTATCCCACATGTAAGTGCAAAGCAATGAGTTAGGTTCTGCTAACCTACGCTAAATGATTTGAACAAAACCTTTTCCCTGGTTGAGTTTGATTATAAGTATCCTTCTGGACAAACCCCTTTGATGGACGTCCTTGGTGTAGGAGAGGAAGGAGATCCATGGAAGACACCAAAAAGAAGATGAAATGCAGCGAAAATGAAGATAAGAGCAAGAAGAGCTCTAGGCAATGGAGGTTTTTGGTGAAGATGAAGAGTAGAAGTGAAGCTATGGTATGGAAGGTGGCTAGAGGAGATGAAGGAGAAGATTAGCCATGTGTGCTC
>Ga0214544_1007882_pt1 | contig 18293 bp, 14 predicted proteins | sample CNSS3metaG_FD_160074 | JGI IMG/M metagenome (GOLD analysis project Ga0214544, IMG submission 160074) | Root nodule microbial communities from cowpea collected in UCLA plant growth center, Los Angeles, California, USA - CNSS3 | ecosystem: Host-associated > Plants > Roots > Nodule | place: USA... | reverse complement strand
ATATAAGTTAATTAATAACTACTAATTTTAATAAAATACTAATAATAATACAAATAATTATTATTATTTCAATATAATTAATTTCTTTATATAATTTTATTTAAATATGTAATTATGTATAGTTATATATATATAATATTTAATAAAAATTTTAATAATATAAAAAAATTAAAAAATTAAATATAAATTATATTGAAATAGACATCGTTAAAAGTTACATTTAATATAATTATTACTATATTCGAAAAAACATTCACTTCATACCTCTCTTTTTTTCTTTTCTAGAGAATTTTTTTTATAGAATTCATCAGTTTGGTTTTTTGATTTTTTCGAAGAAGAGGTGTTCATCCACGTGTTATAGTTTAAAAATAAATTCAAAAATTTTGTCTCCTTACTAATACGGATAAGATAAGTCGATTTTTATTTAGGTTTCATGGTTTGATCAATTGAGTTTCCAGTAACTCATTTGTAGTATTTATTTTTTTTATTTTATAGTTATTTTTTTGAATCAATTTTGGATCTCTTGGTTTGTTTCATGAATGTTTGATAGTGGTAGAATGGTTGGTTTTATTATAAATAGAATGATTGTTGGCAGAAATAGTATTAATGATTGTAAACCTAATTTGTTTGAATTTAATAATGTTTAGATGGATTGTTTTACATGCTCAAGTATGTATTTGATTTGAGTATTAAAAAGTCGTTATACATAGGGTACGTCAAATGGAACAATGAATTCGATCTCCTTAGAAGAACTCAATACATAAAACATGTTTTCAATATAAAGTTCTCGTGTTTATAAAATATAAAAGTAAAAATTTGATGCAAATTACTTAAATCATGATATTTTGTACCCATGACATTTTAAAAGATTCTTTTTTTGTTATTATAAACAACCGTTATACTAAAAATTAGAAAATTTTTTGCAATAACATAGTACTTAAACACATAGAACTTTAATGTTTTGATTATATCTAATATCATTATATTCAAATACTATTTAACAACTTTCTTCCAGTAATTAGAAATACATAGTTTTTCACCCATCTCCAATCTTGGTACTTTTTGTTGGAGAATTTTCAATTAAGATTTTAAATTTGACTGATCCATGTACACCATGAAGAAAAATATATTTGAATCTCCCTAAATGAACAATTTTTTCAAAATGTAAGTACAAATCATGCATAAGAATTTGTAGTCTTTATAGAATAAGACATTTCATCAATTATAGTTTATAATTATGTCATTTAAACATGAATTTGGATTCATGACACTATTTACAACCAATTAAAATAATTTAAAATAGGTATTTCGATAAAATACTTTGAAAAAAAATAATAAAATGACATTGGTTACGACCTAAATAAAATTATATAATTTTTTACTATAGAAACAATGATGTATAGAGAATTATCGTGTTGTATTTGAAACTTATAAAATGATATTAAAAAAATTAATCTATTTTTGGTATACAACCATTATTGCTACTTATAATGATATTGACAATTTTAGAATGTCATATCATTTGTAGTAAAACACTCCAAAAATTAAGAATATGTATTAAAAAATTCTTCTTAACATGTAATACTTTAGTAGTATTTAATTAAAAAAATTATATTTAGTATTAGATTACATGTGTGACCATTATAAGTAAAAAAATATAATTATATATTAGAGGAAAATAGTGTATATTAAAAGATTAAATAAGACTATATATTTGATTTTTTAAAAATCTATATATTTTAATTTATAATTTTAGTAAAAATATGACTTTTTTTCAAATATTTAAAGTTATTAATAAGCATTATAAATGAGATACTAATGTAAATATTTATACCTAAAAATTAAATTTAATATTTATTTATATTATATTTAAAACTAATATTATTTGATGTTAATATTTATATTTTATAAGTAATTAAAATATATTAATCGCATAAAAATTAGTTTAACGTTTACTCACAAAGATATTTAACAATTAAATGTTCTTATAAAAATAATTTTTATATATGTGCGGAAGTAATGTATTTGTTGGGTAAACTAAATCTAAATTTTACTTTTACTTTCATAAATTTATTTATCTATCTAAAAATGACATCGTAAAAAATATATAAGTTAATTAATATAGATTAAAACTATAATAATAATAAAACATATTTTATTTCATATATAATTTTATAAAGAACAAATAATTTTAGCTATGCAATACGTTGTAATAAAACAAAAATTAGATGTATTTTTTAAAATATATAAAATGAGGGAAACTTATTTTTATACAATATATATAAATACAATATATTTAAAATATGAAATTGAATAATCTGAAAAAAATATATATTTATAATATCTTTTGTTTACGAAAGATAATATAAAAATTGCGAACTCATAGTAACTTAATAATAAAATTTGAATATAAAAATAAAATTATATAATAAAATATGAAAGAAATCATAAATTAATGTGGAAGCTTATATTGATTTCCTAAAAGAATATCGATTTTCAAAACAATAATTAACTTAAAGATTTCTTTATGTAAAAAAAAACGTATTTGAATATATGTTTTTAGGAACCTAATATAATAAAAATTAAGTTTTTCAAGAAAGAAAAAAAAAAGATAGAAATTCTAAATTTTCTACAAATTTATTTGATGTCAAAAAATATACATTTAAAGTCATAAAAAAATAACTATTAATGTATTTTTTAAATCCTAACTTAATATAAATTTAATTTTTTGTTCAAAATTTTCGAGAACTATCTTAGGTGTTTTTGAACTTGGACGTAGTTATATTTCACACAAAAACAAAATTTCTTCCAAGATCTCGCCACACAATATTTGTTGGCGTAAAATCATAATTATTCATTTCTTTGTCAATTTTTTAAGCTTTAGTTTTGAAACCCATATTTGTGAATATATAACAAAAAAATGTAGAGAAAAGTTATTTTTTATAAGAAATAATGAAATGAAACAAAATTATAACAAAATAGGAAAAAAAATGATTGTAAATTCTCTTCTAGAATTTCTTCCGCATACCATTAAGGATACCTCATTGTTAACAATCAAAAAGGAAATTTTTTTTGAAGTGAAATTAATTAAACAAAACTATTCCAAAACTTTTATTGAATATATACATTATATAATAATAAAATAATAATAGTACATCAATTATTGAACATGATCGTAAAACCTACTTCTTTTGGGAATGCTCTTAATTTAAAAGTCTTTTTAATAAAATAATAAGAGTACATAAACTATTTGACATGATCGTAAAACCTACTTCTGTTGGGAATGCTCTTAATTTAAAAATCTTTTTGGTTACTGTGCAAAAATAGTACTTTTGTTGAACATAAATAGTACAACCAAAAGGGGATTTTATTTGTCAAAGAAAAGTAAACATTGATATCAAGGTATATTTTGTTCAGAGATGAATTTCATACCTTCTTCTAGTAAAATAGTGAGATGAAATTCCATTATTTTCGTCCAATGAAATAATGAAGAAAACATATTTGTGAAAGATTAAAAGTAAGAATGCCAAGGCCATTTTAAAAACTTTATCAAAGCTTTTTGAAGAAAGTAACTAAATATTTGAATAAGAAAATTAAATTAAGAATAAAAATAAAATAAAGTAGTGATGTTATATATAAAGATAAAATAAAGTAGTGGTAATTTGAAGTAGTAAGTAATTATGACAACTTTACAAAACTTTCTGAGGAAGTCACCTAAAATTAAAAAGACAAATTCAATTAAAACTTCAAACTTGACACGTATCATAATTTGGCAGTGCATTGAGTCCCACAAAGCATAACTGCTCACGTTGATCATTGATGCTGACATAATTGGAAGATGTGTGTTTGCAATGCATTAAGACACCAAAACCCAAAAAACTAATTGCTTTATTCGAAGAAGAAGATGAAAAGTTAAGTCTTGGAAGACAAAAAATTGACTTTGATGAGTGAGAAGATAAGTGTTGGAAAAGGAAGGTGAAAAGTTGGTGACGGTAGTCTTGGAAAACGAAAAATTTTGTAGTAGTTGTGTTGGCATGCTGAATTAATTATTTTGGAAAGATGAAAAATAGGTCTTTACTATTGAAGTAGTTGAAATTTTGCAAGAATTATTTGTATGGTTTGAAAGAAAATTGGGTAACATCACTGAAACTTGATTTTTCATTTTGAAAATTGGCAACATCAACTAAACTTTTACTGACATCATTGTTGCATATTGTATGGACACAAATTCATATTTAAAACTCTTATTTATTTATAAAAGTTCTTTTGAAATATATAATTGTAAATATTATAATTAACTTAATAATTTACTTTGATAGAAAATACAATTGCATTAATTAAATTGAAAAGGATAGGTTTTTTAACATTTAATTTATTTTTAGTTTCTTTACGGTATCATTATTTAATTAATTATTTATTGTTTTACACCATATTTTAATTATTATTGCTATATTAGTTTTAATGTTATTATACTATTATTAGATATTATTATTATTATTATTTATTATAGCGTACTATTATATTATTAAGAACCACCAAAGTTTTACATTTTTTACTTTCAAGATTTTGTACCTAAATATTATATTTCTTATTAATTTTTTATATCATACATTTTTTTATTTTTAATTGTAATTATTAACATAATTTCAATAATTTTTTTTTAATTTATCAGATTTTATCCACATTTTCAATACAAACTCTTCTCGTAGGTTAAAAATATCTGAAAGGTAGTTTATAAGTACCAAAAGAATCCACTAAAAAGCCTTAACTTTTTTTATAATTTTTTTTATTTTATCTTTTAGTATTTTTTTTTAAACATAAGTATATTGATGAAAAAATAAAAGAATAAATTAATTATTTAAAAGTGATAAAATGGAAGCTACTGTGAGGAAGAAAATAGAAAAAATCAATCTTTGACAAAAATAGGAAGTCAATTACATCTATTTCATTGATTTTTTAATCTGTCTCGTCTTATTTTAACTCTTCTTGTTTCTACAACTATATCAAAAAGATAATTTTCTACAATGAAAATTATCAAAATAAGACTGCAAAATATTACGGAAGATGAATTTTTTTTGCTGACGATATGATTATTTAATTAAAAACAAAATATAACTAAAAATTTTAGTATTGATTAAATTATTATTAAGTTAAATAATCTTACGGATCCATAATTAAATATATAAATTAAATATATAAATTTTAAGTATATTTTGGCACCCCCATAAATATCGAGCAAGTTCCGCCACTGACCTTTGGTAACTCACAAATTCTTAAAATTTAACTTACAAATATTTAAACTCAAATTTAAAATTGTAAGTAACTCAAAAATATTGTACTTTTCTGACCAATAAAATTATCTTCATTATGGAGTTTTCTTTCATCTCTGATTCTACGACATGCTGATATGGTATTAGGAGGATAGATGTTTTCTTTTGCAGCTTGTTTAAATATTTCTCCCCTTGTTTGGTCGTTTACATCATTTGTTTGTTCTAGCTTTACATTTTCATATGACCACTTCATCAAATAACCTTCCTCCAAACAAAGATAAAATAAACAAACCATAAAAAGAGATAGAGAAAATATAATGAAAAATGTTTGGAACCCTTAAATTTAAAGAAAGAATTTACAATTCTAAAATCAAAAACATAAAAATACCCTTTCCAACATAGCATAGGTCGAGCATTTATGACATAATGTATCCTCAAAATAACTTAGTGGCATGGCAAGGAAATTATAAAATAACCTCTTCAATAAAGAGTTCTGCATCAGAAATTCATCTTACAATCATGGTCTAATCAGGATAAGAAAAAAATGCGAACTTTGTTTCACAAAATCAAAGAATAATCATAGAAAAACTTGAAAACAAAAAAAATAAAAAAAATAAACCTAAAAATCCTTGAGTGAACAAACTATTCAATAGTTGGTCAACATTCTTCTTCGGGTGAGAAACAATCTTCTTCGAGTGAGTTTGTATATTTTTTAAAAGGAGGTTCCAACCGTCATAACTATTTCTCATGATAGTTCAAAGTTAATGCATGTCATTGGAAAATCAATAATTTCATTTAATATTATAATGAGTACTTATGAGAGAAAAATATCATCCAACATATAAATATAAATATAACAAAAGAAGAGTTTACCTTTTTGATAAGTAAACAAAATAGAGTAAAATAAGAACAAAATTGAAAAAGAACAAAATAAGTTGTTACCTTTGTGACATCGACACAATAGAGAATTTCAACAAAAAAAATCTGAGAGAAAGAAAACCATCAAACACAAAAATAATACAAAAAAATATCTGAGAAGATGGTAGAAGAATGTTAAAAAAACAGAACAATATGCAATCAATCAATCAAACAATATACAATCAATCAACCAAGAGAAATCAATCGAACAATATACAATAAAAAGCAAATCTGAGAGCAAGATTAACCATCCAAAAGAGAAATATAACCAAAATAAGTACTTACATATGTAAAAGAAGGAAAATAAGAACAACAAAGTAAATCTGAGAAAAAAACACCAATCAAACAGATAAATGCAATAAAGTAAAGTAGATCCGAAAACAAAACATTTATCCAACAAAAAAATAGAACAAAAAAAAGTAGATCTCATAGAAAAATATCCATAAAAAGAAAAATAATAGAAAAAAAATAGATATGAGAAGATGGTAGAAGAACGAAAAAAATCAGAAGTTGTTACCTTTTTTTAGTAGGGTGAAGGTCTTCAAGAATCTCTGAGGAAAACATCAACCCAAAGAAAAGTATATTTGAGAAGAACAAATTCATCCAATAGAAGATCTGGAAAAATATGAGAACAACAGTAGATCTGGACTAACCGTAGATCTGGAAAAATATGAGAACAAATTCATCCAACAGTTAGATCAAAGTAAATATAAGAAAAATATGACCTGTTACCTTGAAAAAGCTGAAAAAAAAGAAATCTAGGTAAAAAAATGATATCTCGCAGTGACCAATGTTAGACTAATTTCAGTGATCTGTAAAAAATGACCAAAACATATATCAGGCAAAAAAAGAAGAAGATGAACGGTTTGCTTGTAAAAGGTGAAAAAAAAAGAAACATTGGTAAAAAAAAAGGAATCTGGTCATAAAAATTACATACCAGTTAAGTTGTACAGCGACAAAGACCCTTGTATGTGTTTGAACTCTTCATTTGAAGCCTGTAATCAAAAGATAAATATCATCAATGCAAAAAATAGTTAGATCAAAGTAAATATAAGAAGAATATGAGCTGTTTGCTTCAGAAAGCTGAAAATAAAAACGAAATCTGGGTAAAAAAACCATATGTCTCTGTGACCCATATTAGACCTGTAGAAAAAAGAAAAATACCATCAACGCAAAAGATAGTTAGATATGAGAAAATATAAGAAGAATATGAGTTGTTTGTTTGAGAAAGGTGAAAATAAAAACGAAACATGGGTAAAAAAATCATATGTCGCAGTGACCCATATTAGACCTGTAATCAAAAGATCAATACCATCAACGCAACAAATAGTTAGATCAAAGTAAATATAAGAAGAATATGAGCTGTTTGCTTTAGAAAGCTGAAAATAAAAATGAAATCTGGGTAAAAAAAACCATATGTCGCAGTGACCCATATTAGACCTGTAGACAAAAGAAAAATACCATCAAAGCAAAAGATAGTTAGATATGAGAAAATATAAGAAGAATATGAGTTGTTTGCTTGAGAAAGGTGAAAATAAAAACGAAATCTGGGTAAAAAAACCATATGTCGCAGTGACCCATATTAGACATGTAGAAAAAAGAAAAATATCATCAACGCAAAAAAATGTTAGATTTGAGAAAATATAAGAAGAATATGAGTTATTTGCTTGAGAAAGGTGAAAACACAAACGAAAACAGAGATACAACATCTTTAGATCTGGGTAAAAAAATGATATCTTCATATCTTCTCATTTCATTCATCTGAAAAGAATGACGAAAACAGAGATACCACAAAAATAACTACAAATATGAAGAAGTTAGACAAATCGAAAAAGAGAAGTCTGAAGATGAAAAGGTGTTGTGTGCACGTGAGAAAAACAGAAAAAAAAAATAGGAAGATAGAGAAGAAGTTGAAGAGTCTAGGGTGTGTGTGAGTGAGAAAGACGTGAGAAGAAGAGAGAGAGAAAAAAAAGTGAGAAGAAAAAAAGACGTTGGCAGGAAAGAGGAGCGAAAGCTGAGAAGATAAAAGTGAGAGATAATTTTTGGATTTTGATTTATTTTTTGAACGTTCAAAATTGTCTTTGATTGACACGTTATCATTTATTCCTTTTGTAGAATGAAAATTTTGAATTGAATTAGGTCAAATATATTATTTAATAGAAGAAGTTGCCTTTGTTAGTTTCCATTTATATATATATATATATATATATATATATATATATATATATATATATATATATATAGATTTAATATTCCATATATGTAGAACAATACGTAGACTAATTCATACCTATTCAGGAAAAACATACATCAACTTTAATAAAAGTGGTATATAATTTGATACAAAAACACAAATTGCTATACTTTAATAATTTTATTGTGATTTATAATCGTTAATTGAGAAAATATTAAAGTTTAAATGTATACAAAATCATATTTAGAAGTCCAATCCTTAATTATGATACCTAAACAAGTTTAATTTAGTAAAAGAGTAGTAATATTAATATTTAGTTATAACTTATTCAAGTTTTAATGATTTAAGTTATAGTATTATCATATATTTACATTATTCAAACTAATTTTGTTTTAATTTTCAAATTGAAAACGAAAGAGAAGATGTTAGTAAATCATTTTGTCTCACCCCATCTTTAGCCCATTGTGTTGGTAGCGTGGGCTAAAGTAAATTGGCAAGCTAAAAATACCAACCTGCTTAGTCATCTTTATAGTAATACAACAACAACAAAAATACATAACATAATGTAGAATAAACTTACATTACAATTGAAAGGAACAACTTCATAAAAATCAAATATATTATTCTAATTATAAATCATGTGTCACATGTAACAAAATAGACCCATTCTACAACAATTAATAACACTTAACTTTTAACTAATCTATTCCAAAAATGCAAACACATTACGCAAATTTTTTATTCAACTTTTACATCATATTCAATCAAGTTTTATTTCTAAATTTTCACATCATTATTATTAAGAAAATGATATATTAACATCCATTTATTGACAACTTCTCTCACAACCTGATGTAGCACTGTCACTTTCTATTTTTTTTTAATCTTTTTCAATTTTCATGTTGGTTCTCTTTGGAAGGAAGCGGGAAGAGAAAAAAACAAAAGGTGTGAATGCAAATTGGAGAGAAAAAGCAGAAAGTGCGAGTGCAAACTGATGAATGGAAGAGCATCTTGTTCATCTTCTTCAACCGCGTTAATCTTCATCCTAATCGTTGTAAGGCCCTATATTTTATAATGCCTTTAACAAAAAGGGCTGCCCCAAAATCTGATGGACCTAAGGGCTGACCCAAAGGATAAACCTGAATCCTAAGTCTGCCCTAACGATTCCCCTTTCACTCATTCACAGAATCAGTCGTCACTCCTACTGTTTCAAGAGAGAGCTCTGCTAGGGTTGAGCCGCTATTTCGCATCAAGTGAGCTCGAACCAGTTTTCTGCTTCTCGTAAGTCCCTTCCAACTCGTACTCTCTTCTGTGCTTTCTTCGTATTTTTCCAGCTAGGACTTTGTAGTGAGCTTATCTTGTAATCTGCTCTGTTGTTTTCCAATTCCTAAGCATACCCATAGAGCCGTGGTGTCCGTGTTTGCGGTTGGGTTCCTATACTAGCGTATCCCAGGTAAGGGAAGCTTGAACCTCCTTGTCTGGTGTGATTGTGACTTGTACCATCTTAGTTTCATGATTCTCGAGTTTGTATGCTGCAATGGATGCCTGGATTGTCTGGTTTTTCCTGTTTGGTATATGTGTATGTGTGATGCAGGCATGAACAGTGGCGAGCACTGATAATCTCGCCCAAACGAGCTTGCCTCGTCTAGGCGAGATGAGCAGAGGCTCGCCCAGGGCTTTCTACACGAGTTGTCGCTCAGGCGACCAAACCCTCGTTTTGAGCGATAAGATGTCTCGCTTAGGTGAAGGGGGTCTCGCCTAAGCAAGATTGCGTAGGGGCTATTGTTCTCCTTGTCGAGCTCTCGCCTAGGCGAAGGGGAGCTCGCCTGAGCGAGAGTCCTTCTCGCTTGAGCGAGACCCTCCAGCCTGAGTGAAGAGCTGGACGAGAATGCATCCCGAGTTGGTTTCCCTCTGTGCTTGGATGTTTAGCTTGTGCTTATTTGAGTTATTGTATGATGGCTTAATAGGGATGATTATGCATGATTGGGAGAGGATTATATGTGGGGAATTTGTGAGCCTGGCATGATCTTTATATGAATTGTACATGAGAGGTTGGATATATATATATATATATATATATATATATATATATATATATATATATATATATATATATATATATATATATGTATATGTGGCCACGAATTTAGCATGAGCAACAATGGACCTTGATGGTTGGTAATCCAGTGACATGGTATTAGTATGGGAGGAAGCACTTTGCTCATGGTTGGGAATAATGATTTGGTATTGATTCAACCTATGATACATGAGGGTTGGTTACAAATGTTGGTATGAGGTTCCTATGCATGATATATGTATTTATTAATTGGATGTTTATATATGTTTGGTATATGGTCAGTGCGTAATTCCTTGAAGTCTTTAGGTGGGACTTCAGGGTCGTGCTTCAGTGGTCGGGACGTAATCCCATGGCCCCTGTTAGCGGGTGTCCATGGTGGTGCCCCATCTATATAACTTAGTAAGGATTCAAGGTAAGGATCTTATCCTAACACTCTAAGGAGTCAGTTAGTCTCACTTAGAGCGGACTGACCCTTGTGGTGAGAGTAGCAGGAGGCCTGAAACTCATTAAGGGCTAACCTTGTGTGTGAGGGAAATTGATTCATTGTAACACTTGTAACACTTAGCTCGGGGGTGAGCAGAGGTATCCACCACAAGTGCAAGCATTCGCTGAATCCGACTAGGTTATATGTATCCGGATGAGTCGAGTCTTAGTGTATTTGATTGAAAGGTCATAACATGTTTGGATGATGTATGTATATTAGACTGCGAAAGTATATGTGATTGTATGATAAAATCTTTTTGGCTCTAGCTTACCCTTTGTTTGTTTGATTGTCTTATTGTGGTTCTTCTCTTTTGCAATGATCATCAAATTATTGATGTGAGCAGAGGCGAGAGGTTCTCGCGGTCAATAGCAGAATGGTGACTCTGCTGCGTAGCCGCTTGGACTGGATCCTGTTTTGTGCTCTTTCTTTTAGGGCCACGGCCCATGTAGCATCTGTCTTTTAAATTTCCAATTTGGATTATTGTAGAATATTTGTAATTGTTTCTTTTGGCTCCGTTACACGTTTTGGTTATTTGTATGGAGTTACTTTTAAACTCCGAGATTGCGCTAAGATATTATTCTAGTGTGATGCTTCCTTTAATTACGTTATTAATTAAATGGGGTGTTACAATCGTTGTTCTTCGTCTTCAAATCCTATTTTTCTAAAAATCCCTCTTCTCCTTCGTCCCAACGGTGTGGGTTTCCTAAAAACCTTATTTTTTTAAAAAAACCTCTCTTCTTCTTCTTCGTCCCAAAGGTGTGGGTTTTCTAAAAATCATATTTTTCTAAAAACCCATCTTCTTCTTCTTCATCCCAACAATGTGGGTTTTCCAAATATCATATTTTCCTAAAAACCCCTCTTCTTCTTCTCCGTCCCAACAATGAGTGTTTTCTCATTGGACATGAATTTTTCTTTCTTCGATAACTTCAATAGTGACACTTTCATGCCTTGAGTTAATGTGATAAAGTTAAATCTTCATACTTCGATTCCTTCAAGTGAGTCCAAATGTATCCCTCTTTGTTGTTTGGAAAAGGAAAATAAAGGTGTTTATATTTCTTCTTCACTACCACTGTGCAGTATTTTTGCTTACACATTGCTACATAAGTGCTAACATGTGGTATACGTTTTGAACATGTGTGAAAGGATGTACAGAACCAATTTCAATCTTCACTCTCTTCATTACTAGTGGGGAGTATATGTTGGTGAGTCAAGGAATGAAATTTTCGTAATTTAATCAATAACATATGAATTTATCCCCTTACTATGTGTAAACCCGTGACTTAAAAAATGCTAACCCAGGTGCAATGCTTTGCACATAAATTTTTCTTTCTTCAATAACTTCAATAGTGACACTTTCATGCCTTGAGTTCATGTGATAAAGTTAAATCTTCACACTCATATTCCTTCAAGTGAGTAGTGAGTTTAGTTTGCCCTTCTTTGTTGTTTGGAAAATGAAAATAAAGGTGTCTATATTTCTTCTTCACTACCACTGCGCAGTATTTTTGCTTACCCATGGCTACATAAGTGCTAACCTATGGTATACGTTTTGCTTAATGATTTGTAGTAAGACAATGTTGTTATAGGATGAAATTTTACGGTTAGATTGGTTAGTTATATATTATATTAAAATGAAATGCATATGTACATATCGTTGTTAAAATAAAATGTAGGTATAGTATAAACTTTGGTCCCGTACAAAAGTATTGTCTACACATGAATGATCAACTTAAAGAAAAATGAAAAAATGCAATATTGTGAGATATGGTCCTTATTAAAAAATCTAGAGTAGCATGAAATTAATGTTAAAATTTTTAAACAAAAATGCATGCAGGTGTTGTTATCAATGTAGGCATTGAATTTATAATATCTAATTCTTGATGCCTACGCACGAGTCGTTTTTTTTATGTAATTTAGATTAGAAAAATTAATATTGTTATTGTTATATTTGAATGAATGAATTATTTATATTATTATAATTACAAATATAATATTTAAATAATAAAATAAAAATTAAATCATTAATGACTATTATTTTTTAAGTTAAAATACTCAATTGGTCCACGTTTTTGTTCAAAAATCTCAATTAGGTCCTAAGATATTTTTTAGTTTCAATTAGGTCCATTTTTTTGAAAATGCGTAACAATTAGGTACATTCTGTTAGTATGAGGGTAACAATGTTAAGGAAGTACCACGTGTCAGTTCCTCATTTTTTTGATTTTTTTTAATATTTTTTGAAAATTATTCATGTCACGTGTCAGTTCCTCATTTTTTTGATTTTTTTTAATATTTTTTGAAAATTATCATGTCACGTGTCACGTCAATATTGTGCCACGTGTCAAGTCAGTCAAGATGACACGTGTCAAGTCATTGTCTGAATCTCAATTTGGTCCATATATTTGTTATTTTGATTACATTTTAGTCCATTTATTTTAAAATTTTAAATATATTTATTTTAACTTTTTACAAAATTGTTTTAAAATTTTCTATTTAAATTTATAAAATTGTTATTTTTAAACCAACTCTAACATTTGTATATAAATTATTTAAAATAATTTTGTAACAAGTTAAAATAAATATTTTAAAACAAAATATGAGTAAAGTTTAATGTAAAATAAAAATTTAAATAAACTTATTATTAAAATGTTTTAATAAAAATATCATTATAAAATTTATATAAAAGTTAAATTTGGTCTCAATTTGGAGATGATGAAATTGAAAATTTAAAAAAAAATGGACTGAAATATAATCAAAATAACAAATATATGGACTAAATTGAGATTCAGACAATCACTTGACACGTGTGACCTTACTGACTTGACACGTGGTGCAATATTGACGTGACACGTGGCATGAATAATTTTCAAAAAAAAAGAAAATTAAAAAAGAATTAAAAACAAATCAAAAAATGAGGAGCTGACACGTGACACATCCTTAACACCGTTACCACCATACTAACAGAATGAACCTAATTGTTACGCATTTTCAAAAATATGGACCTAATTGAGACTACAAAAAAATCTTAGGACCTAATTGAAATTTTTGAACAAAAACATGGACCAATGAAGTATTTTAACCTATTTTTTATAACAAATTAATTAAGAGTACATATAAGTTAATGTTAAAATTTTAAATAGAAGCACATCTAGACATAGTGACTTTAAGAGAAAAATAATATTGAAAGGTATTGACATATGGTATCAAAAAAAAAATGAAGTTAAACTTAAATTATTTTAAATAAAAAGTAACATGCAAATATGAATAAAGTTCAAATATATTGTGAAATGTAATCTTGTTAAAAATTTAATATGAATTCAAGGTTAAAATAAATAAAAAAATTACATAAGATATTGTTATCAATGTAGACATTGACTCTCAGTTAATTATTTGATGTGTACACACATGTTTTTTTTAATTATGAAATAAATAAAATGTAGGTATATTGTGAATTTTGGTCCCGTACAAGAATATTGTCTACACATGAATAATAAACTTAAAGAAAAATGAAAAAATGCAAACAAATGGTGAGACATGGTTCCTATTAAAAAAAAATGAGAGTACATGAATTGATGTTAAAATTTTTAAACAAAAATACATGTAGATATTGTTATCAATATAGATATTGAATTTATAATAGTTAATTCTTGATGCGTACACACAATTTCTTTTTTGATTAAAATGGTAATATTAAAATTACCCAATAATATTAGTATATAGAAACACATGCATATATAAACAGACAAAAATATATCGAAAGATATGACATATGGAATCGGAAATATTATTATTACTTTTATTGAATGATTAAGATTAAAAAATGGATATGATTTTGTTTAAATTATAAAATTGATATATAGTAAACATTCGTTTAAGTCCACATTCATTTAAGTTCATACTCAGTTAAGTCTGCATTCCGTCTAAATCTGCATTTTGAAACGGAAAATTCTTGGATCAATAATTTTGATAACTTTGTGACTTTATATATTTTTTATTTAAATTAATTTTTATGAAATATTGTCTTTTTAAAAAATATCTTTCAACGTTAAAAATTAGTTATTATTGTAAATTAGGAAATCAAGATTGAGATAGTGTAAATATTTTATATTTTATATTTTGTTATATTTTATTATATATCTTTTATATTTATCATACATTTTATATCTCACATATTTTATAAATTCTCAATTCCATAATATTTTATTCTCTAAATATATGGGCCCTAATATTATAATATAACTTTTAAAATTTTACAAATTTGCATCAAATTTTAGATATCAAAATGCAGACTTAACTGAATATTTATAATATATGATTAAAATTTTGAATTAGACCTTTTAGTCAAATATTATATTAAATGAAATGCTTTAGTTTGTTTTTCTGTTATTTGTAAATATATGTATTAGAAGATATTTAGAAATTGAGAAAAAAATAATAAATATTTTTAAGAATAAAAATATAAGACAATTCAAAATAAATGTAAGTAGATGGTAATGTAATTATACAAAAAATAAACTATTTAAATAATATACGAAGAATAAAAGTTAAACATAATACAATTATGAAAGAATTATAGTAATTAACTTTGTTTTTAATATTCAATAAATAATAATAGATAAAATAAAAATATATTAATACTAATGTTAATAAAAATAATTAAATAATTATGGTATTATATTGTAATATATATTAAAATATTTTTATATGTAGATTATTATAATAACATCCATGATTATGAATTTAAAAAATTGTTTTAGACAATGTTTCGATAAATAAATAATTGAATATTTATGCAATTATAAATTAAATGTTTTTGAAAGGTAAAAGTTACTGTATATTGAGTATAATAATATGCGTGATTATTATAATAAAAAATATTATAAAATAATGATAAAAAATATTTTAATAGATAAAATTAATGGTTAATAATGCTTTTTTGACTTTAAGGACAAATTTGGAGATGATAAAAAAATTATCTTAATAGATAAAATTGTAAGGGTGTTTTTAATATTTTAAATAAATCTTAACAATAACATAAAAATGTATTTAAAATGGTATTATCGACATTTTCAAAATTTTATTCATAATTAAATTTCAATCCCAAAGGTTTCGTTATAAGTAACAATGAAACATAAAAAAATTGTAAGTTTCTTTTCAATGTAAGAAAATTTTAGAAGTTTCATCACACTACATAATTCTCTAAAGGTTATTTAGAAATTTAGAATTTAAAAAAATAATTTTAAGTATATATATATATATATATATATATATATATATATATATATATATATATATATATATATATATATATATATATATATAAACAATAATTAATACTCTACAGAATATATAAAAAGTAAATGTTATTTTTATTACAATTACAAAATATAGTTTTAATTTGAAACAAAACTTATCACCTGCTCAATATTTAATATAATATTTTGTAATATATACGTGCAAAATAAATATAACATTAAGTTCATGTTAAAATTTTTAAATAGAATCAAAGGTAGATATATAATGCTTAAAAAAATATTTATTAGAAAAAATATTGACATATTAAATTAGAGAAAAAAAGAAGTTAAACTTTATTATTCTAAACAAAAAAGTACCATGAAGGCCTTAACAATAAACTTAAAAAGGAAAATGATAACATATTAAAAATTGTAATCCTGATAAGAAATTTAGAGTAACATGAGATTGATATTAAAAATTTTAAACAAAACTAAATGCAAATATTGTTATTAATTTAGACATTAAGCATGTAATTTTAATTTTTAATAATTGAATTGTATTAGTGTACTTTAAATCCATGTTTTCTAAATTTATGTTGAATGTTTATGGTTATTTAAAATTAAAATTATATGTTTTGTTTCAAATTTAGATTTTATGAAAAAAATTGTTGCACTTTTATAAATAGATTAAATGATGTTAGTCTCCTTTGCATCTTTAATAAATAAGTTTGAATGTAAAAAATAATAAATTATTTCTAAATTTAATGATAATTCTTTCAACCTAATATATTTTGCAAATATAACTTTAAATATGATTATATACATAATAATTTGTGTTATTCTTGTCCATAGCGTAAATAAAGTATGATTTTACAAAAAAAAATAAATAAATAACTAGGAAATCTAAACTTCACATATAAAAACTTTAGTTTTTCTAAGTGTATTATTGCTAACATTTGTTGATGTTAGGTCATCATCTACTATTTCAAAAAATTTCTTTGCCAAATTACAAATATAAATTAATTGACATATTTTTGTATGTAACAAAGAAAAACGAATCAAATATATCTCGAAATACTTATAATAGGATTTTAAGTACCTACACATAAATTTGACATTATATTTATGATAACAACTTTTAATATCTTCACCTAAATTACAATAAGAATGTTGTGAAAAATATATAAACCACAGACAAAAAAAGTTAAATGTGTGTACCTACAACAAAAACAATTTTTACCAGAGGTTATTTATGATATTTTCGGGATTTTAACCCCGTTAAAGGAGTTTCCGGCGATTTATTTTTCCCCTAGAAAAACCAGCGTCGTTAATAGATTACCGGCAATTTTGTCAAACACCTGGTAAAGCAACACTTACCGGTAGTTTTGAAACCCCTGGTATTTATTGGGGGTTCAAACCCCTGGTAATTACTATCGGTTATAAAACCCCTGATAATTATTGGCGGTTTTCAAATCCCTAGTAATTATCAGCGGTTTTAAAACCCCTGGTAATTACTGAGGGTTTTGGAACCCTGGTATTTATTGCGGTTTTGTAACCGTAGTACCTATTCCTTGTATGTAGTTTTAAATCGTTTATACTGTATAATAATACTGAAAGTCCATTTTTACCCCTACAATGCAATTCATTATTTATTGATGTTTTTAATTTTCAAATTTCCTTAATTTTATTTATTATACTTTTTGAATGCATATAATTCATAAAACATATATAAGAAAAAATTCTAACATTTAGATATTTGTTTATAACTAGATATAACATTCATAAAAAAAAGAAACGTAGTCTATAAGTTCAAAGTAAATAATAAAGTTTAAACGAACAAACTAATGAAATATTACAATATCTTTTATGAAACCAGTTTTGTATCAACGAACCAATACAAGTTAAGATAAGTATCAAGTATATAAGCATTAAAGGTACACATTCTATTCATAATTAGATTAAATACAATTAAGTCTTAACCAAATAATAAATGACACTAAAGTAAAATTATATATATATATATATATATATATATATATATATATATATATATATATATATATATATATATATATATATATATAAAAAATAAATAAAATAAATACATATATATATATATTTA
>Ga0214544_1007878_pt1 | contig 18300 bp, 7 predicted proteins | sample CNSS3metaG_FD_160074 | JGI IMG/M metagenome (GOLD analysis project Ga0214544, IMG submission 160074) | Root nodule microbial communities from cowpea collected in UCLA plant growth center, Los Angeles, California, USA - CNSS3 | ecosystem: Host-associated > Plants > Roots > Nodule | place: USA... | reverse complement strand
TTCAATACCTCAAAACCGACAACCCCCCCCCCCCTCGACGCGGACAAAACTTGGTTGGCTAAAGCCGCCAGGTACACCATGATAGGTGATGATCTCTACAAAGGCGGATATGGCCAACCCCTACTTAAATGTGTCACGGCAGAGCAAGCCCAATATATCATCAAAGAGCTACACGAAGGAATTTGTGGTTATCACTCCGGGGCACGCACCATGGCTACCAGAGTTCTCAAAGTCAGATACTTCTGGCCGACCATTCACCATTCACCATTCACCTTATCATGTCAGGAAATGCAAACCATGTCAGAAACATGGCAACCTTATTCACCAGAAACAGGAACAACTTCACCACATACTGTCCCCATGGCCATTCGCAAAATGGGGAATGGACATCCTCGACCCCTTCTCACCCGGCAAGGGGCAGGTAAAATTCCTGATTGTAGCCGTCGATTACTTCACTAAATGGATCGAAGCCAAGCCGCTAACTACCATCACGTCCCAACAAGTCCAACAATTCGTGTGGAAGGACATTATATTCAGATATGGTGTACCACATACCATCATCACAAACAATGGCCGACAATTTATTGACAAAGAGTTAGCCAAATTCTACACTGGCCTAGGCATCAAGCACATCACAAGTTCTGTAGAACACCCACAAACCAATGAGCACGCAGAGGCGGCAAATAAAGTCATTCTCGTAGAGCTGCGCAAGAGATTGGATACCGTCAAAGGCCGATGGCCCAAAGAATTAATAGAAGTACTATGGGCTTACAGATGCACCCCCAATCATCAACAAACGAATCCCCATTCAGCCTAGTCTACGGCGCAAACGCCATGATACTAGTAGAAATTGGCGAACCTTCCCTGCGCCGAGAACTATACGACCCAACCCACAACCACCAAAACATGGCCTTACATCTCGACCTTCTACCCGAACTCAGAGAAAAAGCCCAGATACGCAATTTAGCTGCCAAACAACGAGCTGCCAGGAAATATAATGCAAACCTACATCCACGATCATTCGTCATCGGGGACCTAGTATGGAGAATGGCCAACAATGCTAGAAAGAAGGATGACAAGTTCTCTGCCACTTGGGACGGCCCGTACAGCATACGAGAAGATACAGGAGGAGGAGCTTATCGCCTAGAACAATTATCTAGGGAAGAGATTCCCAACACTTGGAATGTATCCCACCTCAAGTTCTACTTCAGCTGAATGTGTATTGGAATCGAACCAATACTTGTAACCCCGGGTGTACTCTTTCCTCACTTGGTCTTTTTTCCCTAAGGAGGGTTTTGGCCAAGGAGGTTTTAACGAGGCACCCCTATTCAATAAATAAAAGAAGGGTTCCCAACTATACAACTTTCTATGTGTTTTTTATTCGCATTCGTTTAAGTTCCCCACCCTTACCACAAGTAAGTGGCCTGGGTCGAACACCCTTAACTCGTGCTTAATTCGTTGAAGTTCCCTACCCTTACCACAAGTAAGCGGCCTGGGTCGAACACCCTTAACTTGTGCTTTATTCGTTTAAGTTCCCCACCCTTACCACAAGTAAGCGGCCTGGGTCGAACACCCTTAACTCGTGCTTTATTTGTTTAAGTTCCCCACCCTTACCACAAGTAAGCAGCCTGGGTCGAACACCCTTAACTCGTGCTTAATTCATTTAAGTTCCCCACCCTTACCACAAGTAAGCGGCATGGGTCGAACACCCTTAACTCGTGCTTTATTCGTTTAAGTTCCCCACCCTTACCACAAGTAAGCGGCTTGGGTCGAACACCCTTAACTCGTGCTTAATTCATTTAAGTTCCCCACCCTTACCACAAGTAAGCGGCCTGGGTCGAACACCCTTACCTCGTGCTTAATTCGTTTAAGTTCCCCACCCTTACCACAAGTAAACAGCCGGGGTCGAACACCCCTAACATACAATCGATTGCATCACACATACAACACATATCATCAAAACCCGACATACACAATAACATACACAACCTTAATCGCATTTAAACATAAGTGCAAAAATGTACCAATGTAACGTAATGTACCAAATATTACAGAGATAGGCTCAAATAATTTTCTCGAATTAATTAAAACTGAGATCCTATTCTGCTGCATCAGGTGCCACCTCCTCGGCATCGCCCTCTCCTTTCTCCCCCTCTGCCGCCTTCTCCTCCGCCTCCTCATCTGCACTGCTCTCGTCCTCCCTGACCAGCTTTCCGTCAACAACATTCTTATTCACATCGAACTTTGAATCTGTAATGTCCACATCCTGATGAAAGAAGGCCGTCTGTCGTAATCCCTTCTCAAAGCCATTGATGTGCTCTTGAATGATGCTATTCTTCAAATCATCAAGCTCACCAACAGCTCCATCATACTTGTCCTTTAAGTCATCGTAGTCCTCTTCCAATTCCCCTATCCGTTTATTCAACTTTTCTTCAGAATCCAAGCAACGAACCCTCCATGTCACTAGCCTTTTCCTCTCCACTTCCCAACTCTCCTTGGCCTTCTCCAATGCAGCCTTTTCCTCCTCCAGCTTATCCACCTTCCCTTGCAACTCCTCCACCTTTTCCCGACCACCCTCCTTCACTTCCCTCCTATAAAGCGACCCCACACGCCGGCTCAAAACTAAAGCCTTGCTCCCAAATTCCACCATTGTTCTCACAATGTGCTCCGCATCCATGTTGTCAATAGAGTTTACGATGGTATATGGGAGGGTAATCAAGATATCCTTCCTCACGGATATCTCCGGCAGCTCGATCAGCCCAACTTTCGGTTCCTTCTCCCCACTAACCGACCCCGCCCTGCTAGCCGACCCTGTTCCAAGCAGGGCCGCCTTACTTTCTTCACATCTTTTCCCTTCCCGGGTCGAGGTGGAAGCCCAGCCTTCCTCTTTGTCTCGCCATGGACGTGCACCTCCACCATCGATTCTTGCAAATTGGGAACATCAGTCTTCCTAGTCGCCTTGGCCTTAGCGGCCATTTCTTTCCTCAACGTCTGAAAGAGCGCTAGATTCTTCTTTCCAGACTGCGCCATATGCCCTACAATAACACATCACAACTCGGATCAAAACAACTTAGCATTATTAACACTGCTTAAGTAACAAACAGATACCTTCAATATCTATTATCGGGTGCACCAAATTATAAACCCTAACTAGGCTCTTAGTGGGCAACTTATCGACAAACTTCAACAACATCTCCATCACCTCCTTATCACCAGCCGACAACTCCTCCATCCCCATGTCTTTATACCGGGAAGGATTGTTGGTCCAACTAAAGGAAAACTTGGTACTCCCATCTGCATTCAAAAAATGAGCTTTGCCTCCTTCCTTGACGACGACCTTGAAGTACCCATCCTTGAAATGCTTGAAAGACTGGGAGAAGGCATCCAGTCTGCTGATGCTAGGGCGACTTATCAAGGATAGCCAAGTAGCCGGGCGCCGAGGTCTGGTGTCGTAAACATACAAGAAAGCATAAGGAGTGGGCTCCAAGTATAAGGACTGGCACAAAATGTGGAAAGCCTGCAAATAGGCCCAACTGTCGATAGCACTAACCCTCTCCTGCCCATGGCATACCTGATCAATAGCACTGACCCTCTCCAGAGAAACAATGTCCCCACTGACACCCTTGGAGATAACAGGTGTGTAGTTTAACCAAGAGTTCAGCAAACAGGACCACCTGAACAAAGATGATTGATCACGAACATCAGCAGCCGCCCACCCGTAGCCGCCTTTCGCCGGCCAGTTGCTCTCCTCCAACTCTTCGGGGGGATCCTCTCGAACCTCCCTCACAACCTCCATTGGCATCCCGCTCGTGACAACTCCAGAACTCGTACCCTCTCCGTCAAGTTGCCTATCCCTACTTCTATCCGACTCGGTACTTTCACTACTACTAGACGTAGACACGCTACCACTACTAGACATACCTGGTTTCGTTTTTTACGAAAAGATGTCGGTTGAAATTGGGAACTAGTCAGACAGTATTACGCGCACAAGATCTCTGAATTCAGAACTCTCGCAAATGAAACAAGTAACCCCTCATCTGTTTTCAAACCCATATTTATAGTCCACGATCCCAAATGACGAAAACTCTTCCCGCTAAAATAATACCCCAGACCAATTGACACCAGCATTACGAAGGATATGACACTTCAAAATGACGGCGCCAAAACATTTTCGATTTGACCACTGACACCCTTTCACCTACCTTCTGACGGTTACCACTTTTTAGCCTTAACACTCTTCACCACACTTAAAGGCTGGGGGACTGGTGTATCACACCTAGCCGGTTCCGCTAGCATACCAACACATATCACCCTTGATCGACACCTCATATCGGACAAGGCTGGGGGACTGGTGTACCACACCTAGCCAAACTCGACCATGTAAGCAAACAATGCATATATCAAGGCAGCCAAGTATTCAGCCTAGGCCGAGTTAGCCTAACTTATACCGGTTTCAACTTATATATATAGAAGAATAACCTACACCTCGTATAACCAATGTAAGTCGTCAAGGTAAGTAATCGGTCCAGGCTGGCTACTCCAGCAGACAGCAGACCCGATAACATTAGAGCCCAGGCTAACAACCCCAATAAACTTAGTGAAAATAGAAGCCCCCGCATTCAATAGGTCTTAAGGGCCTAGGTTGGGGCCCAAGCCCACTCATGGCCCAAGCCATAGCCCAAGTTAAGGCCTAGCACATGAGGTAATCAGACATCATTAAAGCTCTATAAATACGCGTGGACCTCAATAATTAAAGGTACGTATTCATTAATCACTGATTTGACTCTCTGAGAGCTTTGACTTACTTGAGCTTCGGAGACTCTTCTGCAGGTAACCCCTCTTGGGTTAAAGCTGACATGTATCAATCGGGAAGAGACCAACTAAGGAGATAGCGGACTACATGGTAAGGTGACACTTGTGCCTAACTCATCTTATTTGTTTTGTGCAGGAACATAAAATATGAAAATTTTCAAATTTAAAAACAACAATTCCCTTTGAGTATTGCCCAACGCGCTTCTTTTGAAATGTTGAACATTTTTTATATATCACATCTAAGTCATTTAAATTTTAAATGGTGAAAACGGTAAAGAAATTAAAAAAGTGTTTCAAAAAGATGAAACTTTTCAAATTTAAGCAGACTAATTACCTTTGAGTAACAGCCAAAGTGGTTCTATTGAAATTTTGAACAAATTTTATATATAAAATATGAATTGTTTAAATTGTAAACGAAGAAAAGGGTAAAAAAATGAAAAAAGCCTTTCCAAAAGATGAAAATTTTCAAATTTAAAAACACCAATCCCCTCTAAGTATTGCCCAACATGTTTCTTTTGAAATGTTGAAGAATTTTTATATATAACATCAGTCATTTAAATTGTAAACGATTAAAAGTGTTACCAAAATATGAAGTTTTTCTAATTTAAAAACACCAATTCACTTTGAGTAACAACAAAAATGGTATTGTTGAAATTTGGAAAAAATTTCACATATAAAAGATAAATTATTTAAATTGTAAACGGTGAAAAGGGTAAAAAAAATGACACAAAAATAGGAAATTTTTCAAATTTGAAAATCCAAATCTCCTCTAAGTATTGCCCAACGTGTTTCTTTTGATATGTTGAACACATGAGTCATTTAAATATTTAAAAAGTGTTACCAAAAGATGAAATTTTTAAAATTTAAAATCACCAATTCCCTTTGAGTAACGACCAAAGTGGTTCTGTTGAAATTTTGAACAAAATTCATATATAAAATATGAATTATTTAAATTTTAAACGGTGAAATGGTAAAATAAAATGAAAAAAGCGTTTCAAAAGATAAAAAATTTCAAATTTAAAAACACCAATCCTCTCTAAGTGTTACCCAATGTGTTTCTTTTGAAATGTTGAACAATTTTTATATATAACATATGAGTCATTTAAATTGTAAACGGTGAAAAAGGTTAAAAAGAATTACACAAATTTTCCAAAAGATGAAATTTTTCAAATTTTAAAAACACCAATCCCCTCTTAGTATTGCCCAACGTGTATATTTTGAAATTTTGAACAATTTTCTTATACAAATAAGAATTATTTAAATAGTAAAAAAAATGAAAAAAGCATTTCCAAAATATTAAAATTTTCAAATTTAAAAACACCAATTCGCTTTGAGTATTACCCATCGTGTTTCTTTTCAAATGTTAAATAATTTTTATATATAACATAGGAGTTATTTAAATTGTAAATGGTGAAAAGGATAAGAAAAATAAAAATGTGTTACCAAAAGATGAAAATTTTCAACTTTAAAAACACTAATTCCCTTTGAGTAACGACCAAATTCGTTCTGTTGAAATTTTGAACAAATTTCATATAGAAAATATGAACTATTTAAATTTTAAATGGTGAAAAGGGTAAACAAAATGAAAAAAGATTTACCAAAACATGAAAATTTTAAAATTTCAAAACTTTAATCCCTTCTTAGTATTGCCCAACGTGTTTCTTTCGAAATGTTGAACAATTGTTATATCTAACATAAGTAATTTAAATTGTAAATGGTGAAAAGGTTAAAAAAATTTAAAAAGTGTTACCAAAAGATTAAATTTTTCAAATTTAAAATCACCAGTTACCTTTGAGTAACAACCAAAGTGGTTGTGTTGAAATTTGAGAAAATTTTCTTATGTAAAATATGAATTATTTAAATTGTAAACGAGAAAAAAAAATAAATGAAAAGTTTCCAAAATATGAAAATTTTCAAATTGAAAAATAACAATCCCCTCTGATTATTGCCCAACGTGTTTCTTTTGAAATTTTGAACTATTTTCTTATGTAAAATACGAATTATTTAAATTGTAAATTATAAACGAAATGAAAAAAGCGTTTCTAAAATACAAAAATTTTCAAATTTAAAAACAGGAATTCCCTATGAGTAATTCCCAACGTGTTTCTTTTGAAATGTTTAACATTTTTTATATATCCCATTTAAGTCATTTAAATTTTAAAGGTTGAAAAGGGTAAAAGTGGTTCTATTAAAATTTTGAACCAATTTCATATATAAAATATGAATTGTTTAAATTGTAAACGGAGAAAAGGGTAAAAAAAATTAAAAAAGTGTTACCAAAAGATGAAGATTTTCAAATTTAAAAACACCAATTCACTTTGAGTAACAAGAAAATTGGTACTGTTGAAATTTGGAACAAATTTCACATATAAAAGATGAATTATTTAAATTGTAAACAATCAAATGGGTAAAAAAAATGACACCAAAACAAAAAATTTTTCAAATTTGAAAACACCAATCTCCTCTGAGTATTGCCCAACGTGTTTCTTTTGAAATGTTGAACATTTTTTATATATCACATTTGAGTCATTTAAATTGTAAATGGTGAAAAGGGAAGAAAAATTGTAAAGTGTTTCCAAAAGATGAAAATTTTCAAATTTAAAAACACCAATCCCCTCTAAGTATTGCCCAATGTGTTTTTTTTTGAAATGTTGAATTTTTATATATAACATATGAGTCATTTAAATTGTAAATGGTGAAAAGGGTAAAATAAAAAATTTAAAAAGTGTTACCAAAAGATGAAGTGTTTCAAATTTAAAAACACCAATTCACTTTGAGTAACAACAAAAATTGTAGTGTTGAAATTTGGAACAAATTTCGCATATAAAAGATGAATGATTTAAATTGTAAATGGTGAAAAAGGTAAAAAAAATGACACCAAAACAGGAAATTTTTCAAATTTGAAAACACCTATCTCCTCTAAGTATTGCCCAACATGTTTCTTTTGATTTGTTGAAGACATGAGTCATTTAAATTGTTAACGGTGGAAAGGGTAAAAAAAATATTTAAAAAGTGTTACCAAAATGAAATTTTGAAAATTTAAAATCACCAATTCCCTTTCAGTAATAACCAATGAGGTTTTGTTGAAATTTTGAACAAATTTCATATATAAAATATGAATTATTTAAATTGTAAATGGTGAAAATGGTAAAAAAATGAAAAAAGCGTTTCCAAAAGAAGAAAACTTATAAATTTAAAAACATCAATCCCCCTTAAGTGTTGCTTAACGTGTTTCTTTTGAAATGTTGAACAATTTTTATATATAACATACGAGTCTTTTAAATTGTAAACAGTGAAAGGGGTAAAAAAAATTAAAAAAGTGTTTCCAAAGGATGAAAATTTCCAAATTTAAACACACTAATTACCTTTGAGTAACAACCAAAGTGATTCTGCAGAAATTTTGAACATATACCATATATAAAATATGAATTATTGAAATTGTAAACGATGAAAATGGTAAAGAAAATGAAAAAAGCGTTATTAGAAGATGTTAAAATTTGAAAACACCAATCCCCTTTAAGTATGTCCTAACATGTTTATTTTGAAATTTTGAAGAATTTTCTTATATAAAATATGAATTTTGTAAACTGTAAACGATGAAAACAGTAAAAAAAAATTTAAAAAGCGTTTCCAAACGATGAAAATTTTAAAATTTAAAAACACCAATCTTTTGAAATGTTGAAAATTTTTTATATATAATGTATGACTCATTTAAATTGGAAATGGTGAAAAGGTAAAAAAATTCAAAAAGTGTACCAAAAGTTGAATTTTTTTTCAAATTTAAAAACACCAATTCCCTTTGAGTAACGACCAAAGTGCATCTGTTGAAATTTTGAGAAAAATTTGATATATAAAATATGAATTATATAAATTTGCAAATAGTGAAAAGGGAGAAAGAAAATTAAAAAAATGTTACCAAAAGATGAATGTTTTCAAATTTGAATAGACCAATCACTCTGACTATTGCCCAATGTGTTTCTTTTTAAATGTTAATCAATTTTTATTTATAAGATATGAGTTATTTAAATTATAAACGGTGAAAAGGGTAAAAAAAATATTAAAAAGTGTTATCAAAAGATGAAAATTTTCAACTTTAAAAACATGAATTCGCTTTGAGTATTGCCCAACGTGTTTCTTTTGAAATTTGAATAATTTTCTTACATAAAATATGAATTATTTAAATTGTAAACGATAAAAAAATGAAAAAATTGTTTCCAAACTATGAAAACTTTCAAATTTAAAAACACCAAATCCCGTTGAATATTGCCCAACGTGTTTCTTTTGAAATGTGGAAAAAAATTTATATATAACATTTGAGTCATTTCAATTGTAACTGGTGAAAAAGGTAAAAGAAAATTAAAAATGTGTTTCAAAAAGATGAAGTTTTTTCAAATTTAAAAACATCAATTCCCTTTGAGGAATGGCTAAAATGGTTCTGTTGCAATTTTCGACAAATTTCACATATGAAATATGAATTTTTTTATATTGTAAACGATGAAAAAGGCAAAAAAGTGAAAAAAGTGTTTCCAAAAGATGAAAATTTTCAAATTTAAAAACACCAATCCCCTCTAGGTATTGCCTAACGTGTTTCTTTTGAATAGTTGAACAATTTTTATATATATAGATATGAGTCATGTAAAATGTAAAAAGTGAAAAAGGAAGGTAAAAACAAATTAGAAAAGTGTTTCCAAAAGATGAAAATTTTCAAATTTAAAAATACCAATTCCCTTAAAGTAATGGCTAAAGTGGTTCAGTTGAAATTTTGGACAAATTTCATATATAAAATATAAAGTAATTAAATTATAAATGGTGGAGACGGTAAAAATATGAAAAACGCATCACCAAAAGATGAAATTATACAAATTTAAAAACACAAATCCCCTCTGGGTATTAACCAACGTGTTTCTTTTGAAATGTTAAACAATTTTTATATATAAAATATGAATTATTTAAATTGTAAACAGTGAAAATGGTAAAAAAATGAAAAAAAAATTACCAAAAGATGAAAGTTTTAAAATTTAATAACTCCAATACCGTTTCAGTAACGACCAAAGTGGTTTTGTTTAAATTTTAAACAAATTTAATATATAAAATATGAATTATTTAAATTGAAAACAGTTAAAAGGGCAAAAAAAAATGAAAAAAAATGTTACCAAAAGATGAAAATTTTGAAATTTTAAAACACCGATCTGTTTGAGCATTGCACCATGTGTTTCTTTTTAAATGTTGAACAATTTTTATATATAAAATATTAATTATTTAAATTGTATATGGTGAAAAATGTAAAAAAAATTAAAAAATTGATAGCAAAAGATTAATTATTTTCAAATTAAAAACACTAATCCCTTTGAGTATTGCCCAATGTGTTCCTTTTAAAATGGTGAACAATTTTTATATAAAACATATGAGTTATTTAAATTATCAACTCCAAATACCGTTTCAATAAAATATGAATTATTTCCATGGTAAACGATGAAAAAGGTAAAAAAATGAAAAAAGCTTGACCAAAATGATAAATTTTTCAAATTTGAATAAACCAATCCCCTTTGACTATTGCCCAATGTGTTTCTTTTTAAATATTAATCAATTTTTATCTATAAGATATGAGTTTATTAAATTATAAACGTTGAAAAGGGTAAAAAAAATTTAGAAAGTGTTACCAAAACATGAAAATTTTCAACTTTAAAAATACGAATTCCCTTTGATTATTGCCCAACGTGTTTCTTTTAAAATTTTGAAAAAATTTCTTACATATGAATTATTTAAATTGTAAACGATAGAAAAATGAAAAAAGTGTTTCCAAAATATGAAAACTTTCAAATTTAAAAACACCAAATCCTGTTGAGTATTGCCCAGCGTGTTTCTTTTGAAATGTTGAAAATTTTTTATATATAACATTTAAGTCATTTCAATTGTAAACGGTGAAAAAGGTAAAAGAAAATTAAAAACGTGTTTCCAAAAGATGAAATTTTACAATTTTAAAAACATCAATTCCCTTTGATTAACGACTAAAATGGTTGTGTTGAAATTTTCAACAAATTTCACATATGAAATATGAATTTCTTAAATTGTAAACAATGAAAAAGGCAAAAGAGTGAAAAAAGCGTTTCCAAAAGATGAAAATTTTCAAATTTAAAAACACCAATCCCCTCTGGGTATTGCCCAACGTGTTTATTTTGAATAGTTGAACAATTTTTATATATAACATGAGTCATTTAAAATGTAAACAGTGAAAAAGGAAGGTAAAAACAAATTAAAAAAGTGTTTTCCAAAGATGAAAATTTTCAAATTTAAAAATACCAATTCCCTTAGAGTAATGGCTAAAATGATATTGTTGAAGTTTTGGACAAATTTCATATATAAAATATGAATTAATTAAATTATAAATGGTGGAAACGGTAAAAATATGAAAAATGCATTACCAAAAGATGAAATTTTACAAATTTGAAAACACCAATCCCCTTTGGGTATTGCCCAACGTATTTCTTTTGAAATGTTAAACAATTTTTATATATAAAATATGAATTATTTAAATTGTAAATAGTGAAAATGGTAAAAAAAAAAGGAAAAAAGCATTACCAAAAGATGAAAGTAATCAAATTTAAAAACTCCCATACAGTTTCAGTAACGACCAAAGTGGTTTTGTTTAAATTTTGAACAAATTTCATATATAAAATATGATTTATTTAAATTGAAAACAGTGAAAAGGGCAAAAAAATGAAAAAAGTGTTACTAAAACAATAAATTTTTCAAATTTGAATAGACCACTATTGCCCAATGTGTTTGTTTTTAAATGTTAATCAATTTTTATTTATAAGATCTGAGTTATTTAAATTATAATCGGTGAAAAGGGTAACAAAATTTAAAAAGTGTTACCAAAACATGACAATTTTCCACTTTAAAAACATGAATTCCCTTTGAGTATTGCCCAACGTGTTTCTTTTGAGATTTTGAACAATTTTCTTATATAAAATATGAATTATTTAAATTATAAACGATAAAAAATTGAAAAAAGTGTTTCCAAAATATGAAAACTTTCAAATTTAAAAACACCAAACCCTGTTGAGTATTGCCCAACGTGTTTCTTTTGAAATGTTGAAAAAAATTTATATATAACATTTGAGTCATTTCCATTGTAAACGGTGAAAACGGTAAATAAAATTGAAAAAGTGTTTCCAAAAGATGAAAATTTGCAAATTTCAAAACACCAATTCCCTTTGAGTAACAACTAAAATGGTTCTGTTGAAATTTTCGAAAAATTTCACATATGAAATATGAATTTTTTAAATTGTAAATGATGAAAAATGCAAAAAAGTGAAAAAAGCGTTTCCAAAAGACGAAAATTTTCAATTTTAAAAATACCAATCCCCTCTGGGTATTGCCCAACGTGTTTCTTATGAATAGTTGAACAATTTTTATATACAACATATGAGTCATTTAAAATGTAAACAGTGAAAAAGGAAGGTAAAAACAAATTAAAAAAGTGTTTCCAAAAGATAAAAATTTTCAAATTTCAAAATACCAATTCCCTTAGAGTAACGGCTAAAATGGTTCTATTGAAATTTTGGACAAATTTCATATATAAAATATGAATTAATTAAATTATAAATGGTGGAAACGGTAAAAATATGAAAAACACATTACCAAAAGATGAAATTTTACAAATTTGAAAACATCAATCCCCTCTGGGTATTGCCCAACGTGTTTCTTTTGAAATGTTAAACATTTTTTATATATAAAATATGAATTATTTAAATTGTAAACAGTGAAAATGGTAAAAAAATGAAAAAATCATTACCAGAAGATGAAACTTTTCAAATTTAAAAACTCCCACATCGTTTCAGTAACGGCCAAAGTGGTTTTGTTTAAATTTTGAACAAATTTCATATATAAAATGTTGAAAACAGTGAAAAGAGCAAAAAAAATGAAAAAAGTGTTACCAAAAGATGAAAATTTTGAAATTTGAAAACACCGATCCCTGTGAGCATTGCACATTGTGTTTCTTTTAAAATGTCGAACCATTTTTAGATATAAAATATTAATTATTTAAATTGTACATGGTGAAAACGGTAAAAAAAAATTAAAAAATTGATAGCAAAAGATTAAATTTTTTCAAATTAAAAACACCAATCTCCTCTGAATATTGCCCAATGTGTTCATGTTCAACAATTTTTATATAAACATGAGTTATTTAAATTAGCAACTCCAATACCGTTTCAGTAAAATATGAATTATTTCAATTGTAAACAATGAAAAAGGTAAAGAAAATGAAAAAAGCTTTACAAAAACAATAAAATTTTCAAATTTGAAAACACCAATCTCCTTTGAGTATTGTCCAATGTATTTCTTTTTAAATGTTAATCAAATTTTATTTATAAAATGAGTTATTAAAATTATAAACGGTGAAAAGGGTAAAAAAAATTAAAAAATTGTTACCAAAAAATTAAAATTTTCAAGTTTAAAAACACGAATCACCTATGAGAGTTGTCCAACGTGTTTCTTTTGAAATTTTGAACAATTTTCTTATATAAAATATCAATTATTTAAATTGTAAATGGCAAAAAAAAAAATGAAAAAAGCGTTTCCAAAATATGAAAACTATCAAATTTTAAAAACACCAATTCCCTTTGAGTATTGCCCAACTTGTTTCTTTTGAAATTGAACAATTTTTATATATAACTTTTGAGTCATTTCGTTTGTAAACGCTGAAAAAGGTAAAAAAAAATTAAAAAGTGTTTCCAAAAGATGAAAATTTGCAACTTTAAAAACATGAATCCCCTTTGAGTATTGTCGAACGTGTTTCTTTTGAAATTTTGAACAATTTTCTTATATAAAATATGAATTATTTAAATTGTAAACAGCAAAAAAAATAAAAAACGTATTTCTAAAATATGAAAACTTTCAAATTTAAAAACACCAATTCCCTCTGAGTATTGCCCAACTTGTTTCTTTTGAAATGTTGAACAATTTTATATATAATATTTGAGTCATTTCAATTGTAAACAGTGAACAAGGTAAAAAAAATTAAAAAAGTGTTTCCAAAAGATGAAAATTTTCAAATTTAAAAACTCCAATTCCCTTTGAGTAACGAATAAAATGGTTTTGTTGAAATTTTCCACAAATTTCATATGTTAAATGTGAATTTTTTAAATTGTAAACGGTGAAAAGGGCAAAAAAATGAAAAAAAGCATTACCAAAAGATGAAAATTTTCAAATTTCAGAACACCAATCCCCTTTCCGTATCGCCCAATGTTTTTCTTCTGAAATTTTTAACAATTTTCTTATATAAAATATGAATTTTTTAAATTGTAAACGGTGAAATGGTAAAAAAAATGAAAAAAGTGTTTCTAAAAGATGAAAATTTTCAAATTTGAAAACACCGATACTCACAACACGTTTCTTTTGAAATGTTCAACAATTTTTATATATAAAATAATAACTATTTAAATAGTACATGGTGAAAACGGAAAAACAAATTAAAAAATTGATAGCAAAAGATTAAATTTTTTCAAATTCAAAACACCAATCTCCTCTGAGTATCTCCCGATGTGTTCCTTTTAATGTTGAACAATTTTTATATAAGACATATGAGTTATTTAAATTATCAACTCCAATATCGTTTAAGTAATATATGAATTATTTCAATTGTAAACGGTGAAAAAGTTAAAAAAAATAAAAAAAGCTTTACCAAAACTAGAAAATTTTCAAATTTGAAAACTCCAATCCCCTCTCACTATTGCCCAATGTGTTTTTTCTTAAATGTTAATCAAATTTTATTTATAAGATATGAGTTATTTAAATTTCAAAAGATGAAAATTTTCAAATTTAAACACACCAATCTCCTCTGAGTATTACCCAACGTGTTTCTTTAGAAATATTGAACAATTATTATATATAACAAGAGTCATTTAAATTATAAACTGTGAAAAGGGTAAAAAAATTAAAAAAGCGCTACCAAAAGATGAAATTTTTGAAATTTAAAAACACGAATTTCCTTTAAGTAACAACCAAAGTGGTTCTGTTGAAAATTTGAACAAATTTCATATATAAAGTATGGATTATTTAAATTATAAATGGTGGAAACAGTAAAAATATGAAAAAAGCGTAATCAAAATATGAAATTTTATAAATTTGAAAACACCAATCCCCTCTGAATATTGCCTAACTTCTTTCTTTTGAAATGTTGAAGAATTTTTATATATAAAACATAAATTATTTAAATTGTAAATGGTGAAAATGGAAAAAAATAATGAAAAAAGCATTACCAAAAGATGAAAGTTTTCAAATTTAAAAACTCCAATACCTATTCAGTAAAGGTCAAAGTGGTTTTGTTGAAATTTTGAACAAATTTCATATATAAAATATGAATTATTTAAATTGTAAACAGTGAAAAGGGCAAAAAAAAAATGAAAAAAGTGTTACCAAAAGATGAAAATTTTAAAATTTCAAAACACTAATCCCTCTGAGTATTGCCCAACATTTTTCTTTTGAAATGTTGAACAATTTTTATACATAACATTTGAGTCATTTCAATTATAAATGCTGAAAAAGGTAAAAAATAAATTAAAACTGTTTCCAAAAGATGAAATTTTTCAAATTTAAAAACAATAATTCCCTTTGAGTACCGGCAAAAATAGTTCTTTTGAAATTTTCGACAAATTTCTTATATAAAAGATGAATTTTTTAAATTGTAATCGGTGAAAAGGGTAACAAAAATGAAAAAAGCGTTTCCAAAAGATGAAAATTTTAAAATTTAAAAACACCAATCCCCTCTAAGTATTGGCCAATATGTTTCTTTTGAAATGTTGAACAATTGTTATATATAGTTAGCAAAAGGGTAGAAAAATTGTAATTAGTGAAAAGGGTAGAAAAATTTTAAAAATAGTTAGCAAAAGATGAAATTTTCAAATTTAAAAACACCAATTCCCATTGAGTAACAACCAAAGTTGTTAGTTTTGAAATGGTTGAAAAGCCAAGAAGGGGGGGGGGGGTTGAATTGGCTAGTTAAAAATCTAGGCTATCTTTGCAAGCTAAAAACCACCTTTAATTGAATCAAATAGATCACCAAGTTAGGATGCAAACAATACTGAACTATACACTTTCAATCAATCAAAAACAAAGTTAACAAATTGATTTTACTAAACAGATTCTGTTATGGTATAATCAATCGATTGAAACTGAAAAACAGTCGACTAAAATACTGTGAAAAATGCAGAAATACGAATTTGAATTTTAAACCAGAAACAATGCTCAAGAATGATCAAGATCAGTTCCAAATGATTATACAAACATGCTCAATGATTCCGATGCTATGAAAACATGCAAGAACATGAAAAAGATGATTAAAGCACAAATTCTTAAAACTTTAAAATGAAAATGTAAGAGAGAAATGTTAGAGAAGAGAGGACACCACGAATTTTTATACTGGTTCACTCAAACTTGAGCTACATCCAGTTTGTCAAGGCAACCTTAGCTTGACTTCGCACTATTACAAAAGTTTTACAAAGTATCCACCCTTACATTTCCAAAATATGCAAAAACACCACAAAAGACTCTTGAATCACACAAGAATCACACCAGCACAGCAAGAACCCTCTTGCAGACCTAGAAAACCACCAGGCACACACACAAAGCTTGAGAAAGATCAAACCTTAGTGGTAGCACAGCCTTGCCTACCACAAACCACTTTCTCCAAGCTTCAAACCAAGCCAAAAGCTTCAAGTATTGATCCAAGATCAATCTTCAATAGCTGCAACACCTATGATCACGAAGGAGAGAGTTTCCACACGTTTCCAGAACCAAATTGTGCTCTAAAATGATCAACTGATTGAATTTGTTGCAGTTTAAGACTACTGCAGCTAACCTTTTAACCTGTTTAAAAAGTCATTCAACAGATTAAAAGAGACATTTTAACTTGTTGAAAACCATTCAATAGATTAAAAACACACAAAAGACCAAACTACATCTAATTAATGCTTTAAGGTCTACAACATGAATTACAAACTACAAGTACACTTTCTTAATGATGTAAGTACATGGAGAGCACACATTCCAGCCTTGATCACCATGGATATCATCAAATCTCCTTTCCTTCATCAATGTAGACTTCATTCCAATGTTTATGGCTTCAAGATAGTTCAAAAGAGCTTCATTCAATCTTCATCAAATCTTCAAGAAGCAAACCACCTTGGCTTCTCATGTCAACAATCTCCCCCTGATTTGATGAAGCCAACCTCTATTCCATCTATCTTCTTCTATCTTCCATTGCAAAATGCTTCTTCCATTTGTTGGAAACCAATTGATGAAGTAACACCTTAGCTTGAAGCTTGTGAACCTGAAACACATTTTACAACAACAATACACACAAGCTAGCAAGTATACAACTGTGATCATGCTCCCCCAATCAATAATATGGGTTCAAATTCAGATTTGATTATTGATTCCAATTTTTAATGCTTAGTTTAATGTGATCAATTATCCATTTTCCAATTTTCCAATTTTTCTCCCCCTTTGGATTCATCAAACAGAACAAATGCATAAAGATAACAAGCATTGCATATCATTTGATTAATACTGGAAGGAAATACAACCAACAGAAACTGAAAACAGAAAATAGATGCATAAAGCTGATACAATCAGCCGACTGAAATGAAAAACAATAACTGAAACTGACAGAACTCAAACTGAAAAATCAGAAACACAAGGATGCAATGCATGATCCTAAACAACCACCACACTCAGTCATCTTGAGGGTCATTTCTGGTCTGGAATGAGTGGAGCATATCATGGATATCATGGATTTGGCCATCCAATGCATTGAACCTCTCATTGCAATAGTTGTGATGTTCATGTTGAGACACATTAAGCTCATGCAGCTGGTTCAACACCATCCTCTCAAAATGTGAATACACAGGGCCTCTATCCTCTGGAGGATTGTAGGGAATCAAGTCCATGGGTCCAGCAGTTGGTTCTTCCTCTTGATTTGCACCACTTGGACCGACTTCATAGTCATGTGCACCACTAACAACAGCTTTAACAGTTGTCCATCCATTTCCCACCTTGATAAAGCCCATTTTGTGTAGATTTTGGTTGGAGGTATGGTTCAATAGTCCAGTTGACTCCTCTAGCTCATCCTCTACATCAATACCAAAGTATTCAATGAATTTAGACACCAAAACCACATATGGAAGCCTAAAATCCGTGAGCCTCTTGGCCTTGAGCATGTGATCACGAAACACATAGATCCAATCCACTTGAATGTTGTGTTGAATGCAGTACATGAGTATCAAATCTCCCTCATTCAATGTTGAATGGTTGCTACCACGTGGAACAAGGATTTTTGTGACAATCATACCAAGTAACCTTTGATCCACCTTGAGACCACCAACATGGAAGTGTTTGATTTCAACAATAGGATTTCTCAAGCATTGGCCATAGTATTGCATCTTGTTGAATTCTGGAACAGCCCCAGTTTCACCTTTTCTCACT
>Ga0214544_1007876_pt1 | contig 18308 bp, 23 predicted proteins | sample CNSS3metaG_FD_160074 | JGI IMG/M metagenome (GOLD analysis project Ga0214544, IMG submission 160074) | Root nodule microbial communities from cowpea collected in UCLA plant growth center, Los Angeles, California, USA - CNSS3 | ecosystem: Host-associated > Plants > Roots > Nodule | place: USA... | reverse complement strand
GAGCTATTTCGAGATTCTGCATGAAGTACGAGAATTGGGACATCTTAATCCCAAAGAGTTGTGGTACTCTGTTGGAGGAGAGTCAGTGCTAGAAGATAGGTTGGTGCAACTAGTTGATGACAAAGGCGCTATGCATATGGCCACCATATCTATGATAAATGGTGTTGTTCATCTTTATGTGGTGCACAGGATGACTGAACCTGAGGTTATTAACATGATCAAGGGGGTGTGGTTGATAATGAAGGGGATAAAGAAGTGGAGGGTGATGGTGAAGTTGAAAAGGAGTTGGATGATGAAGTTAATGGACAAAAAGAGACAGATAAGGAGGATGTGGAGGTTTTTGATGCTGAAGTTGAAAAGGAGTTGGATGATGATGGAGAAAAAGAGACTGATAAGGAGGATGTGCAGGAGGATGTGCAGGAGGTTCATGCTGAAGTTGAAGAGAACTTACATGAGGCAAATGAGGTGGAGGTGGTTGAGGTTTATGACGAAACCGAAGATAAGTCAGATGCAGATGGTGAGGATACAAGGAGTGATGTTGCTGCAGAGCAGTTTTGTGATGAAGGGCTTGTTGATGTTAGTGTTGAAGCTGACGAGGAAGTTGAGCCATGGATGGTCACGTGGAATGTGAAGTTGGTTGTACTCCAGAAGATATTGGAGGAGCAGGTTCTTGCAGTCAACCACAGTGTAGTAATTCAAGTGAGGATGAGGTTGTAGGAGTAGGATCTGGTGATGAATTTTCAAATATTGAGTGGCACTCAGATGAATTCCTTACTGCAACCGACACTGATGAGGAAGACAATGATAAAGAGAGTTATGGAAGCTTTCCAACCTTCTCAATGCCAAAAAGTATGGATCAATACAAATGGGAAGTTGGTACCTATTTCACAGAGAAAAAGGAATTTACAGAAGCTATTTGAACATATGCATTGGCAAATAGAAAGAATTTAAGATTTGATCGAAATGATAGGAGTAGAGTTACTGTAAAATGTTTTGGTGTGGAGGGAAAGTGCAATTGGTATGCTTACTGTGCATATATGTCTGTAGTGAAGTCTTGGCAACTTAGGAAAATAATTGATGAGCATAGCTGCAATAGAGACTTTAATGTGAAGTTAATGAATGCAAAATGGTTGAGTAAGAAGATGGAAAAGACTGTTAGAGAAAACCCGCATACGAAGGTCATGGATATCCGTGACAAGGTATCTAGGAAGTGGAATGTCAGTATATCTAGAAATATGGCTTTCAGAGCAAAAGCAATTGCAAGAGATGCTGTTGATGGTTCATTCACGGAGCAATATAGAAGAATATACGATTATGCACATGAGCTTTTGAGAGGAAATCCAGGTTCTACAGTGAAGGTTAAAGTGGAAAACATTGATGGTGAAGTCATATTTAGTAGGTTTTTTGCATGCCTTTAGGCATGCAAAGATAGTTTTGCCGCATGTAGGCCCATCATTGGAGTGGATGGCTGCTTTTTGAAGGGCAAGTATGGTGGAGAGTTATTGACAACAGTTGGAAGAGATGACAATGACCAAATTTTGCCAATAGCATATGCGGTTGTAGAAGTGGAGAACAAGGACTCATGGAGATGGTTCATGGAGCTTCTAATAAATGATTTGGGCCAGCAGCAGTTGCTCCACCGCAATGTGCTTCATCACAATTTGCTGCATCACAATCTGGGCCACCAACAGTTGCTCCACCACAATCTGCTTCATCAAATTCTGCTCCATCAAAATCTGGGCCAGCAACAATTGGTCCACCAAAATCTGCTTCATCACATTCTGCTCCTCCACAATCTGCTCCACCAAGCCAACAAACAGCAGGGCAACCAAATACGCGCCCAACACGTGCAGTCCAACCAATGAGGACCAAGCTAAAAGTTAGAAGGGGACGTGTTTGGAAGCCATGAATTTTCATCCTTTGCCCGTACATTTCTTCCATATTCAGCACACTAACATCCCTTTCTTCATTCTTCGTGACTGAACCAACAATTTCTTCATCTCCTCCTAACCAACTAAAGTAATTGCAGCCAACCAATTGTTCAGAACCCCTCTGTCCAAAAATCATACACACAGTCGTCAAATATCTCTTGCTTAACTTAAACGAAAGAAATCAAAGTTCCATGGATCTTACCTTATACTTAGGACATCCCCAGAATTGTTTCCCCTTATTTTTAGGGGTTCTAGCAGTTCTCAAGACAGCTTTCTCACCACAATAGCAAAAAGGCATTGAACCCAACCTCTTTGACCCACCTCCATGACAAGAATCACTTCGATTTTGCACCCCCAACCCATTGCAGGAGCACGTCGACCATGAATGAGAAGAAGCCATAAACGAACTATTCTCTTCTCTCCTTTCAGTTCCTGCAACCCAAAATGCTAGGGTAAACTACTACATGTTACTAAATAGGAGAACACCACGTCATTTGCACTGCTTCTCACAATTAACTGACAGCAAAGCATGTACAAAACTCCAGGTCATCAGCACTAAACATCGTTTATGAAAAAATAACGGAATGAGCTTAATTGAATCAATTTTGCAGAATTATGGACCAAATTGAGATTAAAAAAAATCTATGGACCTATTTGAGATTTTCCAGCAAAAACATGGATCAAGAGAGTATTTTAGCCTATTTTAAAAGATATTCCGTGCATTGCACGAGTCAAAATATTAGTTAAAACCTAAATTTCCAGTGAATTTGATACCCGTGCTACACTATTCCCACCAAAACGGTAAAACCCTCTATGCTAGGGGTTTTGCAGTACGATTCAGTTTTTTTCCTCACAACTCAAAGCAGTGTGAAAGAATGCCTTCGAGCTCGAATTCGAAGCAGAAAAAGAAGCAATCGAAGGCGCAAAACTCACCATTGTCGTCGAATGCCACCACCACGCCTTCCAAAACGCCGCATCAACAAGGGCAAGAGCATGCCTCTTTATGCGAAGAAGCTTCTAGAAAGTTCCCTTCTCTCATCGCCAAATCCGCGTTTGTCGCCGAAATCATCCATGTCGACGACACTGTTCCCCTCTTCAAGGGTTTCAGAATTTGGCTCTCCGAACCTTCCATGCTCTCCTCCTCTCTCTCTCCGGGTTCTATTGTCTCGGTAATCACCATTACCATCACCAACACATTTATAATCATCGTCTCATTTTCTTTCACATAGGCTTTATATTGTTCAATTACCTTTTTTATAAATTAGTGTACCTAAGGTAGCATTTTGGTGCCTTCTTGACTGAACTTGAGCTGTATAGTTCCACTTGTTCAGTTCGGTTCATGTATATTAGATGATATGTTTATATTACTGAACTTATATAATTAATTGTATTTTTGTGTGAAACTAATAAATAAACAAATGTAAAGTAATTATAATTGTAAATGAAGTCGAGCTAACTACTCGTTTGGAAGTTCAATGAATTGATATCAAATCTAGTCTCAAATTATGTTCTAATTGATACAGTTTATTTCCCTCAAGTTTAAATAGTTTCACTTTGGTTCTTATAGTATTATGTTTAAAGCAAATTAGTCTTTATGACAGTTTTGGCACCGTGTCAGTTATGGCTGATTTGTCACTTCTCACAGACACGTACTACCAAATTAGTTATATAAACTTAAAAAAAAAAGGAAAATATTGGTTTAAGAAAGTTGCTTAAAGTTGCCAGAGTGAAATTTTTGACGCATGAGGCGAAGCTGAGACCTACGAAGGCAAAAATTGTATTTTAGCTAATGAATGTCAATATAAGTTTGTGTTGGCAGTCCCAGTTTCCAGTTGCCGTATCAGTTTGTAATTGGATTCTTTGTGATGCTGTTGTTCTTCTTTCACCATTTTGATTTTTTTTAGGTGTCTATTCCATCTTCAGACGAGAAAAGTTCACAATTGCATAGTTTTCCCCTCTTGTCATTAGCTAATGAGTGTGCCAAATGCCATGGACTGGAACTTGGGAAGGCAGTTGATGATGATGTTGCGGGGAACTACTTTGTGCTTGCAACGGTGTTTCCTGCTAGTAAGGTTTGTCCTGTTACTATTTTTTTCATAAAATTATTACTTATGAGCTTTATTCTTTTATATGTACGTGTCTGTTTGTATTTATAACCGTGTATCTATCTTTACCAGAATTCTTTATTTTATTACATTTACATAGGTTTTGAAGAATGGAGTACGCCTGTCTTCAAACCTTTATTATACCATGGGATGTCCTCCTATGGGCACAAGTGTGTTTGTTTGTGCATTACAGAAACAACTCTTGCCTACTCCTGCCAGTGGGAGCAATCAACAGCATTATATGGAAAATAATTGTCTACCTATTAGTAATTGCAAGGAATTGTATCTTCAGTTGGTTCCTTCTAAAAGTGGACTTCCGAAGTTTAATAACTTTCCCTCATTGGACGTGTCTAAGGTGAAATCTCATGTCCAATTTGAGAATGACATTGTTGCTTCTCCTGCAACGCCTTCTTATGTATCAAAGTTTTCTAATGCTAGTGGTTTGTCTTCTCCACAATTTGACGATTCAGCATCTAGTGTGCCAAATCAGAAGAGTCAATCACTGATTTCATCTGATGTCATCTTAGCATTAAGTGATGAAAGTTCTAAACAGCCACTTGAGACATGGGCAACTTCATGGTTATACTCTCGATCTTTACTTCTGGGGAATCTTGTCAGATTTCCGATGTTTTCAGAGTGCTTTTTCCAGGTGATAGGAGCTAAGAAGCAGCGAGTTGCCAAATCTGGTCATTATCCATCAAATGGAAGCAGTGATTTCTACCCCGAGGATTCTGATGTAGCAGATAGTGTAAATCAGGCTTTCACTGTTAATTATGAAACAAAGGTATTTTTATCTCTGCCGTCAAATGCAGCATCTGAAGAGCCAATTCAAAAGGATATACCTTGTGTAAAACAAGAATACAAAGTTGCTAATGCTAGCTTACCAGATAAAATCTCTAAATTAGGTGGTCTATCCAAAGAGTATACACTTCTAAAGGACATAATTTCTTCGTCGGTGAATGATGCTTTATCAAGGTAGGTCTTGTCTGATGCATATTTTCGCATTAATATTGAATACTTTTATTTATTTATCTCCTTGCTGTAGATTGTGTTGTTCTATGCATAATTTATGTTTGGTGGTTTGAAGTAGATTGTGAATGATGCTTCATCAAGGTAGGTCTTGTCTGATGCATATTTTCACATGTGGGTTAAACACTTAATGATGAATACTTTTTTTATTTATCTCCTTGCTGTAGATTGTGTGTTTTTCTATGCAAAATTTATGTTGGTGGATTCAAGTAGTGCTGACTGTTAAGGTTCCTGCCACAAACTCATAATATTAGGTGGATCCATAGTATATTTGAGATTAAGGTTTTGTATTTCTTTTATTGAATTTTATTTTGTATATGTCTATAAGATATCTCTATAGCTTTATAAGAAAATGAAAAAAATGGTTAGGAGTTTGATCATACGTTCTTCTCTAGTAGTAGAAGAGTCTTACTTAGTGTCACAGCACACAGAATGTCGTCTCTTATTCATGTGATTCAGGTGACAACTTAAAGGTCCCTCAGCCTCATCAAAGCTACTTAATATTGATACATGAAAATGGGAGAATCATTTGTATCATACATCCATGCCTGTATTCAATTCTGATATGACATATCTTAAAAAGAGAACTGTAGGTTTTTTATATTGTTTTTTTTCATTGGGGATCATGAATAGCTTGCATACCTCTTGAGTATGCCCTGACCCAGTATACCAAATCTCTTTTACTGGTTCATTTCACCGTCTTTTCTTTCTTGTGTCATGTCATTTGAAGTTCCCTAAACATGAATTGCTCACACTCTGTTTTTTCATTATCGTTTGTGAATTTGTAATATAATGGACACGGTGCTATCATTGGACTTTATGCAAAACCAGAATTGTGTTGTCCATGGTCTTAATGTAGTCTATATCAAGGTAGTCCAGGGTGAAACTGCTCGTGGGATTTTCATGGATGGCAAAAAGTTAACCCCTTGCTGAAGAAAGGTTTTAAAGTTAGCTATGGAAGAACCAGTTAAATATTTGATTATTTTTCACAATTTTTCCATATAATCTAATAACCCAAGCATACCATTCAGGACAACATAAAGCATTAAATTGTTCAGAGAGTCCTAAAGACTACTTGATATTTTTTAGTCTGACTAGTTTACCCATTTAACATATTACCCCAGCAGCACCATAGCTGCATTGTACCTTCTGGATTCTTAGGCAACACTGATATGATAGCACTTTTTCATATTCCTGTGGGAGATGGCATTTAACCCTTCTGCTCTCTTGTACTTTGTTTTCTCTTTTCTCATGAATTTTTCTTTATATAAAAAAAATTCTGCTGTGAACCTAAAGGGTTTTTGAACAGAGGATTGTGCATTTAGATATTATAAGCCTTCAGATTAAATATTTGAAAGTTTCTCATCATTGTTTTGTTATGCTACATGTTCGTTATTTAGTATTTGCCTTCTCCCTTACTCTTGTTGTTCTTGTAAGTTGTAATTGTTAATTATCATTTAATTCATCTTTCTTGTACACTTCACTATGTGTGAAGAACAGTTTTTTTAATTAATGGATAACCATTGAAATTTGACTCATAAGAGAACGGCATGTCCTTCATAAAAGTCAGTCACTAATAGCTTTTCTTCAGATACCATTTTTGGGTGATTAGGTTTTGAACAAGATAAAGCACAAGTGGTTATCTCTTGTTCTTAATTGATTTAATTTGCATATATTATCGTTTTTTTAAAACTTCATATGATTCAGTTAATTCTTTGATTTATATCAGTCAATTTATTAGAAGCATGGATTTTGATAATTTCTTGCTGTTCATATATATATATATATATATATATATATATCAGTTTATAACTGTCAATGATTAAATTTATAGTTCAAAGTACTTACCTCCATGATCATGGTTATGTGTTATCACATACTTATTTGTATTCGGACATGCACTTCTAAATGCTCATGCTTCTTGTTTTTCCCAACTGTAGCTTTGGTCTAAGAACTACAAGAGGTGTCCTTCTTCATGGTCCAACCGGTACAGGAAAGACTTCCCTGGCTCAATTATGTACTCATGATGTTGGAGTCAAATTTTTCCCAATAAATGGACCTGAAATTGTTACCCAATATTATGGGGAAAGTGAGCAAGCTTTGCATAAAGTTTTTGATTCTGCCATTGAAGCTGCACCTGCTGTGGTTAGATTTTGTCAAAATACTGTGTTTCTGTTATTTCTTTCCACTGTGTTTGAACAAAATAATATTTCTACAAGCTACATATCACATGAATTTGTTGAAGTTTGACATTTTAGTTTTAGACCTTTAGCGGTAACTCTTACCATGTGCAATACTGCAATTATTCATGTAGGTTAGTGGGGATTTTCTAAATTGTGATTTCCCTTTTCTCATTTGTGATACAACTAACGCATTTATCAAGAGACCCTTTCCTTAAAGAATTCCGGTAATATCTCTAATATGGTATATGGGGCTTGATTTGTGGAGTCAGTAACAACACACTTAACATTTTGAGGCTTCATGATATATAAGAATTTTGCTGCCAGAATGGTGGTCTAAATAAATCAAATGAAATTTAAAGGAGGTACGGTATAAAGATTTCTGAATTTTCTGATGCATTCAATTACTAAATGTTGTTAATTGTCGGTGAGATTTGAAGGCAATAGTATAAAGTATATAAAATTAGAATTTAAGCTTTATTTTTTCATTTAATGCTCTGGTTTTTATTTTAAATTCATGAATAGTTTTTTTACGTACAACTTTGGGAAGTTATTGTTGATAGCCTCTAATTGTGTTATTCAGTGATGTAAAAAGACAGTCTTATACTGGAAATTATTTTTTTATCTATAATTTCTCTGGTGTGAGATTCATCGCAAAATATTCAGGTTAGTGTTACGCTGTTAAAACAGGTATATTTAAATCAGTGACACTCTTCAATATTCTTAGATTTGTTGAAACATTCCAATCTTGATATTTTTCTCCAAGCTTTTGATGCTCTACTATTTTTAAGGTTCAGTGAGAATAGTTCCCCTTATTTTAAAACTAATGTTTATATTCAAAGTTCTCTTGATGGGATGAATATGTGATTTTTGTTATGTAAGGTATTCATTGATGAATTAGATGCAATTGCTCCTGCAAGGAAAGAAGGAGGTGAAGAGCTATCTCAAAGATTGGTTGCGACTTTATTGAATATGATGGATGGAATTAGTAGAACTGAAGGGTTACTTGTAATTGGTGCCACTAACCGCCCTGACCATATTGAGCCAGCTCTCAGACGACCTGGAAGATTTGACAAGGAAATTGAAATTAGTAAGACCTAAACTAGTACCTCCCGGTGAATAGCATTCTACTATCTTAAAATAAATGCGTACATGCCTAACTCTGCCTCCACATGTTACTTTGTGCATGATCTAATTTGATATGTAAACAGAGTGCGATTTCTGCATCATGCGTATGGGTACTTTTATAAAAATTAGAAAAAATAGGTTCATAATGTATTATTGTTTCTTTTTATTCCAATATCTAAACTTCTATTACTTTACTACTATAAATCCCTTGTTTAGTTGATTATATTCTGTTATAAGACTGCCAGTTTGCAATGGGGAGATTTCCAGATAATTCAATGATGACTTAATAATAAAATTCTGCTCCATTATACATGTTGGGTTTTGGATTTATAAGCTTTTATTTTATATATCCTTGAGGTTCTTTCCCTGCAAATTTTCATCTTCCTATTTTAACATAATATTTGAGTTTTAGAGTACAGCGTTGAATAAAACAAACCCACTACTCTTAACCGTGTGAAGTTTATCATAACTATTCATTTTTGGCAGCGTTTTATTAAGAGAGCACATGACATACATTGTCATGGTTTTTTTGAGATAAATATTTTTTTACAAATGTGTTATTTAAATTGGCTTTTAGCTATTACTGCCATGGGTAGCTACATAATCACAATTGGTTCTGCATTATTTTATGAAATAGCATACTAGCAATATGTAAAGTTGCATATTGTTGTCTTTTTATTTTGTGAAAGAGAAATGCAGTATGTGCTTTTTTTGAGGGCCAGGGTAAAATCCATTTTGATCCTTTATACTTGAAAATTACCAATGCCACAATGGTGTAGTGGTTGATTTACATGTTCATGAGTGACTTTGACTCGTAAAATAATGTTAGTTTGAAGCAAGCGTTTGGGATACAGATCAATTTTTCTGTTTTAAATACTTCAATGGTTTAACAGAATAACTCATTCACTGTACATGTCAAATCCATATGCAGGTGTGCCATCCCCCAAACAACGTTCAGATATTTTGTTCACTCTTCTCAATGAAATGGATCATTGTCTCTCTGAGTTAAATATTGAACAGCTTGCTGCAGTCACTCATGGTTTTGTGGGTGCTGATCTAGCTGCACTTTGCAATGAAGCAGCCTTGATTTGTCTACGGCGTTATGCTTGCTTTAAGAAGACTAATGATTCTAGTTCTGATCATATAGCCGAGAAGTCTGTTCTGATGAATGGTGCAACAAACTCAATAGATCATTTGGATGAGGCAACTTCATCTACTTCAGATATGTGGGCCACCAGAAGGACTTACGAAACTATGGATTTAATTCATAGTGGCAAAGAAGATCAGATTTTGAAAGTAAGCTTTGAAGATTTTCAGGAGGCCAGGATGAAAATAAGACCTAGTGCCATGAGAGAGGTATGATTGATGCCATGAGTAGGATGTTTTGTGAACTAGTTTTTTTACAAAAGTATATTATCCGTGACCCAAGATTTGTCTTATTTATTTGGGTATTTCCTAGTTTTCCACTAATCTCTTTCAAGTTTCATCATAGAATGCATTGCCTTAGTGTTGCCGACAGGCATATCTTGGCTCATTAAAATTACTTATACAAGGAATGCCATCACTTGTCAACACCCTGTTCAACTGTGATGTGTGGAATTTCTGTTAAATAAAATGATATTCCTTTTGTATTTTCTTTATTTACACTTTATTTGATACAAACTATTGAAGTTGAGGAACTTGTGAGCACAAGCTTCTCACTATAGTCTGATGTTCTGTCCTTGTAACGTTGTTGTTTATAACATGATTAGATATGTACATATCAGAATTTCTACCTCAAACTCTTTATGAAAAGAGACTGTGAAGCATAATATTTTTGTCAAATTTTTGAATTCTTAGGTAATTCTTGAGGTTCCAAAGGTTAATTGGGAAGATGTTGGCGGTCAAAAGGAGGTCAAAGCTCAATTGATGGAAGCAGTTGAATGGCCACAGAAACATCATGATGCATTCGACCGTATCGGAACTCGCCCTCCTACTGGTGTATTGATGTTTGGACCTCCAGGTTGTAGTAAAACTCTCATGGCACGTGCAGTTGCTTCTGAAGCAGGGTTGAACTTTCTAGCCGTCAAGGGTCCTGAACTCTTTAGCAAATGGGTTGGTGAATCTGAGAAGGCCGTCAGAACATTATTTGCAAAAGCAAGGGCCAATGCCCCATCAATAGTATTTTTTGATGAAATAGACAGTCTTGCTGTAACTCGTGGGAAGGAAAGTGATGGAGTTTCAGTCTCAGATAGGGTCATGAGTCAACTTCTTGTTGAGTTAGATGGTTAGTGATGAATCTTGGGCAGTGAAAATGTGAATTATTGCTTATATACATATTGCTTAAGATTTAAGATAAACTGGGACTTATTCAGCTTGTGTGTGGCTCTAAAACATGTTGATTAGATATCTGTTGGCCAGAAAATGATTTTATTTTTTTGTTTTAAAATCAGTTAGTTTGGAACTTTGGACTGACATCATATTTTTCTTTTGACAAATTTTTATTTGTGTCAGGTCTACATCAAAGAGTTAATGTCACTGTCATAGCTGCTACAAATAGGCCAGACAAGATTGACCCTGCCCTTTTAAGGCCAGGTATCCTCTCTCTTATGCTACTCTCCAAGTCTTCTATGCCCATTCAGATACATGATGGTGGGTGAGTGGTATTAACAGCATAAGTTTTAAAATGACTGATGTTAAACATTTACAGGACGCTTTGACCGTCTGCTATATGTTGGACCTCCAAATGAGGTGGATAGGGAAGAGATATTTCGCATTCATCTACGTAAAAGCCCATGCGGTTCTGATGTTAGCCTTAGAGAACTAGCTCTACTCACCGATGGTTGTACTGGGGCTGACATATCATTTATATGTCGGGAGGCAGCTGTTGCAGCAATTGAGGTGTGTCAATCAACATGACTTTTTGATGGATGTGTTGTCACTTTTTGTGAAAGTAAAATTTGTTTTGATGTTATGTTACCAGGAGAGCGTTGATGGTTCAGTTATATCAATGGAGCATTTAAATATGGCAATCAAACAGATCCAGCCATCAGATGTTCACTCCTACCAAAAGCTGTCAACAAAATTTCAAAGGGCCGTCACTCCAGTGATATAAAGGATGAATTCAATTCTACGCGGTGCGACATTAAATCTACCCACTTCAACATTTGGTAAACTTGTCTTGTCCATATGTGATAATCATTTGTGTTTTTTGGGTCCACAGGGTGGAATTAGAAATTGAAAATGGTTTTATTTACACCTCCAATTGTGACTAAATTATCTTGTTCTTCTTTTTAATTTCTTTGAATAAGCAGGAAGTTCTCTATCAGACTCCCGCTGCCATCTTCAATTTAAGAACTGCTCGAAGTATTAACTACCGTCCTCAGATAACTATTATGTTTGTCATAATATCCTCCCATAACTGGGTTCATGCCTTTATAAGTATGAACACTACCTACTTATGTAGCACAATCATGAAATCATGAGGATCAGTGTGTACACCAACAGAAGAAAAAGGATGCAATTGCTGAAATATGTGCTGAGAACTCCCTTGACTAACTCATGGTCAGCCTTTCCGGCGAAAGATGAAAATATTTTTAGAATGATTACTAACGTGGTCTTGCTTGCTTCAACGTTTATTACTTTTGAAGGTGAGAGAAGCAAGGACGTTGTCTGAGGAAACGGTCACTCAAATCTGTGTCTTTTTCAGCAGGCCAATTTTCTAAAGGTCTCGACCACATAGGTTTGCACACAAAATAATAAATTATCGAATTTGTTGATAAAATTTAAATAGTTTGAGGAATATGTTGTAAATTTGCTGAGGGCAACGTATATACAGATTATCCTTGTTTTGGCCATCATAACAATTGTAGATAAAAAAATTTTACTAGCAATTTCTTTAGAAAATTGGTCAAAAGTTTATTAGCTGAAAAGTTGATTTTGTTAACTTTTGTAGATGCTGCATTATTGACACATCATTAGATTATTATTATTATTAGTCTTCTTTGTTGGATGGCTGCAGCGGGCTCATTGAATCTACTCATTGAAATGTACAAGTGATTTTTATCGTACGTTTTTTTAATGAGAATCTATTTCTCCGCTCAAAATTACTTCACTACCCCCGTTTCCCGTCAGTCATGAATGATGCATACTTTTTGGTATGGGATTTTTTTTTGGTCAAAGGGTTTTTCGGGCACCATAGTTATTTTGGTGTTTGATGACTTATGTTTAGCCACGTGTCTTCAGTGAGATTTGAATTTCTAAACTGCTAGCACATTTTGTCTATGTAATTTCAGCTCACCCACGTAGTTAGATCTGAACAATTTGTCTGTGATGATTGGATAAACATCACGACTTTAAGATTCTTACCATTTGGTAGTTTCTTAAGCTGTCAAATTTTTCATGTGTATATTAAACAGTCTAGTAATAACACGATGCCACAAATTTTTGTCAGTTACTTATCTGTCGTCGTGTAAAATACTATTTAACTTACAAAAGTTATACTTTTGTTTGTCACTTCTGTAAGTAAAAAAGGTACGCGGTAAAGTTGTTTCCTTTTTTTTTTCATTTTGCATCATTGTAATATTTTATTTTTACAAACCCATAAATCACCATCAAATAGGAAATATATATAAAACAGTATTTCAAAATATTGGTTTTTTCTATTTTGTTGGATTTGATCTCCGAAGTCCAATAATATTATTGCTCCAATAAAATAGGGTGCGTATTTGTTATTTAAATGTTAAAGATTGAGAAAATTAGGTATTGTTGAGACGAAGTTATTTTTATATTAGGGAAAGACGAAGAGGAGGTATGAAGACAGGGTGTTCGATATTTCTAATTCTAGAGATGTAAATAGTTTTGGATTGGTGGGTATTTTTGATGAATATTCCTGGTAGAGAAAAGAGGGGGAAACAAGTATAGCAGGAGAAGAGAAGAATAGTATAGGAGGACATTGTGTGATAAATGCCAAAACATTAATGATAGAAGAGATACACCTGTCATGAAATTGGTATTTTGTTGAAACATCAAACATGGGTATCACATGGGGGTACCCTTATCATATTACTTTGATTCAATTGGTCAGTCAGTACTGTTGGCAATACTGCACGAGGAAACATGCCTTTCTAGGGACAATAATTGCACCATCCCCTTTTGCTAAGAATAGGTAGACAAACCCCCCCAACCCTTCATGCCTCTTGTGTTTCCCCCTCACCTTCTTTTGTGTAGTGCTGCAAATGCAATGCAACACACTACAATCTCTGAGTGAGTGACTCATGATGAGTGATTGGGGTATAAATCCATTTCTGCAACAACACAGGTATCCCACTTCCAACACTTCCCTTCTGGGCATTTCATGCTTTCTGTTCCAACCCCAAACTAAACATACATACTTTCTCACTTTTCTTTCATTATTAATTATTAATTATTAATTCCCTCCATGGCCTAGCACTAACCTTTTCCAATTATTTTATATAATACCTCATCCTCTTTTTCCATTCCATCTAAATAATTTATTTATTTATTTATTAATTAATTAAGTAACCTCACCCGTCAATTTCCCTAACCTTGTGTTGTTTGTGCATATATCCCTATTCCCGAATTCATTCACGTTCGGTCAAATCGAATTTTAACTTTGAAAGCGGAAACATCATGAGAGGCAAACCAACACCAGCTCAACTTATTCCCTATCTACCAAACAGGAAAGAAATTCCGCAAAACCCAACAATCTTAATCTTTGCATCTCTCTCCACATTCCTTCCCAGATCAAAAATCTTCCCCATACCATACCCGTACATTTCATCCTTATTGCCCACATCCCACTTCTCCCCCACCTCCCTTCCCCCTCCCTGCATTCCACGCGCCACTCTCTCCCCCCTCCCCAACCCCTCAATTCTTTTCACATTTTTTAATATCAACCCTTGCCAAATAAAGGACAGCTCTTTTTAAAATATTACATCTTAGAATTGCACTGTGGATAAGGGAGGCGCGTTTGTCCCACGCCCCACCCCTAAAAAAGAGTAAGAAAAATACTGGAGCGATCTTGTAACACTCACTCTCAAGTAAGAAGACCCCCAAATCCCGGAAAAATAAAAATCATAAGGAAAAGCATCAACAACAGTGCCCACAATAAAAAGCTGAAAAGAGAGAGAGAAAAACAAGATCCACCTCGAACCTCTCTCCACACTCCACCCTTCGTCACCACCACCACCACTCTTTCTCTCACACCCTCTAATCGAATACTTCTCCCAAAACGAATCAAATCCCAATCTCCGCTATCTCATCCACACCCTCTCCTTAAACCGTTAAATTTTCAAACAACAGAGAAGAACACGAATTTCCTCCAATTCGAAAAATGAGGGAAGAGGATTCGAATTGGTTTTCGCGATGGGAAGAGGAGCTCCCTCCGCCAGAGGAACTCATGCCCCTATCGCAAACCCTAATCACGCCCGATCTAGCCATGGCTTTCGACATCAGAAACCCCCACACCACCACCAACCCCAACACCGCCCAACAGCATCAACACCAACAACAGCCACCGCAACAACAACAACAGCAACAACCGTCCAACCCTTCCTCGCTCCCCAACCCCCAGCAACCCACCTCCACCGAGTTTGCCGACTCCGGCGAGCTCGGCTCCGGCACCGCCGGCGAGGAGCCCGCTAGAACCCTCAAGCGCCCGCGCCTTGTGTGGACCCCGCAGCTCCATAAGCGCTTCGTCGACGCCGTCGCACACCTCGGCATAAAAAACGCCGTTCCCAAGACCATAATGCAGCTCATGAGCGTGGATGGTTTGACCCGAGAAAACGTCGCCAGCCACCTGCAGAAGTACCGTCTGTATCTCAAACGCATGCAGGGGATTTCCGCCGCCGGACCCGGTGGTCCCGGAGGCGGCGCCTCCGGCGCCGTTGCGGACCCTGCCACTGACCACCTCTTCGCCAGCTCCCCGGTGCCGGCGCATTTCCTGCACCCCGCGACGAGGCCAAATTCGGATCATTTCCTTCCCTTTGTGCCGGTGCCGGCGCTCCACCACCACCAGCAGCAACAGCAGCAGCTGGCCGCGGCGGCCCAGTACCATAGACAGGTGGGGCATTTCGGGTCGCCGCCGAACGGGCACTTCGAGAACCCGTTCATTTCTAGGCCGAATCTTCAGAGGATGGGTGGGGGTGGAGGTGGTCCCGTGCATAGCCACCACCCTGTTAGTGGGTATGTGGAGGATATGGAATCTGCTAATGCTGCCTCAGGAGGTAGAAAGGTTCTTACTCTGTTTCCGACTGGGGATGATTGATTGAATGAAGTTTGGTCATATATGATGATCATGATACGATGATATGATGATGATGATGATGATGATGGTAATAGTATGGTACTATTTGATCTTCTGGTATGTGTCACTGTGTCCTTGTTGTATTGTGAATGTGAAGTTCATGTTTTGTTAAGGTCTTAATTGGTATTTTTGTGTTAGGGTTATTGTTAATTAGTTTGGTGTTGCTAACTGGGGGTATTGGAGTCTAGAGTTTAAGTCTGCAGATTCAAAAGCTCCAGCAGTCATGATACTTCCGGTGGGTATGGTGTAATTAATTAATTACCTTGTGGGGTACCAATATCCGCGACTGCTTGGATTAACTTCTCCGTCAGCTTCAGGTGACTGACATTCATCATGATGTCACTTTTGAGCGGCAATAGTAATGTGACTGCCAATAATTCTGGGTGGCAATCAGTGGTTTCGTGGTGTTGGGGCTTCCTCTGATTCTCTGGGAATTGGTCTCTGGCTGGACGAAATCTGGAGAAAAATCTGGAAGATCACTGAATGGATGGATGTGTGTTGGTGTTCATGGAAGGATTGACAAAAGATGTCAATTTGGTATTTGTGTCTGCAGGTTGTAGTAAACACGGATTACACTTTGTAGAAACTAATGGAAGCGAAACTCAAACCCATTGGCGTGTTTGGATGTGAATGTGAATTCTTCGACTAAGTCCGGGAACCTCTATTGCGAAAGACTTGTCTCCTTGGTGTTGAGTTTGTTGTGCAGCATAGAGGTGAGTTGTACATTGTTTGATTCTATAGAAGAGTTGAATGCCTGATGTGAGGCAATCCTTTAATATTCTAATCTTACTCCCGCGTGGGGTCTATATGTTAGATGAACTCAAGTAAATCAGTTTCCATAATTTCTAGGTTTACCCTGCTTACGGAAACAATAAGTTCATGTTTACTTAATCATGTAATTCTCATTTGACTGCAATTCTCTTCTTTTCTCTTGTACCGGGACTCCTCAGGAGTCTTTTAATTTGATGATTATGTTTTAGAATCACCAGGGATGATGTTCCAACTGTTCACACTGAGATCCTTTTTTCTAGTTTTAAATGTCATGGTAAGAGGACAACTGGTGCTTTTGATCTACTAAGAAATATATACTCTGTTTTGAGTTCATTTCCTATATGATATATGTTATTATATGTGATAAACTGATGAACATAATGTGCTTGCACTAAAAAATATATGTATGCATATCATAGCTGGAGTATGAGTTGACAGCAAGGTCAAAAGAAGTCTGAAAATTAACAACCAGTGTATTCTTGGATCATCGTCTTCAGGAATCTTCCTCTATCTATCTTGTCTTAACTGCAGTTTCTAAATGTCAATTAAAAAAAGTGACCAGTTTGGTGCGGTCTACATCACTTTTTAGTTACTCAAATAACTTGTTCTTTGTATCTTCTCCAGTTTCCAGAGTTTCTTCTTGTCTTAGTAATTTTTTCTTGAAACTATTCATTTTTAGCATGACGAGATTATTTTTTTAAAAGGTTATAAACAAATTTATAGTCTGTCCTTTCAGGGCTAGCATGAATTTTAATTCCTGTTGTTATCTATTGTCTACATATTTGCTATGATGAACTCGAGCTGTAATACGAATTTCTTTCTATCTTTCATGTGAAGAAAATATCCTTGCCATCTGTAACTAAACTACTGTTTAGTTTTCCTGTTATTGGTAAACAACTTATATACATTTATGTGGCATTCTCCTGAGCCACGTATAACAATCACGGATTCTTATGGGTGACCTAAATCTTTCAGTACCCAATTCTTTTCGTACGTTGTCTAAAACATTGTCTTACCCTGTTCCGGGCTGGTTAGTTTTTCCTTTTCTGAGGAAGAAAAGAGTTATTGCAAAAATTAACTAGAGATTTTATTTCTAAAGAGAAAATAAACATCAAATCGAAGAAAAAAAAAACTGCAGTGGCACTTATTATGTGGGATAGTTTACTAGTTTATAAATGCTTTTATGACAATAATGGCATATCACTATCTCTTGTTTTCTTAGTGATCACGTTATTGTCTCTTGTTTTCTTAGGAGCTACGACAGGTACACTACACTAGGTTGTAAAAGTAAATATACGAATGAAATTTTGACATTTGGTGCAAAGCAATCGATATTTTTACCCTTGAGAGAGGAAAGTTGAGTCCTTATTCAAAGTTTGGTTTGTGGAAGAAAGCAGAGCTTGTACACACATCAGCACTCACTAAGTTTGTGCGCAGAGACTTTGTCATTTTGTCCACTTCCCACTAATCAATTGTCTGGATGGTGCATTTGGTGCCCGTCAAATCTCTTATGACTAATGTCATCCCAAGACTCAACATGAACTACATTTTTTATACATAAAAGTGTTCACAGCAACAACCATTTTAATTATTTCTTCTCAAGATAAGATAATAACCACAAAGGGAAAGACAGATCTATCCTCTTAAGCTATCACAATGAAAAAAGTGGACATAGTCAATTCTGCTTCAATTTTTTTTTTTTTGTTTGCTTCTACATGCATATAAGAGGAACACAATGTAACATTAAAAGTAAGGATTTTTTTTCCTTTATTATTTGCAGTGGCAAAGGAATGGATTAGGTGGGTCATATGTACAGAAGAAACCAAAAAAAAAAAAAAACTTTTTTTTTTTTTTTTTA
>Ga0214544_1007874_pt1 | contig 18314 bp, 4 predicted proteins | sample CNSS3metaG_FD_160074 | JGI IMG/M metagenome (GOLD analysis project Ga0214544, IMG submission 160074) | Root nodule microbial communities from cowpea collected in UCLA plant growth center, Los Angeles, California, USA - CNSS3 | ecosystem: Host-associated > Plants > Roots > Nodule | place: USA... | reverse complement strand
TTTAATTGTTTTTTTTTTATATAAATTTTTTTTTTTCAATTTTTTTTCATTTTTTTTTTTTTTTTGCTTAAAGATCAAATATGTGTGTCTAAATTTGAATTATTATTAGTTTAATTATTTTGTTTACATGATTTCATTCAAGTGGTGTATTATTATATTTATTATTATAAGAGAAAACCTCATTAAAATTTAGAGAAAAGAAATAAAAAGATGTTTGAAACATTTTTAAACATAATTACTTGTTTCCTTTTTATAATTTTTTAAAAAAAAATTTTAACTTCATATTTTTTTTTATATTTTATTTGTCCTTTCTTCTTTTATCAATTAGATATGCAGATGATAATGATGATTGTACTATACCTAGGCGACCATGGGTAATTGCTTTGCCTAAACCGTTTACGCCTAACTCAAATATAAGATGGTTAACTAAACGAGACAACACACATGGCGACCCGGACCGCCTACTCCAAAGAATATCGCATAAGGAAGAACCGTTAACTGCAAACTTAGAAAATTGCAACAAGGTCTCCAAGTGCCAACTCACTAACATGGGGCTTGGGTTTGGCCCAGGCCCATTTGAAACGCAAACATTGGCCCAACGCAATGAAGAAGGCCCAACCCATGAGAAGGGAAAAACATAATTAATAACTTATAAATGCACATGAAACCCAACAATTAAGAGGTACGCTTTCATTAATTCACTGATATGAGATTTGACTTTTGAGAGCCTTTGCTGATTTGATCGTTAAAGTCCTTTCCGCAGGTAACCCCTTAAGGGTCCAAACGCCAACGTTAGGAGAAGACACATCCAAGATAAGGAGCAATCAGTCAAAGAAGTCAATGACTGGGGTAAGGTGTGATTTGTCTTCCCTGATATTCTGTTATTGTTTCCGCAAGAACAATGATCAAAACTTACCTAAAAAATAAAGATGAGATAATACAATCCATATCAGCAATTCCCTCACCCCATTTCTATTGCTACTACTATTGTAGTCAAAAGTGACTGCAAAATGAATTATTGACTTTGTAGTAAAAATAGCATTTAAAAGTGAGTTAATTACATGTTTATTTTCGTTAATAGTCTAACTTTTTTAATACAAATAAAAGTAACAATATATATATATATATATGTATATATATATATATATATATGTATGTATCCAGTATACGGTTTGGCCAGATACATGTTGGTTTAGTAAGACGACATGTCCTCGGACTGGCTAGCCAATCAAGTCAGTCTAATCATCTCAAAAGGAAAATAACTCCAAATTGCGTGACCAATCATGATTAGCATGTAGTTAAGACTATTAAATCATAGCCTAACAAGGTAAGGTCACCCTACTATAAAAGACAAATTTTACGAAATACATACTTATGTTATTCTTCTGACATCTAACTCTAGTATCTCGGACTAGCTTTAGCATAGAGCGTCTTTTGCAAGCACCTTTCCTTTCTTGCATTCGAGAGTTGATGACGAGATATCTCTAAAATGAAGACCTTGAAGCTAAGAGGATCATTTAGAAGACTTTATATATATATATATATATATATATATATATATATATATATATATATATCTATATATATATATGGTTAAATTTATCCAAGAAAATAATTTTACTATCTCGATAAGTCACCACAAATGTAAATATTGATTTAATTTATTTGACAAGCAATTAAAAGCAAAAAATTAAATTTAAATTAAAAAAACAATAGTCTTATGTTAAAAATCATACATTAATTAGAGATATAACTGAATCATAATATATAAGAGGGATACAAATAACATCTCACAAACGGTATTGCAAATTTAAATAGAGAGAAAATAATTTGATATCAAAGTCTATCTTAATCAATTTATTTAAAGTATTATGTTATTTAGTATCTTATCTCATGGTTGAGATATATATTGATTATATCAATGATCCACATAAAACTAAAATTGTGTCATATTGAAGATAAAACACTACAAAAAAATTCTTAAATAATGAATAATTTTAATTACTAGAAATAATTAGTCATTATAGTGTCCACTTTATATACCAATTTATAAATTAAAAATTATTGGTGATAAAAATAGTTTTTATATTTTGAATAAAAAATTATAATCGATTTCTAAATTGGTAACTAAAATACTTTTTATCATAAATTGGTATCTAAATTGATTACTAATATTAACTATCAAAGAAATTAGTCTCTAAATGGTGTTAATTAGAAAATTGATATGTAAATTGAACTTTAAACATATTTTTTGTCACTAAAATTAGTCATTATTTAAAAATTTTCTTGTTATGAAAAAAATACTTTCCATTAGCTTGATTAATAAGAAATGGTCTTGGGGCCCGAGACCTACCTTTCCCTATACGTATTCATTTTTGTTTAATTTTGGTTTTGTCTCTCACAAAAGGTTATTGAATATAAGTCTGGCCTCAACTACCTTGGGAAGCCAAGTTGAGCCAAATAAAACAAATTTACAAGGCTAAATTTGTCAACCTGAACTGTATAATGCACCCCCAAAATGCATGAACTCAACATCATATACATATTTAGAGACTCAATCCACTTTCTCCCCATTCATAATCCTTTTTTGCATGATTAAAATGAAGTAAACTTTGAGCTTTGAATCAGTGAATTTCGCAATCTCACTAGATATAGAGTTAGCTAGGTAGCTCTGGGGTAGCTTTTTCGATGCATAATCACATTTTGAGCTTCGGATCTTAACTAATTTAGTACAAAGCTAAGACCAAACGAATAATATGAAATTCACAGCTTCGACATCTCCATCCACAAAATATGCTAATTTACTTCAACAAAAAAACCCTTTCCTTGTTGACCGAAGCGAGCAATCACAAATTGCCGTACTCATACTGCAATACTCAAAATAACACTGATATTATTTAGAGTTTTTAGTTTAAACATTTCATACCTAACTCAGCCCCAAAAAAATCATATTGACTTACTAAATATCTATAACATAAAATTTTGTAGGATTCAACATATAACAACGTATAATAGTGTGTGGAAAAGAAATTCCCCTTCCCAGATGCATGAATACAGGGGTTACGTAGGATGTATGATATTTGGGTATGTTGTTCTTTTAAAGGTTGCTCGCAATTTTTGGAAAATGGAGAGGAAAAGTGTGTAGAAAAGGTTTGGGGTGGTATGGCATAGGCGTGCGAGCCACTTCACCACATTTTGGAGTTTGTTTGATTTAGTGTTGTGTACGTAGTGGTTCTAGCGTGGATTCTCAACCATGTATATTCATGTATCCGTCACCAAAGAAGTGGGCAATTTTATTGAAACCAGCACCAATCACTCATCCAATCCATCAACTTCATATGGTTAGTTAACTCGTTACTATAAAAAGAAACGGCGATTGTAAAGAAAATAAAGCCTTAAACACTTGTGTGATATATAAAATTCAATTAATTATGAATAACCACTTGAAAAGTATTTACCCTTAATTTCTATACCATACATGCATGCAATAAAAGAAATCTAGGTATAGAAAACTACACGTCAATATTTTTAGGGATAACGATGATGGTGAGCATAGGTCACTGATGTCAATATTTTTATTCAGGAATGTTCGTGATCCAGGAGTTAGGTAGCTTCTATATTTTTATGCAATCCAAACCAATCCACCTTAATTAAGTGGCGTGGGTTGACTAATTTAAAAGGAGTATATTTTTAAAATTTGAAAACAAAAAGCAGAAAATTGTAAATTTTAACGTTCTTGTTTCTTAATTTAATAATTAATTTCCTTTTCTTTAAATATAAACATACTATTGCGCTTATTATTTATTTTTAATGTATTTCTTTAATTAGGATAAGCAATTTTGCTATGATAATCAGATTTGAATTTGATGTACTTTCAAATATCAACGCCAAGTTGGTGCGAGAGATCAACACTAAGATCCTTCCAAATTGCATTCATTTTTTCTCTTTTAATTTACCAAAAAGTTATGTGATGAGCCAGAAAGGCGCCAACGCAATACAAAAGACACAAATTTTCTATGTCTTAAAAAATGTTATAGGGACCACGTGACACATGCAAATATGAGTTGCCATGGTCCATCAATAAATTAATAACTAAATACATGTTATTATCATGGAAGATTAATTTTATTTAATGATAATTAAAATCGATTTCAGTTGAATTAAATGTTTGTTCACATTTATGTTAGATTATTTATAATTTCACTCGTATGGTATGCTAACTTGTTTACAAAACATGTTTAAAGTTAAACACTATTGTTTAACAATATTTGCTATTAAATAAAAAATAAATAAAAATACTCGAAATATTGATATGATTCAACAACAACACTTCTGACATTAAATTAAGCCACTTTTGAACTAACTTAAAGTATTGTGTATTTGATAACATATTTATCGAATTTCTAAACTATTAGGATAAATAAATAATGATAATTGAATTTAGTCAATAATAGATTTATTAAGCATTTAAATATCTAGGATAAATAATTAATAACCATAAATGATTGTTATTTATTTATAATTAAGAATCAAATCAATTATAGGCTTAAAATATGCAATATTTTCAAGTATTTATATAATTAATCATATCTTTTAATATTAAACTTTTATTTTAGGGATTCAAAAAAATATAAATACATTAAAAAGAAGCACTCATTCATTTTTTTTTTCACTCAATATAATTATACATTAATGTTTTCATAAAATTTTGATATTCTTTTGAACTCTAGAAAATCGTATACAACAATATCTTTACTCAATTTTCTATCATCTTTTGGAAGAATCATAATTTCCACTTCAGAAGTACATTACTTCTTTTCGATAAGAACACAACTACTTATTTAAGAAATATTTAGTTAATACTCTAAAATTTTAATTTTAAAATGTATCTTTCATCATTTAAATGTAAATTTAAAATATATACATACATATATATATATATATATATATATATATATATATTTAAAAAATTTAAGTTAAATAATTTAATTACATAATATATAAAAATTATTATAAATTATATATATTCCATTTTTATCAAAATAAATATATTCCGACAGAATTGTTTTAAACACATTCTCTGAGTTGAACTGACCACAAATAACTTTCATATCATTCAAAATAAAGTACAGTAAAATTTAGTATTAATTCATTTTTAAATTATAAGCATCCAAAACTAATGTGTTTGACTTTAACATCTATTTATGAAAAGGAAAATAATATTCTAACAAAGTATTTTTTAATAAAATGTAACAAATTATTTATTTAAATGAAAAGTACTATTTTCTTAATTTATTTTAATTAAAAAATAATAATTTATTTTAATTTTATTTATAAAAAGCTTGTCTTGTCAACAAATATTTTTTTGTCAAAAATTCATTTTCTTTTCATAATTACTTTTAAAATTAATTTATTTGGAGAAGAGTGATCAAAGAAACACATGCAGTGGGGAAGTTTGTTTATTAAATAATTGTGAATAAAGATTTTTACAACAAATTAAATGAATATTACTTGTTCTATTTACAGGGATACGTGTAGCCAGCACGGCGTTTGGATTTCCGTTAATCCTTTCTCTCTCTTCTGTCTGAATCCAAATTATTTCACAATCGCCGGCCACAAAAATAAAACCCAACAGCAACAATAATAAATAATAAATTGTAAATGGTTCCAGAATAGGGGAAAAAAGACTGGAATATTTGGGAGAAACGATAACGAAACAATAATAATAAGTTATATAGAGTAAATTGGATTCTGTTACTCTTGCTTTCTTTTCCCACAGAAGACGAAGATCGAACCAATCTCCTTCCGTTTTGTGTAGAACCAACCATTCATCCAGCGATTCCATGGTGGCGAGAGGCGTGCCGGCGATGACGTTGGCGGCCGTGGCCGCCCTTGACTTAACGAAATCCTCCCACTGGTGGCGGGACATCAACGAGTCTCCGCTCTGGCAGGATCGCATCTTCCACCTCCTCGCCATCCTCTACGGAATCGTCGCGGCTGTCGCTCTGGTATTTTGCGACATCGTTTCCATGTTTCTCTATGCCAGATTTCTCTTTCGAGTTCCGATAGGGTTTTCTCTATGCTTGTTTTATTATTTGCTGATTCTTGTTATTGCAATCTTACAATTTTAGGTTCAATTAGTGCGAATACAATTGAGAGTGCCAGAATATGGTTGGACCACGCAGAAGGTCTTTCACTTTCTCAATTTCTTGGTGAATGGGGGTTTGTATCATTCTAGTCTAACCATTTTTCTTTTCGTTTGTTTTTTGTAATTAAAAGAAATTACTATTTGCTTCTATACGATGCTTGACATTTTCTGGCGCAAAGTTAATGCTCTTTTTGGTTTTGCAGTTCGGTGTTTTGTTTTCGTCTTCCGTCGGGATGTGCAGAAGTTACGGCCAGAGGTAGAAATAATTTGTTTCAGCTTTTTTTTTTTCCTTCAATTCCATCATAAATAAGTTTTTTATTCTCATAGCTAATGCTCAGCCTCGTGTGTGTAGATTGTTCAACATATCTTACTCGACGTCCCTAGTCTTGCTTTCTTTACAACCTATGCTCTGTTAGTACTGTTCTGGGCTGAGATTTATTACCAGGCAAGTCCAACTTGGGGTGATGTACTGCTTTTCTTTTTATTAGCGTGGGATATTGCTATTTCGGTGGGCTGATTATTGGTCTATGATGTTACATATTTTGCAGGCCCGCGCAGTATCTACTGATGGTCTCAGACCAAGTTTCTATACTATTAATGCTGTGGTTTATGTTATTCAGGTGAAAAGTTCTTGCCCATATTGCTCTTGTTACTGTTCCCATTCATTTCAGTAGGCTGTGCTTCTTTTTGAGACCATGGATGTTGCCTGCGGTCTGTTTCCATTTTTAATTGCATTTCTTGACTTTTGTAGAAACTACAATTAATAGTGTGTCAATCAATACAATACTGAAGCTATAAAGGTACAGCTAGAGCTGTATAAGATGCGTTGGCCCTCCTCACCTTATGCTTTGTAGAAATTGTCTTTCGTATAACATTTCTACCTGTACCCATTTCTGATACGAACTCCAAAATCCTCCGTAGTTGTTTCTTTGTTAGATCTGTTTCAAGTTGAACCCATCCATCTGCCCCATGTTTTTCCCCATAAGAGAACTGTTTGATTCCCAGGCTTGTGTTGGATGAAGAAATCTTTGCTTCTAATTACTGCTCACCACCATCCACCTAAAACTTCAAATGACCGTTATGGTGGACTGTTGATTTTTTTTTTTCAGGGTTGGGGTTCAAAATACAGAGAAATTACTGCTCCGATACCAAGTTATATAGTCATTGGTTCAGGGTTGGAGAAGAAGGAAAAGAGAAAGACAAGTCTAAAAGCTATAAACAGAAAATATTATTGACAGATATAATGTGTTCCAATACCTTAGCTTAATACTCTTGTTTATACTAATAATTAAGTCATGTTCTAATGCTAGTACAAGTCCAAAGTCTACTAGTAATATGCATAACAACTTTGTAACGGAAACAATCAAGACGTTATAAGATAATATAAAATATTTTATATTGATTAAGAAAATATTTTAAGTTTGTGTTTTTAACTTCATTTCTGTCTTCAATTTGATGTTTCGTTACTGAGTCAGCATACCTTTATTACTTTTTCAACTTTTCTGGGGCCAATGTTTTGGTGTTCTATGCTATCTATTTGGAATTTAATGTTGACTGGTTTTGAATTTGTAGATTTTTCTCTTTTTATTTATTTTGGTAAATGCTAGAGTATGTCTTTGTCGGTTAAAACTTAGAGCTGTCCCATACACATTTCTGTTACGTTTCTGTTGGGACAAGTGACAGTTGTTAGATGTTGTGATCTATGAATAGGAATCTTCTGTACATATATTATCAGTTCAGATATCAATTATTATTCAGATTTCTCTCAATCTCTCTGTAATGGCATTCTAACAGTAAATTCTTTTTTATGCATGACAGATTACTTTATGGTTGATATTATGGTGGAAACCTATCAGTGTGCTTGTCATCCTGTCTAAGATGTTCTTTGCAGGTTTAACTATATTTTATGATTTATGAGGGGTTAACTATCAGATTTGACGTACTGATCACGATTTTAATCATGTTTTCCTATGCATATATGTAGGGGTTTCTTTGTTTGCAGCCCTCGGCTTTCTTCTCTATGGTGGGAGGTGATTGTCTATTTCAATTTTCAATTGCATCTGTTGTTATTTGTTATTTGTTTAGATTATGCTATGAAATTAATGTGTATGGATTTAAGAATTACTTAGTTTGGAATTCTGCCTTGTCTGAACTTAGAAGAGAAAAACTAAAAAAAAAATCAACTCATATTACTAGATATAGCCAGTGGAATTCTTCAAATATTTACTACCTTTTTGAACGGATGAAATTTTTATAGTGCAAAAACATGGGTTCCGTACACATGTTTTGTTGTTAGGGTTTTGTCTGTATGTTGTCCCCTTCCTTGAAATTTGTATGGTCATAATTCTCAATAGCAGTTAAAATGTAAGTTAATTACCTTTTAGGGTGAAAGTGAAGTTTTAGACAGTTGTAATTGTTTAATGTGCTCCTGTATTATCCATATTCTCTCTCTTCTCTCTTCTGTCCTCTCCTGCCCATCTCAAACTACAATGTTTTCATTTTTATTTGTGTATTTGATTTTTTTAACCATCTTTCTTTCAATCTACTCTCTTTTATTTTCTATCTGTTTATTGAATTTCAGTAGTTGTGTTTTTGAAGTGTCACTGTTAAAAAGTCTTATATTACTATTTAGTTGTTTATCGTAAATCTAAAGTTTAACTATTATGAATTTTCATTGTAATTAGCTTATATATTAAATTTATATTTATTATGAATTTAAATTTCAGTGTAGTGTTTATGTATTAAAAATTTATTTTATTATGATTTTTAATTACATAAAAGTAAATATTTAGGTGGCATAATCAAGCTAAAATACTAGTTTGGATATAATGATTGTTAACCAAAGATCTCCAGTTATTATACAGAAAAAAAGTTAACATTTTCCCATTGACAGTCTTATGATTCGTTTTTTGTGATATGATGTCATGTTAAGAAGATCTAATGTCAACAAATGGCACCAAAGAAGAGGCCTTGGAATGGAATCCAATGCAAGTGTAAAGAACCCTTGAAAACAAGTGCTTTCTGCTTCAAAGCACCAAAAACACTGCACATATCACACTCTCACACTATCTAAGAACCTTTTTCCTTGACAGCTCTGAAGTACTTTCTCATGAAAAGCCCCAAAATGATCATTCCTGAAAAAAGTAGCTAATTTAAAATGCTGAAATTAGTGGTCATAGTTTCAGAGCTTATGTTGTACATTGGCTACAGATTATTTGAGTTGATACTATCAAGTACTTCACCTCAAGGAAATGATAGCTGAATGGGACAAAGGGTGAAGCTTTGAGAGCCTGGTGAACTCCTTAGAAAATGAAAGGGGAATTTACCAGCCTCTTTGTTATATTCTAAATTCACCAGTCTTTAGTATTAGTATTGTTTCATTTCCTCTTCCATCTTTCGTATTTCTTTTCTGACTGCTCTATGACAGACTATTCTTGATGCTGCAACGCTTTCCTGTTGAATCCAAAGGCCGACGGAAGAAGCTGCAAGAGGTGTGTATTCTGTTTTACAAGGAAACTTTTCTATATTTATCTGGTCTGCTCTTCACTGCTCCCCTTCCTTTACCCAGAGTTAATCTACCTGATCCTTCTAATGCAGGTTGGCTATGTGACTACCATATGCTTTTCATGTTTCCTTATCAGATGCGTTATGGTTAGCCCCTTTTCTTTAAAGAAAATACTGATTCCTATTGCATGGTTCGTACATTGAGTATGATCATATTTTGTTTTCAGATGTGCTTTAATGCATTTGATAGAGCTGCTGACCTTGATGTCTTGGACCATCCCATTCTGAATTTTATATATTACCTGGTGAGTTTGTATGTTTGTTTGTATTTCTTCATTGTGATACTTTTTTTTTCGGTATTCCCCACTTCTCATAGTTGTGCTGTTCAACTTGTATCGTTTTTTTTTTGCTTATATGGTTAATCTTGGTTTGTGATTAATTCTGAAAGCCCTGACACATGCCCTACTTAAATTTTGTTGGAGACTATTAAATTCCATGCATTGGTTTTATGAACCTATATAAATTCGTCATTTCTTTTTGGAACGTAATTTTGGTTTAGACTTGATTCTCAGTAGAGGCAAGGGAATTGATAAATTGAATAATCAAGTAATCGCTGTTTCAAATCCTCCAATTCATGTTGTTGTTAGGGGTATGTATATCCTGAGAAACTTTTCAACTTCTGGTGGAATTCTTTCTCTTGGAAAACGGGTAAATAATTTTCTGAAGTCAATTTAAAATGAACTGAAATGATTTAGGTGCTCTACCCGCTATAGATATTTTATGATTGCTCTCAAGGGTAAGTAATCAAAAAGGGGGTTTGTTTTACTTGTCCTAGGTCAGTTCCCTTATCCTTGTCACATTTTTGTGCAGTTGGTGGAAATATTGCCTTCTTCTTTGGTCCTTTTCATTTTGAGGAAGCTGCCACCCAAGCGTGGTATCACACAATATCATCCCATTCGCTGAAAAGATAGCATATGGAGAAAACTGAGTCAGGATTTCCTTGGTGGTTCTATGATTTCTTTGAAGTTTCCCGCACACCAAGGATAATTTCTAGAGGACACAGAAGTCAGTCTTTCTTCTGTTGAGTGACAAAGCTAATATCATTGTTTTAATGTTTCTCCTAAGGTTTGTAGGTTTTCAAACGTGACATTTTTATGGATTGTCAAACGTGGTAGATTGTGTTATATAAGTGATATTTGCATTGTCTCTAGGGAAATGTGGTTGCCGTTTCAGTCAGATTCAGCAATTCAACTCAATGAGCAACCTTTTTTGGGAGAAAAGGACACTGATATATTGTATAATAGTTTTCAAGTCTTGTAACTGCTACAAGTTGGTGAAATGTATTCTTCCTTTTCAGTCACCTTCCTGCTAATTCATTCAATTGTTTTACATCCCTACTTCCATTTCTTCGGTGAATTTGGCCAGGGCTGAATTAAATTTCTATTTTCCGTGATACTACTATGCTACTTTCAAATTTCCACGATGTATCTGATTATCCCTCAAATTTTAACCGCTACTAAGCTAAACGGAAATTTCCTTATTTTGGAACGTTCTCTAGCATTCATTTTTTATTCTACATCAACGTAGCTGTTTAAAAAATCCTAAGATTTTAACAGTAGCAATACATTACTGAATTTTCAAGTTGAATTGTACCTTGATAAATCATCATGAAATATCAACACTAAGATTATTAACGTCCCAGAAAACAAAAGTAATCAGAATTTCAAGCATGCACGCAAGAATCTTAGACGATCAGAGTTCATACCTGGGACATTTGCTGGAATTGGAAGATACAATTAATCAAAATCTTGCTTTCGGTTAGAGTTAATTGAATCTCTTGGTTGATGAGCGACTCGGCATTGTGGATTAGCCATTTTAGCCGATGGTATCGTCTCCAAATAGCATTGGTATCAAATATATGCCAGTTGGTATTTGAATGTTTGGTTTGACCTAGTTCATAGTTAACGAAAAGAATGACAGGTTTGAATTATTGGAAGAGAAGCACGTTCATAGTTAACGAAAAGAATGGTAGGTTTGAATTATTGAAAGAGAAGCACACGAGAATATCAGGAACGGCGTTCAGTTTGTACATATAATTATTGATTTGGTCCCTCAATTTGTTGAGTTGGTTTGATTTAATTCTCAAATTTTTGAAAGGTTCAATTTGGTCTCCGTGTTTTTAGAAAGTTCAATTTGGTACTATTATTTTGTAAAATGGTTCAGTTTAATACTCCTGTTATATTTCGTTTAATGTTGTTTGTATATTGATGAGATGTCATTGTAAGCGTAGTTAATTAGATTGGTTTGTTTGTTAGATGTAGTTAATATCATTTCCGTCTCTATGTTGATATTTTCTTGATCAAGTATATTTAGTATGGTACTAAATTGATCCACTTTAAAAAAATTAGGGTATCAAATTAAACATTCAAAAAATTAGGAAATCAAATTGAACAAATTTAAAAAATTAAGGAACTAAATCAATAATTATACCTTTAATACGGTGTATCCACTGGGTTGAGATCTAGAGTTCTAATCAGCCACCCAAAGCATCTTTCGTGCAGAGGGTTCATATGAATGAGTTATAGGTTATGCTTTGTTTTAGCATGGGAAAAAAAATGGGTGAGAAATTTAAACCTAAAATTATTTCATTTGGGTGGTGCCACCACAAAAAAAGTTAAAAATTGACACTACAGGTAGTCTAAAAAAGAATATAAAAAAAACTCATTAGTAAACCACAAATTTGGATGGTTTTTATATTGAAAAAGTGAGTTCAGCATACTTTTATCAAGAACTAGTTTGTTTTGAAGAAAAATCATACTAAGAAAACATAGCGTTCAAGGTTAAAAAAAAAAAAAAACAGACCCTTTTTTCTCAATTTACTTGTATCAAATTTTCGACCAGATCTTTTTCATGCTTATGGAAAAGAAAGTGAATGAAATGAAGATCACGAGCTTGAGTACAAAGAATTTATTGGTAGAAAGATTTTGAAGCACTTAAAAGTTAGATTGTCTTATGATTGTATGAGGAGTAATATTAATTCTTTTTATAGTCGGATTGCTTTATCTGTTTATCCCATTCAGATAAAAAAAGAAGTGAGTTTGTCAAAACTTATACAATTTGTTATGATTAAACCCATAGGGATATTTATCTCTTGTTGGAAATCTTTTTATATTTTTTTATTTTTCGAAATCTAACTTTCCTATATAAATTTTTTTCCACACGTTTCCAATGACTCCATATCTCATGCATCCTCATCCGATAATATTTTATCATTTTTTTATCGGTAGATATCAGTTATTAGTATTTTCTTTATTGGAAAATTGAACATACAACATTTCTCAGCTTTTCTTTTCTAAACTTATCAAACTCACCTTATATTTCTCAAATTTCTCAAATGTTAGTGTCTCTCAAATGTTAGTGTAAATGTTCAACTAACATCCTTTCCTTCCATTCTTTTTCATTTTACTGTTAAGTCATCTTATCACTACTATCCAATAATATTATAACTATTATTTTCCTTCCTTGTACTCTTTTTCTCATGATCGTAACTCTTAATTTCATTTTTAGCCAACTCTACTTCAAACTCTAGTTAACCTTTATCTCATTATTTATGTACACCTTCCTTCAATAGTCAAACCACTTACACAACTAGTTCTATGTTATCCCCTTCTCCACTGAATACTCATCCGACGAAAACTTCTTTGACTTTGGTATTCCTCGGACTAGGATAATCCTTCCCTATCTTTTACACAATTTGAACCAAAACATTATCAAACAAGTTGTGAAAGATACATATTGGTATGGTGCCATAAAATAAGAGTTCGGCGTATGTAAAAGCGGATTTGGATTGTCAATCCAGCCAGCAGTCCATCAAAAAAAGGATAGGTTGGATTAGAATTTTCAATTCGTCAACCTGTTGTTGTCCGACATGCTTAGTCCTTCGGTTTTTTTTTTTTTTTCTAAAAGTCTTTTTAATTTTTTTATGTTTAAAAATTTTAAAAAAATAAAAACAAAAATTATTATATAAAGTTATATATAAAAAATTTATAAACAACAAAAAAAAGTGGTTGGCCAACCCGTCTTTAGGCAGGGCGGGTTGTAGTGTCTAACCCGTTTCCTAGTGGCAAGCAGCCCAACCCAACTCGTTTTTGGCGGGTTAAGGGCGGGGTGGGCCAAAACGGGCTAGGCTGTCCCATTTTGCCACCACAAGAAAAAAATAAGACCTAGACTCTTGCTCCTCTACTCGTTGATAGACAAGTAATTGGATATGAATGATTTTTTTCAAATTAAAGGCATAGAAGGTTCTCTAAACATTTACAAAAGTCATTCCTCAACTTTGTGTTTGGATGAAGTATTTCAACAATTCTAAGAAATTGAAATGCATTGCCTTTGAAATTCTTGTAACTGAATTCCCATTATTTTCTAAATAATATATTTGGATAGAGTAATTGGAATATCTTACATTTTAATTTCTTGTTTAGATAAAATAATTGAATTTCTCTTATGAGAAAAAAATTCATTTTAACAATATTTATTTAATATATAAAATTTTTAAATTAAATTTAAAAAACATAATTGTATACTTAAAATATTTAAATTTAGTCAAATTTTGATCGAGCCGACTCGACCAAATTCGACCAAATTCTGGCGGGCGTAAGCTTAGTCCAATTTGGATAAATTTAGGTCGGGGTCGACTTGGCCAACTTCGGCCAAGATTGGTTTGGCTCAATTTGGTTAAATTTTGGTCGGATTTGACTCAATCGAATTTGGCCAAAATTTGACCAGGCCAACTCCTTCGCATTCAACTTTTTTGGCTGGGAATGACTAAATCGCATTTGGCCAGGTCGACTCGGCTAAATTTTGGTCTAGATCGCCTTAGTCAAATTTCGGCTAAGGTCGATTCGACCGATTTCGGTCACATTCGACCATATTTGGGTCAATGCTCACTTAACCAAAATTTCCAAAGTTTAGTTGAGGTCAACTCTGCCAAATTTGGATGAATTTAGGTCGTCTCGACCAAATTTATCTCACGGTCGATTAGGTCCAAATCTAGAGAAAATTTTGATCCAAGAAGATTCGATCGAATTCAACAAGGGTTGAGTTTGCCTTATTCAACCGCATTTTGACCAGGGTCAACTGGACTAAATTTGGCCAAATTTCGGACATGTCCAACTCAGTAGAATTCAACCATATTTTGGCTAGATTCAACTTCGGTCGCATTTAGCCAATTTTTGTATTTATTTATTCGGTCGAGTTGGCCCCAGCCAAAAATTTGGCCAAACTTGGTTGAATTTGGTTGAGTTAGTACTAACCAAAATTTGGCCAAAATTTTAATCCAGGTGGAATTTTGGTCAAGTTCGCACCAACCGAAATTTTACCAAATTCGGCTTAGTTAGTCTTTGGTCAATTATCGGTCAAGTTGACCCTAACCTTTTTTTCACATTGAACAATGAGGAATTCCACAAATTGTGGATTTCAATTTCCTTCTTGTTTGAATTAATTTCAAATTCTACTATTTTATTTATTTGAAGTACCGTCTTAAAATTCCTCAATTTTAATTTCTCTTAATTTCCTCATCCAAACAAGTCATTTTATTCAAAGAAATTTAAATTCTCCAAATAAATGAATTACTCTCTTAAATTGTTTCATCCATACACACCATTGGGGATGTTAACAGGGTGGATAAGGTACGGGTAGTAGCTCTTTCGACCTGTACTCGTATCCATATTTGTGCGGGTAGACCTGTACTCGTATCCATATTTGTGCGGGTATCCCTTATGCGGGTACCCGCATTTTTTTTAATATCTACGGATATCCACGAGTACCTACGGGTATTTACAAAAGAAAATTTTAATCTTTAACAACATATTTTAACCATAAATTCAAATAAAAATACAATGCATAACATTCATAAATTTCAAACAAAATGCAAATAACCAATTTAAATAATGTTGAATGAAAATTTACAAAGAAAGAAAGATTTTTTTAAACCAATTGATAAAAAATAACCCATTCCATTTCAATGTATTAATGTTTTAATCATGTTTTTTTAATTTTTTTATTTAAATTAGAGTATACTCGTATGATACCCGTATTCACCCTATTAACATGCAGGTATAAAAAATACTCGTAGTCGTTACCTACGAATATCCATTTATAATATTTATTTTCTACCCATCGCGAGTTTATCCGCGAATACCCACGAGTACGAATTTTTTTACATCCCTACACATAATAAAAGTTTCAATAATCAACCCAGGTTTGGTTTAAATGAAACTTTTTCTCATTTTTCATTGAACTTATCACCATAAGATTGGTTTTAACATAGTCCTCTCAATGTTAGAAGTATAGATTAAATTCAAGATAGGAGTAAATTAATATTTAATGATTTCAAATATTTTTGAAAATAAATAAATTTTCTCTAAATCAATTGCACTTTTAACTTTATGAAATGTTAATATCAATGTCTTTTTACCTTTCCAAAGCACATAATTAATATATTACTAGAATCTTTTATATTTCATTAGATTTTTTTTTTGAAAATTTGTTAAAGTAATTTGCAAGAAAAGACTTGTTTTTGTTATTTTTTTAAGATTTTTAATTGGCAAGTAATCCTTTATGGATAATTACTTCGTACAAATGTTTTTTTGCGAAAAGTGTTTTATATAAAATATTTTGAAAAGATATTGGTACCAAAACTATTTTTCATAACAAAATTTATATTTTCTACGACAAAAAAATCAAAATAAAGTTTACAAAAAATATGTGTTTTTTAGTAGTAATATTCGATTCATGTACGATATGTAGGAGATAAGTGAAGAAAAATGTGAATGTACTTGTATAACAAAAGAGCTATGTCTGGTCGTCTAATCACCTTGATTAAGTCGATCTTTTAATTTCTTAATTTTTACAAAAACATCTCAAGAAAACAAGAAAAGGTCATACATGTAAAACTAATAAAGGATCTTTAAGATTTATAATTCTCACGATAAAACATAATAGAGCACTAACCTTGATCCATGAGAGATCCCGTGAATATGCGTTCTTCAAATTTGTAATCTTGTGTGCTTTTCAATCAATCACCGTTTCCCAATCTATCTCTTTACCTTTCTTTCTCTTCTCACGCGTTCTTGATGGGTTACTGTGAAAAGAACCTTATGGCTAGAGACAGAACCCCAATTCCTTTTATAAACCAACGTCCATCAAGTTGGTTTTTATTTTATCTTTATCTTTATCTTTATTTTATTTTATTATCACTTCCCATAATAATAACCAATAAGTCTTTATATTTTATTAAATCACAATTGGGTTGGGCTCATCATAATATTTCAAATGAGTCACTAATAGAATTAATTCGTCAATTAATTCTAACATTCTCCCACTTGACTCATATTATGCCATAACATTATGTGATTTAATACATAAACATAATGCGCATTAAAAGACCTTGCATAAATTGGTTCCATCATTATTCATAATTAAAGATACATAAATAATAAGAGTCATGGCGGTCACACATCATTTGATCGACATTATCCCTTCCATGTACTACTATATCATCCCTTTCTCCTTAATATGACCTTAAAAACGAGAAGTCCATAATGGGTTCAAACATAATGTCATTTTACAAAGCAATAACATAACATAATTTGTTTTCTTCATCATAATTTGCATGCATAAACATAAAGAAGAAAACACAGATTTTAGAAATTTATACATTAGGGAGCTCAGAGTGTCACATAAACATTAAAAAAACATTAACATTCAACATTCACTAGTAGACATAATGCCCATATTCTTTACATGACCAACATACAATTTGGGCGGTAACCCTTTTGTTAAATGGTCAGCAATCATAAGATCTGTGCTAATATGTTCTATTGACACTTTACGTTTCTGAACTTCTTCTTTAACGGCAAAGTATTTCAACTCCATATGTTTAGCACCTTTAGAATACTTGTCGTTTTTAGAAAAGAAGACTGCTGCGGAATTATCACAATAAATTTTCAGCGGCTTGGAAATACTGTCGACTACTCCAAGTCCTGAAATAAAGTTCCGCAACCAATTAGCCTGAACTGTGGCCTCAAAGCATGCCACAAATTCAGCTTCCATGGTGGATGCAGCAATGACAGACTGCTTCGCACTTTTCCATGAAATCGCTCCTCCGGCTAAAAGATACACATAACCAAATGTAGACTTTCTTGTATCCACACAGCCGGCAAAGTCTGAATCTGTATAACCTATCACCTCAAGGTGATCAGATTTTCTATAAGTAAGCATGTGATTCTTTGTTCCTTGTAGGTATCTTAAAACTTTCTTTGCAGCTTTCCAATGCTCCAGACCTGGATTACTTTGGTATCTACCAAGCATACCAACTGCAAAGCTAATATCTGGCCTCGTACAGGTTTGAGCATACATCAAACTCCCAACAACAGATGCATAAGGGATATTTTCCATCTGTTTCCGTTCCAAATCATTCTTTGGACATTGCATGAGACTAAACTTGTCTCCTTTCTGTATTGGAACAGGAGATGTTGAACATTTATCCATTCTGAATCTCTCTAAAACTTTATTAATATATGCATTCTGAGACAAACCTAACAATCCTTGTGATCTGTCACGGAATATTTCTATTCCTATCACATAGTATGCCTCACCCATA
>Ga0214544_1007873_pt1 | contig 18315 bp, 7 predicted proteins | sample CNSS3metaG_FD_160074 | JGI IMG/M metagenome (GOLD analysis project Ga0214544, IMG submission 160074) | Root nodule microbial communities from cowpea collected in UCLA plant growth center, Los Angeles, California, USA - CNSS3 | ecosystem: Host-associated > Plants > Roots > Nodule | place: USA... | reverse complement strand
AATATATATATATATATATATATATATATATATATATATATATATATATATATATATATATATATATATATATATATATATGTGTGTGTGTGTGTGTGTGTGTGTATGTATGTATATAAAGAGAGGGAAAGAAAATACATGAATAAAATAAAATAACAAGTTTTTCATGTAACATATCTTTTATATTTATCATATATATTTTATCTCTCATATTTTTACAATCCTTACACGTTATCAACACTTGTAATATTTTATACTGTAATTATATGACACATAATATTCTATATTGTAATAAAATTTCACAAGTTCCCATCAAACTCTCAAAATCAAAATGTAATTATATAAAACATAATATTCTATATTATATAAAATTTCATAAGTCTACATCAAACTCTCAAGATCAAAACAATAAAATTTCATAAGTTCGCATCAAACTCTCTAAATAAAAATACGACTGGAGCAAGTTTAATGTAGTTTGAAGAAAAAACTTAAAGAAAAAGGATAAATTAGTCTTTGTTGATTTGATTTGAGCATTTATTTCCTTAAATATCTTAAATTAAATATTTAAAATCGATTATATTTTTTCCCTGATGTTATTCGATAAAACAAGTATTTATTTAAGGTTGTGTCAATGACTTTAACTTCAAAATTCTAAATATAATTTCGAAACAATAATAAAAAACTAGTATCGAATTTATTGTTTCAACGAGCTAAATTAATTTTGTTAAGGTTATTATAAGTTTGAGTATTTTGAATTGATTATCTATTAATATTTTTTATTGATTGTTTTAAAAAGTGAATTTTAAATTTTATACAGAAAATATAGGTTAAGCGGATTTCATGATGATTTTTCTTCCTGCACCCCCTTTTGTTTATTTTTCATCACCCGTAAAATTTGTAAACCCGAAACTATCCCTCTTTAAAATTGTAATAAAAAGTCACGCTTCTCTTTTTGTAATATTGATATTTCATAAGATTACTCAAAATTTTATATATTTTTTAATTGAGTTGTTATTATTAATTTTTTCGTTAATTGACTAATGGGATTGTATAATTATCTTGCATCCTTATACCTATTGACATATGTAAGATTCTGCATAAAATAACAAATTAAAATTATTAGTGATTTTAATATTTTGATTAAAAATCTGTGATAACAAAAATATTCTATGAAAGAAGTTGTTATGAAAACAATTTATTAACTATTGTAGGTGATGATATAGAAGCTCTTTGCAGAGTATGTCCACAATATAATTGTTATCCAATAGGTTTTGATAAAAAAATAATTAAAAATATTCAAATTTATAACAGTTTTAAAATTTAAATAAACTTATACTTTAACTTGGCTTATAAATATGAGCTTTAAAAACCTTTACTTTAATAATTTTATACTTATAAATTTATTTTAAAATATTAATTTTGACAAGCCCGAAATAAGTGTACCTGAGAAACACTCTAATTGATAAAGCAAGTTATGGTTGCATCTAGGTAGTGGCTTGCTGAGGTTGTAACTGGTGGAGGGTCTATTGCGGTGAGCCACCTACCGCATTTCTACTTTTTAATGGTTAAAGAACATTCTTGCTTCTTTCTAAGTGTTCAGGTGTCATTCAATAGATTTTTTTTTTTTTTTTTTTTTTTAAAAATATAAATATAATAGATTTTTTTTTTTTTTTTTTACTTTATAAAACTAAATATCAATGACCTTTCTTTAATATATTAAAACTTGGCTTCAGCAAATATTCAAAATAAATGCTAATATATTAAATATTATCCACATATTATTAAGTTAACTTATGACGTGATGAATTGATTTATTTAGTTCTTAAAATAAATAAAAAATTATATTTGTAAACTTTAATTGATTTAGGATGTGCCTATTTTAAAGTGAGAAGAACGTATTTGAAAAGCAAATGGTAATCATATGGTGGAGTGCAAAAATAATGATAACAATATATTTATATATTGTTCCCCATGTATAATAGTCCCTTTAATATTTTTTCCCTCCAGAATAAATAAAAGAATGATAGATTTCGATTGCATTACGATATATATATATATATATATATATATATATATATATATATATATATATATATATATATTCAATTGGGTTTTGTCATTAATCACGATATCTATTGAAATTTACACTTTCAAAAAGAACATTACAAAATTAAATAACAATAAAAACAAAATTCAGAAATTATAATTAATTTTTTTTAAAAAAATAATATTTCTTTAATTAAATACTAAAACAATATTTAAATAACCATCGGAAAACATGAAACACCGACACTTCTAGTAGGATAATTAAATTATAAAATTTTATTTTCATTGTTGTTTAAGTTTATGATGTTGTATTTACATCACCCATATTTGTTATCAATTATAAGTTATAAAATCATTTTAATAAATATTTTAAATTGATTTTATTTGATAAATTAATTTTAATTTTAATTTGGATAAAAATATATTTAATAATTTATATGTTTATGGTTTATACCAATCTTTAACTTTTACTTAATATTATGAAAAATATCAGCTTAAGTTGTTAAAATTGGTATGGATAGATAAATCTTTAACGAACCAAGATAATATGATCTTTAAATATAGGTACCAAGAGTAATCATGGAGGAACCATTCCAAAAACTTGAAATACAGGTTTTAATGAAGCAATTAGCTAGTTATGTTGTAAGAACTTTCTCACTTAGCCATTAAATTCTCATCGCTCAATACTTGAAAGACTATGTGATGATAGATAAGTTTGTAATCTACTTACTTTAGTGTGAGTCTTGTTGCTTAAAATCCAAAGTCTATTTGTTTATGTTTGTGGAATATCATTAGATTGCGATATAATTGCATTATAGAAGTAATGACATTTATTTGTTTGTTTTCGTAGAAGATTGTTCAATTACAAATATTCAATTAATTATTTGGAATGTTCCTAATGATTATAATAAAGATAGTCTATCAACTTGAAAAAGTGATGCTTTCTTTATGATATTTATTTAACCTTATAGTCCAAAAGACTATGGCTAGAAAACATAGTTGCTAAGAGTACTCATTGAACATTATATGTTTATATACTTTTGTTTATAATGTATTTGTAATTGTAGAAATACGAGAAACACAATTCGTCTAGATTTTCTTGATAAAGAGATAATTTTTTTTTGTTTAATGTACATAACATTGTAATTATAATTTTAAATGTAATAATCTAGTTCTAATTTATTTTTCTTAATTATCATTACTTAGTTGTGTGCGTTATTGTAGCTATTATTTGAAATGTGATATTTTAATTTTATTTCATTCTTATTATTGAAATTATTGAAAGGTAGATGTAACGATTAGAAAAGTGGTTAAATATATTTGTTTGTCTATTAACTTTTATTAAAAATTGAAATTAGTTATTATTTGAATTTAGTTTTTCAATTTTAGGAATGCATGAATTTAGTCATTTTTAATCAAATTTTATTAAGTTTATTTTATGTTTTATATATATTTCATGATAACATTTGAGTCTTTTACATTATTTGATATATTTCCATGTCAATGTTAGATGAGAAATGCGTTTAAAAATGTCAAATAAACTTAATAAAATTTAGTTAAAGTGACTAAATTGACACATTTCTAAAATTGTATAACTAAATTGGTCAGGAATTTTAAAAATAGATTAATTATAATTTTCACAAAAAAAGTTAAAAGACCAAAACGTTCGTGAATCAAACTGAATTGAAAAAATGTTACACTTATTTGATATAAAATCCATCCATGACTCAAGATGAAACTTGTACATTGTTAACAGTTAAGAAACATCAACTATGCTATGAGGCTTTTACAATTGTAAGTTTGAAATTAACTTAAAGCATATAGATGTTAAAGATTCGAATCATTTATACAATAATGCTAAATTTTCGTTAGTAAAATTTGTTTTCATAAAGGTAAGTCTATTGCAATTGTAAGCATAATCTTGAAGGTTGTATTTAAAAACAAAATTATATTATAAAGCTTCCATAATATGGATAACATGTTATAATTAATTGTAGGTTTAATTCGTTTGAATGGTAATCACTGAGGTAGGGATATGACAATTTGATTACCACATTTAAAACCGTTTCAATTGTGTCTCAATTTTTAAAAAGTGTGTTAAACAAATTTCTTAAAAAAAAAAAACATAACAGCGTATCACCTGTCAATATGTAATTTTTTTAATATTTAAAAATTTTATTTTTATTTAAAAAAATGTGTCACATGTCAGGTTCCTAGTACGACATATGACAATATCAGTATCACTTGACAAGATAATGTCACATGTCAGTGTCAATGTCAAAAGTTAATGTATTAATTTCAATTTAGTTTTCATATATATGTTTCATTGATCCAATTTATATGTTTATTCAATTCAATTTGATCAATTCTTTATTTAATTAATTAAATTAAATTATGTTTTTTAAAAAGTTACCTCTTTAACCTATAATATATTAGGTGATAAAATTTAATTCACCATTTAATATATTAAATGTTGAATTACTAATTATTATTTAATACATTAATTTAAAACTATTAATGTCATACATAGTTATATGAATTAAATTTTGTGATTTATTTTTCTTTAATTAATTAAATTTAATTATATTTTCAAAAACGAAACATTAATTACCTTTTTAACATATAATATATAGGTGATAAAATTTAATTCACCATTAAATATTAATGGTTGAATTACTAATTATTATTTAATACAAATTAATTTTTGTAATTATATTTTCTTTAATTAATTAAATTTAATTACATTTTCAAATACGAAACATTAATTACCTTTTGAATATATTATATATTAATCAATAAAATTTGAATAACTATTTAATTAAAGAAAAAAGAATCATATAATATAATATATATATATATATATATATATATTATAATATTTATATAAATAATAAATTTATCCTTATGAAATATAATGAGATACTATTGTTCTATTTAAAAGAAATAATTTGGAACTAAATTAAATAAAAAGATATATATATTGACTAAATTAAAACAAAAAAAGACATATATAAAAATTATATTGAAAATAACGAGATACCGATAGTAATATTAATACGGACACATATTATTATCTTTTTATGTGAGACTATCCCGTGACAATTTTGTTTTTTAAATATATATTTTTTCAAATAACGTATTGACATATTACTACTAAAAATAGTGTTGTTCGACTCATAAAACCTTAATATAAATTTTAATTAATTGTCGTTATTATACTACACGTTTTAAAAGGACAGTATTTTCATAATTTTGATAAATGAAATATTCTTTACTATCTTAGAAACCAAACTAGTCAAAGATGAGAATTTGTAAATATTTTGAAATAAAATATAAAATTCAGACTGAGAAGTACCTCAAGTTACACCAGTTGTACCCATTTCCGCAGTCATGCCAGATGATTGGAGGAGTGGAACTGTCCAAGAACAAATTTGCTTCCTCAACGTTTAGTTTCTTCTCATTCCAACCCGCACTTAATACAATTATGCCTCGCAATAATTTTTATTTTTTCCTCCAAATCCATATATCTGCATAAGAAATAACAGAAAAATAATAATATTTATTATTATTATTATTATTATTATTATAATTAGTACCACAATTTACCAATAATTATAATTACAGTAACTGGCTTCTCAGTTATCTGAATGAATGAAGTCGTGGTTGGGTGGAGGCAAATTCAACAAGGTTCCAAATTTCCACTCGTGTATAAATTCAGATCCGCACGTTAACCAAATCGCAATTCGCACTCCAGAGTCCTATCGCTTTCCACGTAAGTCACACACCAGCTGCAGAAACAGAAACACTGAATTCACCGCCGATGGAGATCGACGGCAACGTTCTCGCCGCCAAGTCGTTGGTCCGCTTCGGCGTGCGCCATATGTTCGGCGTGGTGGGAATTCCGGTGACGTCGCTTGCAAACCGCGCTGTCGCCCTCGGCGTCCGATTCATCGCCTTCCACAATGAGCAATCTGCGGGCTACGCCGCCTCCGCCTACGGCTACCTCACCGCGAGCCCCGGCGTTTTCCTCACCGTATCCGGCCCCGGCTGCGTCCACGGTCTCGCTGGCCTCTCTAATGGCTCCGTCAACACCTGGCCCACCGTCCTGATCTCCGGTTCCTGCGACCAGGCTGACGTCGGCCGCGGCGACTTCCAGGAACTCAACCAGATCGAAGCCACCAAGCCTTTCTCCAAACTCTCCGTCAGAGCCTCTCACATCTCCGAAATCCCGGCCCGTGTGGCCCAAGTTTTGGACTGGGCCCAATCAGGCCGACCTGGTGGGTGCTACTTAGATCTCCCCACCGATGTCTTACATCAAAAGATATCAGAATCCGAAGCGGAAAAGCTCTTAACCGAAGCGGAAAAAAACCGCGCGAAACCCGAACCTTATTCTATTTCCAATTCGAAGATCGAAGAAGCTGTTTCTCTGCTTAGACGTGCGGAGAGGCCGTTGATTGTGTTTGGAAAAGGAGCGGCGTACGCGCGTGCGGAACACGTCCTTACGAAGCTGGTGGAGACGACTGGAATTCCGTTTCTCCCCACTCCGATGGGTAAGGGGTTGTTGCCGGATACTCACGCGCTTGCTGCCACCGCTGCTAGGTCACTCGCGATTGGGAAGTGCGACGTGGCACTTGTGGTTGGAGCGAGGTTGAATTGGCTTCTCCATTTCGGTGAGCCACCGAAGTGGTCGAAGGATGTGAAGTTTATCTTGGTGGATGTGAGTGAGGAGGAGATTGAGCTGAGAAAACCTCACTTGGGTTTGGTGGGTGATGCTAAGCACGTGATTGAGGTTTTGAATAAGGAGATTAAGGATGACCCGTTTTGCTTGGGGAACACGCATCCGTGGGTGCAAGCTATTTCCAACAAGGCGAAGGAGAATGTGGCAAAGATGGAGGTTCAGTTGAGGAAGGACGTTGTACCGTTTAATTTCTTGACGCCTATGAGGATTATACGCGATGCTATTGCGGGTTTAGGAAGTCCTGCTCCTATAGTGGTTTCCGAAGGGGCAAATACCATGGATGTGGGAAGGTCTGTGTTGGTTCAGACCGAGCCCCGGACGAGATTGGATGCAGGCACGTGGGGGACCATGGGAGTTGGTCTTGGTTACTGCATTGCCGCCGCTGTTGCTTCACCGGACCGGCTCGTGGTTGCCGTTGAAGGGGATTCTGGATTTGGGTTTAGTGCCATTGAAGTTGAGGTACATTCTTGACCCATCATGCCTTGTTTGTTATGCATAGTAATTACTTTGCTGTTCTTGTACGATAAGTGTGTATGTGTGCTCGAGAGAGACATTGTAATTTCTATTCGTTTTACTGTCCTATGCAAACTGAACCTAGTCCTGGAATCGAGATGGCATATTTGCCATCTGTTGGAATAGATTATAGGATGGTGTTCCTGAAGGTGTAAATAGATTTGTTAATTGTGACGAATATATTCCCCTTCTTCTCCCTGTCATTGGAATAGTGGTTCAGCCTACACTGGGCTGAACAGTATTATCCCAGTGCTCATTTACTTTGTAGACGAGGGAGTAAAAAACAAAATGGATGAAAAAGTACCCGAGTTCTAAGTCGCATTTGGCTTGCTTAACTGTAGTATCTCAGTAGGATGCGATTTTGACTTCTTTTGAGAACTTATAAACAAGGTTTTGCTGTTGTCGTTTGTTGTAATTCTGAACTTTTTCTGTTTCGGTTATCTTTTCTCAAAGACTTGAGAAGTTTTATATCTTTTAGCCTGAACCAGGAAAATAAGTTCCTCCAAGTTTGAAATGAGAATGCTTATGGATTTTAGTTGATCTAAATGGTTTTCTTGTTTAACTAACTCAGAAACTCAATTTTTGTTCCAACTTTACAGGTTTATAAATTGTTGTTATTATGATATGTATATGCAAATTCTCTCAATTAACATGACTGTATGATTTCCTATGTTTTTACTGTCATTGTTGCTACTGCCGCAATTAATTTTTGGGAATACAAGAATGCCATGTGATGCTTTATCTTTTATCCAGACATTGGTTCGCTACCAGCTTCCTGTGGTTGTGATTGTTTTCAACAATGGGGGTGTATATGGTGGCGACCGTAGACGCCCAGAAGAGATAGATGGACCTCACAAAGGTGATCCTGCCCCCACAGATTTTGTCCCAAATGCAGGATACCATGCTTTGATAGAAGCTTTTGGCGGAAAGGGCTATCTTGTTGGGACGCCTGATGAACTCAAGTTTGCTCTTTCAGAATCGTTCTCTGCTCGGAAACCAGCTGTAATAAATGTTGTGATCGACCCCTATGCCGGTTCAGAGAGCGGGAGGATGCAACACAAAAATTAATTTCACTTAGTTGCCAAATGCTATATAGCATCCTTTCACTTATTTTATTTCTGGTTTTGAATAACACATCAAATGTAAGGTTTTTCATGCTTGAGTTATCTGTTTCAGCATAGCCATCTTCAAGTATATTTTTAACTTCAACACAGTAAATTTCTCCGGTACCCTCAAATTTAAAAGGGTTTCAGTATCCTTAAGTGGATCAATAGTAATTTCTTGTCTGTACCTTAGCCATCTCATTGTTGGATACGGCTTTTCATGGTTTTGTTCAAGTTTTTATGAAGGTTAAGACTATATTAAATAACCAATGGGTCAAGTTCATGATATTCAACAGATTGACTCCCTATTCTGCAAACTCTTGGAAGAAAGTTGGATTGCTATCGAAACCACAGATTGAACACTAAAGCTTTGATTGGAACCATTGTTTGAAACCTAAATCCTAAATCACATTCTAATTTTTGTTAGCCAGGGACCTTAGATGAACCATTACTGATTAATTTTCCGAGGCAAATATAGGGACACAAAAATAAGTTGCAAATAGTGTCATAATTCTTGCCAAGTCGAAGTGATGCGGATGACTTGAATTTTGACTGGTGCAAACTTGGCAGGCAAGGAAAGGAAGCATATATTATATCAAATGTTGGTGATGACCGAGGGAATCACAGTATCTGCCGGTAGGTGAGGGTTTCAACAGTTTTTTTTTTTTAGTTTTTTATTTATTTATGTTTGAGGTATCTTTCATATACTGGCTTGTGTTATGCCAACATATACAATTTACATCGTATGTAGAACCAGTTTCTTACTAAATTGGTTTATGATGGACAATGGTTTTGCTCTCTACTCATATCATATGACTTTTCCATTCCGCCCCTCTTAAAACTATGCTAACTTTTTCCTATTTTTTACTTCTATGGAAGGAAAATATAGGGAAAAGTTAGATTTTAATCATGAGGTTATAAAACAGAAAATTAGTGAAGTACATTAGATATCATATCAAAATAGGATTCTCTGCTTGAATCAAAGTCCTCTTGTAGCTTGTTGTCTTCATTAGAGTGATATTACTCAGTAATAAAAGCAGAAAATGAACGGAGTAGCTCTGGTATCATATAAACCTACAATTCCTCTTAAGTAAAATTCTTTGGCAGCTTGTCATAATATATTTGAGTAATAATATGTAAGATCCCATTTTTCTGTGATAAAGAGTTGGGCCAGCTTTGGTGAAAAGACCAAAGGCAGCCCACCTGTTTTCCAGACCCCTTTCAGTTGTTCCCTTACTTCCATTCTGTTTTCTCACTTGGCAGCAGCTCACTTTCCTTTCTTCCTGTCTGAAAACAACAAAAAACTCTGCTAGGACATAGCAAGATCCTCCCGGGAGTCAACCAAACCCTCTTACTTCGCATAAGTAAGACTCAAACCTCAGTCTCTTTTAGTTTCTTTTCTGTGCTAGAGCTTTGATTCCATTGTAAATCTCTGCTAGGGTCTCATTTTGTCTCCTTGTTCTGTTGTGCCAGCTCCGTAAGCCATAAGCTGAAATTGTACTGTGGTGCTCCTCTTTGATGCCTGTTTTGTTTGGCTAGCATCTATCCCGATAAGGAAAGTTAAGGTTTTCACGTTTTTGAAGTATATTGTTTGTATTTGTTTCTGTTTCATGATTAAATGCTTGGTTGACATGTGTGCTTTTATGAGAATGAACTGGATGTTGTTTGTACTGTTTTTCTTCCTTGCATGCGTGAACAAGTGAAGGACCTGCTATTCTCGTCCAAACGAGTAGCTTTCGCCTAAACAAAAGTAACATATATCCACCACTGTCTCTGCTCGAGTTGTCGCTCTGGCGAGGAACTTCATTTTTGAGTGAAGAGTAATCTCGCTCAAGCGAGAAGGTCCTGCTTAGGCGAGAATTTGCAGAAAGTTCATTGTGTTACTGTTGAAGTTTCCGCTCAGTCGAGAAGGCCTAGCTTAAGCCAGAATGGTGTAGACTTGTTTTTAATTCCTCTGTTTAATTTGTGATTGACTGTATATCTTGAGAATGCATGAAGTATATGATTATAAGTGAAGAGTAATCTCGCTCAGGCGAGAAGGTCCTGCTTAGGCGAGAATTTGCAGAAAGTTCACTGTGTTACTGTTGAAGTTATCACTCAGACGAGAAGGCCTAGCTTAAGCCAAAATGGTGTAGACTTGTTTTTAATTCCTCTGTTTAATCTGTGATTGACTGTATATCTTGAGAATGCATGAAGTATATGGCTATGAGTGTCTTATGGGATTTTATGAATTTAAATTGATGTGCTCGGTATAAAATAAATCATGAACTGGTTGGTTGGTTGTCCATTGGCATGAGGTTATGATGTTTTGAGATAACATGTGGATTTGGTGTGAGAACATGGATGTGACATGAGTTAGACGTAATTACATGAGCTTCTTGGGGATGCCTCATGGTGGTGTTGTAGTGTATATAATCAGATAAGGATTCAAGCAAGGTTGCATCCTGAAACTCTAAAGAATCAGATAGTCTCACATAGAACAAATTGATTCAATTGGTGAGACTAGCATGAGATCCTAGTCTTTGGCAGGATAACGACCTTAGATGATCATGGATTATGTGTTAACCTTGTGCGTGGTAGGATGAAACCCATTGGCAATGGCTCTGTAGAGCAGTAGAGGCCACCACAAGTGCAAGCATTCCATGAATCCAATCTCTTTATATGTATCCGGATAATTGAGTTTGAGGGTCTTGCATTATTTGACTTCACGTGTCTTTTGTGCTTACTTGAAATGTATGTTTAAAAATCTACTTGTATACATATATGATGAAAATTATTTTTATCTCTAGCTTACCCTTTTCTCTGTGTTTGTGTTCTCTGTTTGACTTTTCCTTTTGCAATGATCACCAAATACTTGGTGTGAGCAGACATGGAGATTCCTCGATATCGTTCAAATGGTGTTGATGCTGCTGTCTCGTTTGGGCGTGGCTGCTAATGCTCTTTTGAGCACCTTTTTGTTGAACTGTTTTATTTTGCAATTTCTTGCTATGTGAGTAATCTCTAGTTAAACTGTTTTATGTTTTGTCTATGTTCAAGGCATACGTTCTGCCTTTGGGTATCCTTCCGGTATTACGGATAACTCTAAGTTAATTCTAATATACTTTGTCGGTGTTCTATTTTTTTATACAACGTTTTATTTATTGGAATTATTTTATTAAATTGGGATGTTACATAATATACTCTATACTTTGATGATTGTGAGTAATATTTGTTTAGCTATGCATTTTTTTTATTAGGGTACTGTAAATCGTTAACTTTGAAGCCATAATAATGACTTCGCCAGGTGCTAGGATACACTTGTTTTCTGCATTTGATATTTGGATACCTGTTTTGGGACTTGAATGGTCGGATATTCTCTCACAGTTGTTGGATTTATTCTGCATCAATGTCTAGAATGCTTGGATATTCTTCCGTAGTTATTGGATTTACTGTATACAGTGAAGCTAACTGAGATACCTGAGCCCGTGAACCCAAGTTTTGGCACATCAGAAACTACCAATAGAAGCCATTGCAATTGTTCCGTTACAAAATTCTTCTTGTGGAGTCGCTGAGAATGAAAAACAAAATTACATCTTTGGAGTTCATCTCGTGATTGATTAGGAAGTCGACTTGATGTTTATTTTAGATGTTTTTCTAAGATTGGGATAGTCGTCAGTCATCAAAATAGGATAATAAACCTGCTAGACATACCATTAAATTTGTACTTGGGGTGAGTTCGCGGCCATAGATTATAGGAGAATAACCTTATACGCATTTTTTTATGTAAACACTCGGCAACAGTAAACAGAAGTTTCTGTTCTTATAGTAAGGTTACTTTGAGAATGGCGGCAGTAAATTATGTTACTAGAACTCATCAATGTCGTTAAATATGCAGGTATAGTTTTCTGTCAATGTTATTATGCTTGAATCCGTAATTTCTACGTTAACTAATGGTGCAGTTTATCTCTCAAATTCATACCATTTTTGAAGTCGAATTAAATAATTTACAGTAGAAAGTCAATGAAAGTGTCGACCTGGGGGCTAAAAGAATGTAAGAATAAAAAGCGATGCATGCTGATATATTTTGGATGTTATGATTGGCATTTAATCAGAGATTTTGTTGAGAATGAGAAAAGTAGAGAAATGAGTGTTATGTTCGATCAGCTTTTGGATGTTATGATGTGTATGAGTATGATCCTTTAATCAGATTCGCTCCAAGTTTTGTTTGAGGATGGGAAAATAGGTGTGTGCCCCTCAAGTAAAATGGAAGCAAAATCACCCAAAAGTATTAATTGGGTCCTAATTATTGACTCGAGCTATATCATAACAGGCAAACCAAAAGCTAATTAGACTGCAATGCATTCCACTTTTCACAGACAAAATGCAACATACCACTACTATTAACTTGTACGACTGTTAACTAAATCCCAAATCTCTAGTTCCATTTAGAACATTGATTCTTCGATGAGGATGCTGTCCAAGAAGACAAAATTTAAGATATTATTTTTAATATTTTTCTTGTGTAAAGTCGTCTTAATTTATTCACATGAGTTAGCATGAACATCTATAAATTAAATAAATGGGAGGTGAACATGAATAGAAATATAATCTACTTAAAAACTAAGAAAACAAATTATTAGAGATATTATCCTAAAACCCCTATCTGATAAGCTGACACGTGTCTAATAAATAGGTTTTTTCGTCATTTTGGTGCCCTTTAGGAATGGTTGAAGCAGCTGAAGACGTAATTATTGTTGTGTCCTTCTGTTCTCTTCACTCCTGAATTTCTGTTTGGGTAGTTTGGAAATTTCACGACACAATGGTCTTTTCCCGTTATTTTTGCATTGGCGCCATCATAGCAGATAATTTCTTTGATTGAGGCTTTTGAAATGGCACGAATATCGTACATGATTTGATTGGATTTCTTTTCGAACTCAGAAAGTTGGTGAAGAAACTTCCTAGGGAAGACTCAAGCAGATTAAAGTTTTGAAAGTGGGTTTCTGAAATTAAACCGCACTACCTCCTTTCTTTCCCAATGAAGTTTCAAACCCTAAGAAAGCATTTTCTCATCTGGAAAACTAAAACACCATTTGATTCCCTTTGAGAAGTCTTCTCCTTCCTTTTCTCGACTCAATCAAATTTATTTGCTTTCTATTACTTCTTTAAATCCTCACAAATCTCTATTAAATTTTATTTGCTTTCTGTTACTCCATCAAACCCTTACGAAATTTTATAAATTTATTTGCTTCATGTGATTCCATCAAATTACAATCTCTGTTTGAAGTTTTTATTTATTTTGGTGTATCAGTTCTTTGGCATAGGACGTGGTGGCTGGCATAGAAGTTGCATGGAAGTTGCATCAGTGAGTTTCCATTTTTGTCTTGTGGGTTCTAAAGTTTCAATTTTTTTCATTATTCTTATTATCATTTTGTCTTTATTCAACTTGCCATTTGGTTTGATCAATGTTTCCCATTTTTTTATGGTTTCGCAGTATTTTCGTCTTTCCTACTCACTTCATCTTCTTCCCAATAACATTTCTTTTGGATTATTCATGCTTATGGTTGACGAGTTGGGTAAGTTTTGTGATTATTTGTAGATTCGGGTTAGTGTGATGTATATATAAAGGCCAGCCTTGCAACTCATTTGTTCCTGTTTCTCTTCAGATTTGCAGCAAATGGGCAAGAAAAAGTTAATGTCTTTCCTCTTCGTACCTTTTTTCCACTTTCCATTTCTTTTTTAGTTTCAGTTTCTAATCATTGTTCTCACATGTACAGGTCTGATTCAAAGTCCAACCTCAGCTTCGAGAAGAACCTCCAATTCTATTCCAGAATGTTCCCAGATTAATTTCTGAATGTTTTTTCTACTTTTTTTTAACAATACAGCAAAAATATTTAATAAGTTTATTGAGAAAATTAAATAAAATGTTAGGTATTGTTCTATCTGTTTGCTTGTGTTTGACTGTGAAGTTTTATCGAGGGTGGTGGTACTACATGTCAATTTCTGCTCTAAGTTTCAACCCTTCTGATCAACCACTGTAGATCTGAAGAGTTTCTCATCCCAGTAAAGGTCAGCCTTACAAAATCAATTCATGTTCCAATAAAGGTGAAAACTTTAGTTAAATGAAATGGGAATTTCTCTTTGTGCACATTTGTTTGAATTTTAATTATGTAGTACTTGGATATTAGATAAAATTTGTTCTGTAGGATGGCCTTTAAGACATTCTGAATCTGAACTTGAATTAAAATTTTTGTTTTATGTGTTAAATACTTAATTGATGTCCTTTGTTTTCATATTTTTTGTTTTGCCGTGGTTAAGTTTTTTTTTTGTGATTTTTTGGGGTTTCAAGTTGCTAACATTTATATTTTTGGTTTGATTTTCTGAAATTTAGTTGGAGAACCCCGGTGGAAAGATTATGGAGTTGCAGTTCAATACTGTGAGAAAGTTAGAGGTTATTGGGATGGTAAATAGGAAGTACAATCACTTCCTTTGTCCAAAGATCCCTATTATTACTTCTTCCTTCCGTTTCCCTTGAAAAGTTGTCCACCTTCAATTATTCCTTTGTCAATTTCTCTTATTTTTTTAATTCAACTGTCTTCTGCGGGTTTTAATTTTGAAGTGTTTTTTTTGGCAATTTCTACATATCGTTTGTCATTGTCTTTGTATTATTTTTTTGTTTTTAAAGAGAAATTCTTATTTTGTGATTTCTCGAAAGTTGTTATGGCTTTACATTCCAAATTGTTAAATGAGTGGATTGGGATCAATGTTGGATCTATTGATATATACTGTTGTTTTATTAAATTATTGTCATCGTGATTATGTGGTTTAGTTAAATGTTTATTTTGTGGCTAATATTGGTTTATGAAAGATTATCCAATGTGCTCTATGAATTATGGATTGTCGATTCGGAATCCAAGAAGAAATGAATGCTCAATCAAGTGCTACTGTCCATTTTTTCTCATATATTATCCAATGTTATTGTTGTAGTCAAAATTGCAGGTCGTGAACTTTTGAATGCTTTATGTCTGAGACTTTGATTCATGATTTTTATATTTCCTCTGAATTAAACTTTTTGTACTGTGATACTTGTATTTACAGCAAGGGATCTAAGTCTGAGGCTTTGATGAATTGTGTTGGTTGTTAAGGAATTGTTCTGAAGGTTTCTATAATAACATGGAGCAAGTAATGTAACTCTTCTTTTATGGTTCTCTTAAATGTGTTATGGTTTTGTTTTTTTATTCATGTTTAAATGCGATAGGAACTTGGAGCCAGTAGTGTAACTCCTTTTATTATAGATAATGACACTGATGCTAACAATGCATACATGTTGTTTCAGGCTTCACCAAAACTTAGGGAAGATAAAGTCAGGCAGTATGTTCATACAAGATTGGGAGGAGAATATCCACCTTTCACAATTTACTTTATTTCCCCTTTTCTTGCTAAATGTCCTTGAAAATATTATATTGCTTATATCTTTGAAACGATATGTATATGAATTGGAAAACTATGCAATGTAACTCAGTAGAGGTAGCATTAGAATTCTATATTTTGTTTAGGTAGTAAATTCTAGATATGCAAAAGACCAAAATTTGAATCTAAAATGTTGTATACCTTTAAGTGGAGATTTGTTGGATGTATTCATTAGTTTTAGTTTAGCAAAAGACAATATTTTTATGTTGTTTATGATCTCAATTTCGGTACATATAAAGGTATTAATTAAGGCTGAGAAAATTTGACAAATTTTTAGTATAGGAATGTACCTATATTTTTTCCTAAGAATATTAAAAGGAACTACATATACTAGGACAATAAAAAGATCAATTTTAAAAAATAAAAATATTCATGGATAACAATGTGATACTTAGTTTTAGACGGTTGTTGTTGCTGCAACTTGTGTTGAATACAAAGTTGATTACAGACCAAACATGAGTGTTGTAATCAAAGCTATTCAATCTTTGTTGGGTACTTGATATATTCAAACTTCTAATCACACAATTATAATTTCAATTTTCTCCAATATGGAAAATAATTATAGTTATGTTGTAAGACTTTATGTATTATGTGTATTGAAGTGGAATCATATGTGGTTTAACAAAAAGAGAAAAAGATAAAATAGGAGGACTAAGGAGGATGACAAATTCTGATTGCATTTTTACTGTACAAAAAGAGAATATGGAACTATGTATAGCTTTTTATAGCAATTTAAATCATATTGAAGAAAAAAAATAAGTATAATAGTATCACAATTATTTATTTAAACAATAATCAAATTTATATAACTTAAAATTAAATCTTTAATCTCAGAAAAAAATATCATTGTTACTCTTAAAATAATTTAAGATAAATATACAAAATAAAATGTTGTTATAAATAAAAGATTCAATTTAGTAATGATTTGTACACAAATCGAAAATGATTGTTACAATCAATGATGATATTATTTGTTTTTAAATTTTTTTATTAATTACTAATTAATTTCATTAATTGTTTTTAACTTTTTAACTATGAAAGGATTGTTTTTTTATTTCATACATTTTGAAATCTTTTAAATTTATACATTTAAAATTAATAATTGTATGATTCATTTTTAGAATTTTTTTATTAATTAGTTGATTTTATTAATTATTTTAAATTCTTTTAATTATGGATGGAGTTTTGGATTGATAATCGATAATATTATTATAATTATTATTAATTTTGTTATTATTATTTGAATTAATAAATATATATTTTTAAATTATTATTTCATTTATTATTCCACAAGTTTTGAATTAATATTTATTAAAAATATTTATTACATTTTATTACTTTCCGTTACAAAAGTCAATTTTAAAATTAATTTATTTTTTTAATTAGAGTGGAGACACACTGTTTTAATTGTAGTGATTATATTTGATTTAAAAAAAATCAATAATTAATTCGCATTCTTTCCTTAATTTGTAATATATTTATCAGTACATATGATGCACATATACGATACGTGTATCGGATACGACACGTATTCGATACGTCGATACGTTCATTTATAAAATAATAGGATACGATACGTGATAGATACGTGATATATAAATATTGAAAATTTCACAATAATTCTTATAAACATAATAAATATATGATTGTTAATGTGTAAATCCAAATTTCCTAATTAGAGACCAATTATTTTGGTAGCTAAAACCTGATAGCTTATCTTAGTGACAAATTTAAAAAACCAATTCATAATTGAAACTATTTTAATTATCAATTAGAAACCAATTATAATTTTTTGGAACTATTTTAGCTATCAAATTGGTCACTATATAATGACTAATTATTTTTTGTTACTAAAATTGGTCATTATTCAAAAGTTTTATTGTAGTGTACTACGATTTTATAAATTAAATACTTCATTAACAATTATTGTTAAAGTATTCTAAAGTATCAGATACGATACGTGTCGGACACGAATACGTGATCAAAGTTGAAATATCGGTGCATCATAGATCACTACTATTGTTTATATTATACTTTTATTCAATAATTATATTTTATTTTAATATTTTTTTTTCAATTTTAATTTTATTTTTCTATTATTATTTGTTACTATAATTATAATCAACTGTTATATTTTTGATTTTAAGGTTAACATTAATGTGATATTTAAAAAGATTATAACATTTGTTTATTTGAATTATGTAAAACTAATTGAAATAATACACAACTTAATTAATTTTATCAAATAGTTAATTTCATTAATTATTTTATATTTTTTTAAATTCCTTTTTACATAATTATTTATATTTTAAATTTTCTATATTTATTAACTTTTCTAACACCAATTATGTTACAAACGTCTGATTAATTTTTCAACAACTTAACAAATAATTATAAAAAGTGAACAATCAACCTACTTAATTCTCTTGCACAATAACTAAATATCTTATACTATAATATATATATATA
>Ga0214544_1007870_pt1 | contig 18324 bp, 17 predicted proteins | sample CNSS3metaG_FD_160074 | JGI IMG/M metagenome (GOLD analysis project Ga0214544, IMG submission 160074) | Root nodule microbial communities from cowpea collected in UCLA plant growth center, Los Angeles, California, USA - CNSS3 | ecosystem: Host-associated > Plants > Roots > Nodule | place: USA... | reverse complement strand
TTAGAGTTAGTTTAAAATTAAAACGAAAAAAAGCAATAACACCATTAATTTAAAATTTTAAGAGGTTAAAAATATTTAATTTTAAACCAACTCTAATTTTAAATTAAAAATATTTAATAAAAATATGCATTTTAATAAGAATATCCATATGACATTTATATACAAATTATAATATCATGCCACGTGTCAAGCTAATATCATGCCACGTGTCATAGTCAGTTTTTTATATTCAATTTAGTCTCAATATTCGTTAATTGTTTTCAATTTGGTCCTATTTTTTATTTTTAAATTTAACATTTTTGTTCCTCTCCAAATTAAGACAAAATTTAATTTGTATATATTAAAATGCATATTTTTGTTAAATATTTTTAATTTAGAATTAGAGTTAGTTTAAAATTAAAACGAAAAAAAGCAATAACACCATTAATTTAAAATTTTAAGAGGTTAAAAATATTTAATTCTAAACCAACTCTAATTTTAAATTAAAAATATTTAATAAAAATATGCATTTTAATAAGAATATCCATATGACATTTATATACAAATTATATTTTGTCTTTGGAAAGGAACAAAAATGCTAAATTAAAAAAAATTAGGACCAAATTGAAAATAAATAACGAATATTAGGACCAAATTGAATATAAAAATCTTATTCTGACACGTGGCACGATATTAGCTTGACACATGGATTTTTTTAAAATTAAAAAAATTAAATTTAAAAAATAATTAAAAAATCACAAAATGACACATGCATAATATGAGCTTGACACGTGTACATTTTTTTAAATAAAAAAAATTTAAAAAATGACAAAAAGACGCATGGCGGTTACTGTTCACATTCCGTTAACTATTTTAATGGTGTTAGCAAAAAGAACCAAATTGAAAAAAATTGACGAATATTAGGACCAAATTGAAAAAAAAAAACAAAAGTAGAACCTATTTAAATAATAACATAATTAAATGAAACATCACACATAATAATAAAAGGGCATCATCATGGAGTGGAATTGTCACTCCGTTATCCATGATATTTGGACAGAAAACAAGGCACACCATGATGCCCTTAACAAGACAAAAAAGAAGTTTAAGAGTATCCAAAAGCATGCTCAAGGAGCAAGGCAAATACATAGGCCACAACTCTAAAAGAGTACTTGGAACATGGCGATCCAACCCAAGATAAGCTACATAGCGAAATCTTCATCACCCTGATGACCACGAGGAGTTCTCACATTTGCTCACATCAATAAATTGATGATCATCGCAAAAGGAGAAAGCCACACACAAACACACAAGCAAACATAAAAGGTAAGCTAGAGTAAAAAGGGTTTTATCGTGCAATTGAACATACGGTTTAAAAGTCAAGCATACATAAATCCACCCCAACATATAATGACCGATGAGCAAAACACTAAGACTCAAGACACAATTATTCGGATACATATAATCAGTCGAATTCATTGGATGCTTGTACTTGTGGTGGCCTCTACCGCTCTATAGAGTTAATTGCCAATGGGTTTCACCCTACCACTCACAAGGTTAGCCTTCAAACATCTAAGGCCATTATCCTACCAAAGACTAGGGTCTGCTGCTACTCTAACCACATGAGTCAGTACGCTCTACGTGAGACTAAATGACTCTTTAGAGTGTTAGGATGCAATCCTTACTAAATTATATAATGAGGAACATCCACGAACCTTCATGGAATTACGTCCTAATCATGAGGCACCACCATGAGCTCCCACTAACAGGGGTCATGGAATTACGTCCTGACCATGAGGCACCACCACGCAACCATCGTGGAAATACGTCCTGACCAATGAGGCACCACCATGAGATCTCACCAAGAGATTCATGGAATTACATCCTGACGAATGAGGCACCACCACGAAACCTTCGTGGAATTACGTCCTGACCATACCAAAATTATGTCTCTCCAACCAACATAATATTATCATTCAAAGAGATCTCATGCCAAAATATATAACCAACCATACGAGTCATGTTTTTCTTCCATTTCATACTCTTCATAACAATATTTCATTGACCTCATTCTTTATAAATGCATACCAATGTTGAACCCAACACAATCATGGCTCATTACATAACAACACATGCAATTTAGTCCCATTCAAGCATACATAACAAGTCTTGCCCCATACTGAGAGCAAAAAAGGTATTTAAAATAATCATGAAATAACATTAGCCAACACAACACCTCTTGCTCGAGCCTTCGCCCGAGCTAAAGGTTCTCGCTCAGGCAAAACGGGTACTTTCGCTCAAGCGAGCCCTTCTCGCCTAGGCGAGAGCTCGATAGTGTGTGCTGCAAGGCTCCAGCGAGTTCTCGCTCAAGTGAAAGCGTCTCGCCTAAGCGAGACAACTTCTCGCTCAAAAACACAGTCAGTCGCCTAGGCGACAACTCGCGCTAGAACCAGGGGTGAGTTCCTATTATTCTCGAGGCAAGGGTCACTCGCTTGGGTGAGATTAGCAGATTTCTTGCATGTTCGCACCTGCCACACCTATTTTAGCCAAGCATATACACACCATATAGTTTCATACAACCAACAATCTGATTCAAGCACCAAAGCCATCAAAACAAACCAAAAAATAAGCAGAATATAAAAAAAATGTAAACCCTAGCTTCCCTTACCTGGACAGATGCTAGCAAAAGGCACAAGCACACAAAATGGAGGATTACTACAGCTCCAGGAACTGATGCGAGCTAAAAATATTGACACCAGAACCAAAAACGAGATTACAAGATAACCCTAGTTGGAACTACGACAACAGAGCTAGGGAAGTGAAAGTACCAGTTGGGGATTAACTTACATGGAGTAAATGGAGCTTAGCTACTTCAGAGAAGAGCCTTGATCAAACCCTAGCAGAGCTCACGAAGCAGCCTAGCTAGGGAGAGAAAATGAAAAACTATTTCTGGAAAAGGCAAGAATGAGGAGGTTAGGACTGGTCTAAGGGTTTTGGGTACCCTATGGTCAGCTCTTAGGCCCAATAGTTAAGACAGACCCAAAGTTTTAGTATAGAAAAAGTGGATCTTACATTTTCAAAATATGACTAAAAAATTATATATAAATGAAAAATATATCTAAGCTAAATAAATTATTGATTTATTATTTTATTAGTTTTTTTATTAGCAATAAAATAAAATAAATAAAAATAATTGTACAAGTTTTAAAAATGTTACGAATTTAAAATATTCCTAAATATAATTTCAACCATCGCAGTTTGAAACACAACGATCAAGTTAAATAAACAAAATTATTTGCAAATCAAATCCCTATCTAGGATACCTGCTGTATATTTTTTGTTGTTCTTCAATAAAGTTTTATTTACTTCTGTGAAATCTATGATTTTGTTTTTAAATATTTTCTATAAGAAGTAATTTTGTTGAAGCAAAAAGTACTTCCGGTTAGTGCAAAATTATTTAATATAATATTTATATTTGAAAACTGCAGACATAAATTTTCATTGAAGTTTAAAGATATTGGTGCAATTAAATTATTTTTGTTGTTGTTGTTTGGGCCAACGTGGATAGAAGGAGACCGGCCTGAGAAGTGACCCAGTTGCAACGATCATGAACAACTCTCTAAGAAAGAAAAGAAAACGAAATGATTTCATTTTCCTTATCCATGCAAATATAACGTTAAAAGATAAGAAAATGAAATGGAAGTATATAATCATGGTCGCTACCTAACTGTGATTGAAGAAAAGAACAAGTGAGAAAGAAAATCCTGAAGAAGTTGTCTGGATTCACAGTTTGCCATTATTATGCCGGAACTCTACAGTGACATGGAATTTTCTTGTTCTGAAATTTCAAGGCTGACCTAGCCTCGAAAACCATGAGACACCAGTCTATGTGGTTTGAACTTGATTATGTTTTGTTGCCTCGTCAGGTACAAGATAATTAGATAAGACCTAATAAAATCTCACCATCTTTGCGCACATGGCATGACAGGTTCATGGGACCTTCATTAATTTCTTCATTCTGAATGAGACTCTCAAGAACTTCCATTACCTATGTGCAAGAAAAGAGTCCACAATAGCTGCAGGAGATCTTGCTATGGCGTGGCCAAGATCCAAAAACAATATGTCACTTAAATGAATTGGTTTCAAGTGGATGAATTAGAGGTTATAGTAAATTGCCTTAACCTTCCGCCAAAGTAATCTATTTCATAGCCTCTCGTTTAGGGCATTAATGCCACCGATACTCTCTCTCCAACAACACCACATTAACTCTCTCATAAAAGCACCTAGCCAACCCTATTAACTCTAATAATAATATTCATTATAATAATACAAAACTTGATGAATAATAAATATTTGTGTTAACCAATATAACAGTCCGTTGGTTTTCCATGTTGGATGAAATGTACACTTTAGTTACAAGTGAGGTTTTGAATACTAGTACCTTATTAGCTTAACTACCTGACATCATATTGATTCTGCAGAACCAACTTGAACCCCAGTTTAAGTTGTTGATCCCACAAATTGTGAAGCGGCAACATGTGAATGGTCCTGCTGGCTTCTAATTACTTCATGACATTGAGATGCTACCAAAATTGATGTTTAGGAATAGTTATGCTTGATATATGGTTAATTATCTTAAATTCATGTGAGTCCAAACTCAAACCTGTTAAAAGACATCAATCAAAGATAATCATCAATTAGTTGAAATTTTATTTTCAATGACTTCTTTTTATTTTGTTTCACGTTTCAATGAAGGATATTTAAAAACAAAAAAAAAAGTTTTCTTTTCAGATGTGATTAGTAAAATTAAATTATGTTAATTAAATTTTTAATTTTAAAAAAAATAGTTAATTTGATATGCTTTTTAATAGAGAGCAAATATGAGTAATGGGATTGGCAGAAGACTGAGAAAATTTGAGACAGGAGTGTTGGGAGACAAGACCATTCTGGGCCCTGCTAGAAGGAGATGACATTACTTCAAGCTGGTGTATGGCATTAATATTGAGTTATATACATGTAATTTTTTAATTCGATCCAATGATAAAACTGAAAAGATTCTTGAGACTAATTTCTGGTCAAACTGGTCCAACAATCCAATGGATCCATGTTAAATAAAAGCACCGGTATATATCAGTAAATTAGAAGAAAAAGGGTATATATATCAGTAGTATTTTTTCTTAAAAATAAAATAAAACATTTTTACTTTTTGAATGAGTTAACTTTATCTGTCATTTTTGTGAAAACAAAATAAAAACATATAAAAATTAGTATATAAGGATGAATTTTATAATATTGTTCCTGCGGAGAACAAATAAGAGACGTCAGACACAAATATCATCTTACCTCAATTTGCAATCCCTCTAGTAGGTTTCCTCGCGGCTTGCATATGCTATTTGCTGGTACTTTGGCTTGGACCCCTGAGGGGTTACCTGCAAAGAAGACTCCGACGATCAAGTCAGCCAACAGATGCTCAGAAAGTCAAATCTCGTGATTAAGAGAATAATGAACGCGTACCTTTAATTGTTGTGGCCCATGCGTATTTATAGATTATTAATTATCTTTGACCACGTCATGGGCTGGGCCATCATTTGGGGTTGTAGGTGGGCTTGGGCCTGGCCCAGGCCCTTTAGTTCGATCATTGTTGGCCCTAGGGGTCTTACTTGCAATACCTTAAGTCTGGAATAGTTGACAGGTTCTCGTTCTATCCTCTGATGTAGGTGGCTTAGGCCGCTTACGCATGCTTGATTGATTCATCTAATAGCTATTTGCTTGTTTGGCGGGAATTCATATGGGCGAGTTTTACCGTGTAGCTGTATGAAGCCGCCTAGGTACAGTACAAATATTATTATTTTTAAGATAGATATCATAAAATAAGAAAAATCCATCTCAGTTCTACGTGTAATTGACAGTAACATTTTAAGGACATGACTAGGTAATGACTCTTCCATCCGCATACAAAATATTATTAGTTTTATTTTATAAGACTTTGATATATAAATTAATAAGTATTATTTCTATTTGTTAAATTAGTGAATTTAAGTTCTTTGTCAATTATGTTTTGTTTTTAATTTAATTTTTAATTAATTTAAATTTATGTATTTATAATAAAATATAAATGTAAGGAATAAAATAAGAAATCTTATCACTATTACGATGAAAATTTTGTTTGGCTTTTATTTACACAAAATCCTTAAAAAATAGATAAAAGAGAAGGAATGAAGTACTCTTTATCACATTTACAGTAAACAAATTGGATGTCAAGCTTCTTAATTTTATATATAAATCATGTCTCAAAATCTAAGAAGAATACTTTAATGTTTTTTAATTCAATAATATAATTTTGTTTCGCAGTGGGAAGTGTAAGGCCCAATTATTTATGCCCCAATGCTTAAGGGCTAGTCTTAAATCAGTTAGGTTTAGGGCAGGTCCATAGGCTGTCCAAACCCCTAAACCTGCCCTAACCATCTCATTCCCTTCAGCGATGTATGCTGTACTGACATTGTTTGATGGAACTGTGTTGTATGTTGTTTTGTGTTGATTGTAATTAACTGCTATAATTGCGAGGTTGTAAAAGACCCTGATGTTTCTGGCGTTGGTACGCGGTAGATTGTCATTGGGGTAGAAATCGTGAGGTAAAGGGGGAATTCGATGGTTATTGAATTGAGTATATAATGATGTGTTTGGAAATCTAATGGGAGGTAATGAGTGATATGATGGAGAACGGGTCTAATAAAATTAGGTGAAACTAATGATCATTGTTAGAAGCAAAAGCGGAAATCAAATTCTGGAATTTTGGTGTTGAGCGCGGGTGCAGAAATCTGGGTATGGTACCCATGATCTGATGCACCGCCTAGCGGTGGATAATTGGCCGCCAAGCGACAGTGTTTTATCAAAGTGGTGTGAGAAATCTGGTGTACGTTGGGTGGAAAATAAAACATGGGAGAAGTATAAAGGAAATGTAGGGTGGATTGATGAACGAATAGGGGAAAATGTGAGCAAGGGTTGGGATTAGGAAATGCTAGGTATTGGAATGTTAGTCAAGGATGAAGGGAGGATGGAAGAAGGCAAAAAGAGGGAAGAAACATATGAATTGGGTATGAGAGAAGTATGAGACCGGAGAGTTAACAAGAGTATGCGGTATATTTAAGGGTGTGATAAAAGGTAATTGTAATGCTAGCAGTTTCCTAGGATGGATGAAGTGGTAATTTTATGTCTAAGATCTTGTTAAATTAAAGAGAACTAAATGAGTGGATTGATCGGGGTAAAAGCACTTGTAATTGATTACATGTGATAGTTGTAAATTCACCTATGCGAGGGCTTGATATTGGGGTTCTCATGGGAACTTTGTAAGTGGGTTAAATGGTAGATTGGATTAACGGGGTGTCATAACCCAGAAAAGCACTGTTCTGGTATGGTGCCTGGCGGTTCACTGATACCCGCCAGGCGATGGATTTAACAGGAGAGTGCATTGTACTGAAGTGCGCCTGGTGGCACGTCGAGCTTCGTCAGGCGGTGACGAGGAAACAGGAACACTAGCACAACGCTGGCGCCTGGCGGTGAGTGGATACCGCCAGGCGGTCTGGTACAGTTTCGCCTGGCGGCGTGTGGGCCGAGCCAGGCGGAAATGCTGCTGTCCTTTGGTTGTTTGGTGTGTTGATTGAGCAATGCTTCTACACTTGGATCGGGAGATGCTGTGCCATGAGCGGGTAGGTTCATGGATGGTGTTTGACATGTGATGATATGAGCGGGGAGGTTCATATCTAGTTACTCTCACGTGGGGATACGAGCGAGGTAGGTTCGTATGTTCCGTGCTCACGTTGAGAGATGCCACGTGCGGGGAGGTACGGGGGCTGATGGATCACATGTGTTGGACTACGGGCGGGCAGGTCCGTAGAGTAGGACTACGAGCGGGGAGGTTCGTAGAGGCAGGACCACGAATGGGTAGGTTTGTGTGAGCATCATGTTCTCGAGTCCAAGGCTAACCAATTGTATGATTTGAAGACTGACAAGTCTTGGGGTTAGGGTCTTGGCCAAGAATTATATATATAATGAATAAAATGGGTATATGATTTATCTTGTGTTTTATATGCTTGTTATTTTATTTTCTCAGCTCACCCTTTCTGTTTGTGTGTGGCGATGATCGTGTAATTCGTTACACGGGAGCAGATGTTGATACATGTGGTGCTAAGGATGTTCAGATGGCGGAGTGAGGGCTAGCATGGGATTAGAGCTAGGGTTTTGCTCATATGTATTTTATCTTTTAAATACAAATTTTGGGAACTTGTAACATTTTATGGATTTAGTTATGAGTTTTGGCGCGCTATTTTAATAAATTGAAATTTTCCCGCGTTAGGATTTTTATAAAGATGACTATTAATATAATTATTTCTTTTATTATTTATTTTTAAGTAATATTCCCTAGGGATGTTACACATATCCCGCTCCATCACTTCACCTCAACCTTCCCCACCATTATCCGACACCATGTACCACCACATACACATAGACGTTGTCATCCCTTCATGGATGGCATCACCAAAATCCTTATCCCCAACCAATGGGAAGCCTTCACACTAGAACGCTACACCGGGGACATAGATCCCGACGAGCATGTCAAGATATATGTCACTCATGTCGACTTATATACGAATAAAGATGTCGTTATGTGTAAAGCCTTCCTCACCACCCTCAATGGACCAACTCTGGAATGGTTCACCTCCTTGCCCCCATACTCCATTGACTACTTCGACACTCTATCTCATCTCTTCACCACCCAGTTCGCCAGAAGTTGTCCCCATCAGGCCATCCCATTGTCCCTCCTCAGTGTTAGACAAGAAGAAGACAATACCTAAGAGCCTTCATAAACCGATTCGAAAAAAGCGGCCCTCCGAATGAAGAACCTAACTCAAGAGATGATCTTTTAATGCATGGCCCTTGCATTAAAACTAAGACCATTCACATATAATGTCTTCCCCGACCAGGAGCCACTATGCACGAGCTCAACTTGCGTGCCACATATTACATACGAATGGGAGAAATGAAAACTTTGCGTACCCAATTATGTGTCGAATACCAACCCGCAGACAGCAAATCCATGACACCACCCGCAAGAGCAGACTCTAGGCCCCAAGAACCCAGACCACCTACAAGAGCAGACTCTAAGGCCCGAGAACCCTGCTTTAGACCAGCCAAAAATCGCGACTCCACGCTTACCCGTTAAAACGACCACCACCACCAACAAAGAGACCACCCCTAAGCATGTACCAATATTGCCCACACAGATCCTCCCCAACTACATGGCACCATAAATACCATATCGGGCGAATTTGCGGGCGGGGGATCAACTTCCTCCGCCAGAAAGAGGTACCTAAGAAGCATTCAGTCCGTCAACTCTGTTTCCCGCTCTCATAGAAGGCGTCGAATGCCGCCAATTACCTTCACTGATGTCGACTTCCAAGACGTGGAACAAGAGCATGATGACCCTATGGATATCACCAAAGAACTCGAAAACTTCACGGTCAAGAAAGTGTTAGTCGACCAAGGTAGCTCAGTAAACATTCTATACTAGGCAACCTACCAAAAACTACAGTTACTCGTTGAAGCTATGGTCCCTTATGATAAGCCCATTTACGGATTTTTCAGAGAAAGAGTATGTACACACTTTCTGGTAGTCGAAGCCCACACATCATATAACATCCTTTTGGGACGACCCTCACTGAACACACTAGGTGCAATAGTATCCACACCCCACCTCCACACACTCCCTCGTGAATTTCTTTTATTACGTATTAAGCTTGTTCCTTCGTAACGCATTTAAGTAATGGCTATCCATATCCTCGCTTGTATAGGTAATCACCAAGCAACGTGAATCGTGCCACTTTTGACCACCATCCTTTGTCGGCATTATTAGGGCGTCAGCCCGCGTGTTGTCTCCTCTTGGTATGTATTCTATTTTTACTTCATCAAACCCATATTTTATGATATTACGAACCAGGTGCTAATATTGAAGGAGTGTCGCTTCTTTAATTTGAAACTCATTATTGAGGTGGCCCACAGTCAATTTGGAATCGGTTTTACATGTTAGGATGCGTACTTCGATTTCTTTTGTTAATGAGAGTCTCGCTAGGATGGCTTTGTATTCAGCATGATTGTTGGAGGTTTTGAAAGCGAAGTGCAAGGATTTTTTTATGAGTATCTGGTTTGGCCTTCTAGGACAATCCCGATGCCTGACATTCTCTAGTTAGAAGATCCATCAACATATAAAGTCCATTGTTCCTTCTGCGGCGTGTGTTGGAGATCGTTGACGAAGTTTATAAGGCATTGAGCTTTGACGGGTCCATGCGGTTCATAGTGGATATTGAATTCGGATAGTTTCACGGCCCATGAAGATATACGTCCGACTAAATCGGGTTTCTGAAGGATTCTTTGGATAGGGTAGTTTGTCTTAACAATAACTTGGTGGTTATGGAAGTAGGGTCGAAGCCTCCTTGCTGCATTTACCAAAGATATCGCTAGTTTTTCAACCATTTGATATATGGTTTCTGTGTCTTGCAATGATCGACTGACAAAGTATATCGGCTATTGAATGTCAACAGATTCTTGGACAATGGCGGCGCTGACTGTCCCTTCAATGACTGTGATGTATACAAGTAGTGGGAGATTTATGTTTGGTTTTTATATTGTTCATTCCATGAAAACTTCGTGGATTTTTTGAAGAGGTGGATAATGGGTCAGGTTTTGTCGGCTACCTTGGAGAGGAATCTTGATATGGCGATAAGGTGGCCTACTAAACGTTGTACTTCTTTAACTTTTGTTGGGCTGCGCATTTCGATTATAGGTTTGCATTTCTCGGGGTTTGCTTCGATTCCTCGTTGTGTGAGTACGAATCCCGAGAATTTCTCGTTGTCGACACTGAACACACATTTTTCAAGGTTTAGCTTAAGTTTAAATTTTCGAAGGGCCGTAAACACTTTGGTCAAGTCCTTTGAGTGTTGTAGGTGGCTTGGGGATTTGACAACCATGTCGTCTACATACACTTCGACACATTTGTCCATCAGTGGCTGAATACTTTATCCATAAGCCTTTGGTAAGTTGGAGGTGTTCGACCTTCGATAAACATTAAGCAATCCTTGATTTTTTTTTTGTTTGAGATTTAATGCACTGATTTGTCTAGTACTCCAATTTTAAACAACCTAAACTTTATTTAGATTTGGTAGAGATTCTACTAGCATCAATTGTATTGAATCTTGAATTGTCTGATGTGATAGTTTGGGAAGATAAATCACTTTTTATTAGTTGATTAGTATATACCTTATAATCTACATTTCATAATAAGTTCTTATAAAATCTAGGTTAAAATACTTCATTGGTCCATGTTTTTGTATCAAAATCTCAAATAGGTCCACATTTTTTTTAGTCTTAATTAGGTTTATATTTTAGAAAATGCGTAACAATTAGGTCCATTTCGTTAGTGTGGTGTTAACGGTGTTAAGGATGTGCCACGTGTCAGTTTTTTATTTTTTTATTTTTTTAAATTTTTAAATTTTTAAAATTTTTTTAAATTATTAATGTCATGTTTCACCTTAGTATTGTGCCACGTGTCAAGTCAATATGATGACACGTGGCAAGTCATTGTCTAAATATCAATTTTTACAATACTTACGTGACATGTGACATAAATAATTTAAAAAAATAAATTAAAAAAAAATATAAATAATAAAGAAATTCAAAAAATGAGGAGATGACACGTGGCACACCTTTAATGCCCTTAACATCATACTAATGAAATTAACATAATGGTTACACATTTTAAAAAATATGGACCTAATTGAGACTAAAAGAAAATCGGTGGACCAATTTGAGATTTTGGTAAAACAAATGTGAACCAATGAAATATTTTAACCTAAAATCTATACAAAAGGTTAATAAAATAAAATAAAAATAATATAAGATTTAGATAAACAAAATACATAAAAGATTAGATAGAAAAATAATAAATGAAAGAAAAAAATTAAATTCCCAAAAAGATAAAAATAGATAAAAATAATAATAATAAAGAAAAATAAATTGATTTCATTATTTTTTCAAAATTGGATTCAACATCTTTGGTCTAAAAATTATTGTTCAATTGATTATTATTGTCTTAGATTTTCAAATCAATTATTTATAAAATTTAAATTGATTTCTTAGCGTTATCACGTCTAATCAAAATAAAATCTCAATTAATTAAATGTAAAACTTTTTTATATTATTCATAACAAATTCAACCAAATATTGAAAACAGAAAATAATCTAAAAATTTTAGAATTTTTAAGATTAAAAGAGAAAATAAAAAAACTAAAGCTCCAAACGATCTCAAGACTCGTCTAATTTTATTAAAAACAAAAACTAAAAGTTCTATGGTTTTAAAACAAAAAGTTAAAACAGTATTAAGGAGAGGGAGCAGCATGCAATTAATTGTATGAAAAGCATCTGCATGGTGTACATTTGAGTGACGATGATTCCATTTCATGTCAATTTACGCAGCTTGTAGTGTGGTGGGTCCCCCTCCCATCATTGAGGAAACATAGATAGATTCGTGAGTCATCACATCTGAGATAATCTAATAGTTCTAACAGTAATCATCATCTTTTGATCTAACCTCAATCCAAAATTGCAGCTGATTTAACCCTGTTGTACTCTGTTTTTTCTAGTGAAAGAAATACCTATGACATCTTTGACAGCAAATTTCAATGTGAGTCAAACGACAGTAATGGGTAACGCTATCTCCATAAATTTCCAATTGCAAAATATTTGAATTTTGGAGAGAGGTGATATGATAGAATGGAACTGATATTTTATTTTTAGACAATAATACTTTAATTCATTATTTTTAATTTATTTTTAATTCATTATTTCAATTATCATTATTATTACATTACATAATTAAAAAAAGTTAAAATAAATAATCTAACAGTGATTATAATATTGAATTAAAAATAGGTCAAAAAAATAGATTAAAATATCATTTTTTTTTTATTTTTTACTCACAAATTATTTATTAAAATTTTATATATGTTAATTATAATTTCAGAACATGTTATGTTCTTTTTCTTTTGTGGCATAAATAAAAAATTGCTATTGATAAGTCACTTCAAAAGGGTACGATCATAAACAGCAATAAAAAAAAAAATACGAACATATTTCTTTTCAATATGAAGCTCATTTCCTTTGTTAAAAAAACTGCAGAGTAAAATACATGGCGTGTAAAAAACAGTTAATGTAGTTATTAAGATAACTAATTAATAACAGATAATTTAGAGATTATGAATAAAAACAATAATTTAGAGATAGAATTGACAATTGATAATAATTATTATATGTTGACAATGACTTAAATTTTAAAATAAGCTTTCTATGCAAAAAAATAAAATAAAACAATCTACTATAATAAAACTCATGGCTACTGCAAATCACAATTTAAATGGCATTGGTTGGCTTACATATTAGTGATAACAATATTTTATCGTGAACGTCGTCCTTTAATAAATAATAATAATAATAATAATAATAATAATAATAATAATAAAAATAATTAGAAGAGAAGATGAGTCTTATAAAATGTGTATACAGATATTATTATCAGTGAACAAAAGCATGAATAAAGGTATAAACAGTGAAGAAACTTGGACAAAAAATTTAAAGGTGTCAAATTAGACTTTTTATACATAAATTATTTTTTTCCACTAAAAAAATATCTTCATTTCGTATATTCAAAACACACACATGATAATACAATCCAAGTAAATATGACTACCTTTCACAGTCATATCATAAAATAACCATAAAAAAGTTATCATTAAATGTCAAAAATTACCTAACGTGAAATAAATCATATCATAAAATAATCATAACAAACTATCATTAAATATAAAATTACCTAATATGAAATGAATTGAAGTAGTTAAAATAACCTTTAAATTAAGTTGATAATAATATATAAATATGAATATAATTTTAAATTTAATACAATAATATAAATATAATTTTCAAACATATATAAAAATAAAATGAGAAAAGGTTGCGGCAGTCATGGCTCCCCTCTATCATTTGCAAAATCCGTCTTTGGGTATAAATAGAGATCTCCAACAGAGTTACTTTCATTTTCTGAATTTCTCACAAAGCTTCTAACCCCTTAACATATTTCTTTCTTTTTTCATGTATGTGTAATAAATTCTTTAAAATTCTTGGCACTTCATAAATTCAAAGGCGTGTTCAGATCACTAAATAAAAACTTCTATTTGTGTCTTTAGAATTGTTGGAGGAACATAGGACATAAAGATCGATTTTCATTGAGAAGTTAGTTTGATTTGACATTGTATAGTTGTTTAAGTAAATAGTTTTGGTTAGATATTTCGGTTTCTAAATTTGTAACTACAATTGATGAAGTCAATTGTGTTAAATATGTATAATTGGAGATTTTTGGTTTCTAGTTGTTTGATTTGTTGAATTCAGTTAATTTAGTGAGAAATTGTTTGAACATAGTGAAAGTGAAGTTTGAGCAATTGGTCCTTAATGATAAAGTTTAAATGCATATTTTTATTTCAATTAATAATTTATAATAGAGTGATGGGTAACAATAGGGACCAATTGAGTAAACTGCGAAATTTTACTACCTATGATTGATTGTAAGAGTTGTGAAGTTAGTTATTCCCAAAGAGGAACGCTATCATGCTGGTTTGTGGGTTGTATGAGATGTATTGATGATAGGGATGAAAATAAGATTATGTTGAATCTACTAATCCTTGAAATCAAATAAAGAAAAAGGGTCAAAGGTGAGAGTCGAAGGAGTTTCTTGTTTAGCGTGTCAATAAAAGTTGAGTTCAATAGGTATATAATTCATCCGGTCACACTCTATAGATCGGGAAAAGCCCGAGCATGTTGTAGTTATAGTTCTTGTGAAAAGTGATTGAGCAATGACATGTGCAAAATCTTAGGGTGCTAGTCAATACATCAGCCCTCCAAAGGTCATGTCAGTAATGATATTTGTTGAATGATTCGTAAAAGTTTGATAACATGAATATGGATGATAGATGGTTTGACATTGTTTGTGAATATATAAAGGATCACGATTTATTCATATATAACGATACATTGTGTTTTTATTCATATACACACGATTTAAACAAAGATGTTTTATTTCACATACATACTTTCCTATTAACCGAGAATAATAATCCCTAGATTGAAAGGTAAATGTGTTTTTTTGTTCCTTGACTTTTAGTAAAAATTACAATTAGTCCATCTTTGAAACTTTAGTCCAATTTAGTCCATTAATTTTTGAAATGTGTGAATTTAGTTTTTTTAACTAAATTTTGTTAAGTTTATCTGACGTTTCATACGCATTTCTCAACTAACATTAAAGCGGAAATGTTTCAAACAGTGTAAACAACTCAAATGTTATCATGAAACATGTTTTAAACGTTAAATAAATTTAACAAAATCTTGTAAATTCATGTATTTTTTAAGTTGAATGACTAAATTGGGCCAAAGTTTTGAAGAGAAACTAATTTCAATTTTCACTACAAATTAAGGGAGCAAAGAGATATTTAACCCTACATTAAATACTTAGACAAACATAAAACCAATATATAAATGAGTGCTTAACGAAAACGGTTTATTCATAGGTTAATATATTATGTTTAATTTTGGTGACATAACTTTAAAATGTGTATGTAGAATGATAATCATACAAAAGCCCTTTTTTTTTTTCTAGTACATCCAATAATCTAACATCACATAGAGTCAAAATCAAGACAATTTAAATATATACATTCTTTCTTCCATATTTTGATACATCTTTTAAAGGTGAAATCAAGATATAGATCATCATTCTAACTGGATTCACAAAAAATGTGAAGATTTATAATTAGAAGAACAAAATGCAGTCAGGAGAAACATTAGAAATGGAATCTTAATACTCACATTAAACAATTAACTAGTACATTTTTTTTTTCAATCGGAGGGTTAAATAATTAAAGAAAAAATTGGGAGATTTATTTGGGGAAATTCTCTCCTTTTCATTTTGTTACCATCACGAAAAGAGAGAAACAATTACGTGAATTTTGTTTCCATGTTTGAATTAGGCAGGAAAAAATGACAAGAGCTTTTATAGGTTATTTACCTAACATGTTTATTTGTGATTTCTTTATCGAATTCAATCATTTAACGTGTGATAGGTGAGGGAATTTGAAGTAGGAACGTGAACTCATTACCCGATAGAGAAAGAAAAAAATCTGATGAGTATATGTGCGTGGCCTCCATTGCTTTTTCCCCCTGAGCTGTCTCCATACGTGGACAAGCTTCCAAAAAATAATTCATCTAAGTTTGCTTTCATTCGGATTCAAGGAAGTGTCTCATTCTTGCAATATATTCCAAAACACAACACGATATGCATGCAGGAGAAGAGAAGTGACGATAGTTCCAGTACTAGCTAGCACCTTCCCATTGGTCAATGTTCAATTCAATCAACTCATTATTTTCCTTACACTATTTCAGTAATTTCCAGCTTATTCCAGGTGTCCCTCCATCACCCACACAAAACAAACCCCAACAACACAACGTGCTCACCCTTATTAGCCACACAATCACAGAAGCCAAAATTACTCACCACAATTATATATTCACTTCTACATAGACACAAAAATCAAGCAATCATATATATGTATATATATATATCTTCTCTGACGCAAAATCGATTCAACCACCTAAGCACTTCTAGCCACATAGCTATGTACACGTATGAATTTTAATCATAAATTATTTCGTCAGGTAACGTACCACTTACAAAATTCAGGACCCTACGAAACTCGTTCTCTTTAAGCAGATTTTTTTTTTTTTTTCAAATCATCCCTAATGCATGATTAGTTGGGAGACCTTTATTTTACTCACCATAAATTTATTAATATAATTTGCATTACTAAAACATGATATTAATTTACAAAATCTGAAGTTTCATTAAGTTTTCATTTACTTTAATCAATTCTTAATTAACATCTGTGTATATTTCACAAAATTAGTATGTTATTGAAAATAAAGTTTGCACATTGTGGTTAAGTTGAATAAACACGTAGGTGGTCGTTGGCGTAAGGAATCAAAATTTTACGCACAAATTAGAACACATGCGTGAACTTGCCGATAAAGAAAATGCTGCAAATGAGAAGGCACACATTTAACATAAGTAAACCTACAATTTATCATTACACGAGACTTCGTTGTTTGTGGCTGTAACATCATTTTAAACACATTTTTACAAAAAGTTCGGTTAAAACCTTTTTCAACTTTGACAACTTTCAAAAGTAGACGCTGTTGAATCCAGCTTAGACACACTGTTAATCAATAATTGCTTCCAATTAATCTAGTCTAATCGGTAAGCCAAAATGTATGCTATTAGCATTACTTATATATCACGCGTGAAAAATATTACATAATTTAAATAAAATATATTTTGAAACTATAATGATTTTATAATATTAAGAGCTGAGTTTAACTTCAACTCATTCTTATAAATACTCCTATGACTAAACAAATACATTTGACATGTGAGATTAAATAGGTGATTTAATAATGATCTTCAAAATGAATAATTTATATAATAAATTTTACTTGAATAAACTATGAAAACATATTAAAAATTTAGATCTAATTTATTCTTACAACCTTTTATTGAATCTTTGACTTATAATTTATATTTTCCGGTTTAGAGTGTTTGATTTTTTCCTTGTAGGTGTAGTTTTAAACTTACCATTTATGAAATAATCACTTTGTATTATGTTTTTTTGAGTTCTAGTGATATACCAGTATCAAGCAAAGTAGTTACAAGGGCAGTTTTGGCGGGAATTTATTGGAACCTCTTTTCCTACATGCACGTGCAACCTAAAAGGGCATAATCTGTGACAAGTTGATATATTATGTTTGAGGACTTACCATCATGTATTCAGTTTTCATTAACTCTTGTAGAAATTTATAGGGATATAGATATATGATCTTGTTACCTAATGTTATATAACAAATATATTTATTTATTTGTCGATAAAAAAAAATTGTCACAAAACAAAGTCAGAAGTCAGTTTGTGATGCGAATATTACTGTCACTTATAAAAGAAATAATTAAATTAACTTTTGTGTCGGTCAATATCTGACATATAAATTCATTAATTGTAACATCTCATTTAATTAATATGCATAATTAAAGAAACGTCACACAATTATAATATAATCATACAGTTATGGAGTTTAAACATAACGCCGTACAGGCCAAGACACACCAAGATGCCATAAAAAAAAAAAAAAGAGAAAAATGCTAAA
>Ga0214544_1007869_pt1 | contig 18325 bp, 14 predicted proteins | sample CNSS3metaG_FD_160074 | JGI IMG/M metagenome (GOLD analysis project Ga0214544, IMG submission 160074) | Root nodule microbial communities from cowpea collected in UCLA plant growth center, Los Angeles, California, USA - CNSS3 | ecosystem: Host-associated > Plants > Roots > Nodule | place: USA... | reverse complement strand
AAAATTGTTTTAAAATTTTATATTTAAATTTATAAAATTGTTAATTTTAAACCAACTCTAACATTTGTATATAAATTATTTAAAACAATTTTATAACAAGTTAAAATAAATATTTTAAAATTTTAAAACAAAATATAAAATAAACTTAATATTATTAAAATATTTAATAAAAATATCATTATAAAATGTATATAAAAAAAGTTAAATTTGATATCAATCTGGAGAGGATGAAATTGAAAATTAAAAAAAAAATGGATTGAAATATAATTAAAATAACAAATATATGGACCAAATTGAGATTCAAACAATGACTTGACATGTGTCATCTTACTGACTTGACACATGGCACAATAGTGATGTGACACGTGGCATGAATAATTTTCAAAAAAAAAAAAATTAAAAATTTAAAAAAATGAGAAGCTGTGGCACATCCTTAACACCGTTAACACCGAATGGGCCTAATTGTTACACATTTTAAAAAATATGGACCTAATTGAGACTAAAAAAAATCTTAGGACCTATTTGAGATTTTTCAACAAAAACATGGATCAATGAAGTATTTTAACCTAAAATATATACAGGATTCCTATTTCTGTGTACATATTTCATAATACTCGTTTTACTCTTAATTATTTTAAAAATTAATTATTTTATAAATAATTTATTTTTAATTATTTTTCTAGAAATCTCTTTTGTCTTAAATCATTATTTAATTTTATATATATATATATATATATATATATATATTATTTAACCACTATTTTAAAAATTATATATTTGTTATTGATCTTAACTTAAATTTTTTGAAAATTAAAAAATACGAACAGGCGCTGTCGCGCCTGTATATTCGCCAGTAGAAAGAAAAGATTTCCAACTGTTTAACAATAAAGAGGATTACTCTTTTTGTATCCACATTTTATAATATCCGTTTTACCTTTAATTATTTTAAAAATTAATTATTTTATAAATAATTTACTTTTAATCATTTTTCTAGAAATTTCTTTTATCTTAAATTATTATTTAAATTTTTTTTACATATTTTTTTTTTAATTTTATATTTAACAACTATTTTAAAAATTATATATTTGTTATTAATCTTAACTTAAATTTCTTAAAAATTAAAAAATACGAACACATATACGTGTCTATGTATTCGCTTGTGTATATATAAGAATTTGGACATTACATGTGTTTTATAGTAACATGTATTTCAAAATACAAATTTACTGTTTTTTATTGGCAATTGTGATATCTTATTTTAAAATCTGTAAATTTTCAAAAAGAGGAATCAAGGTTTTAAGATAAAAGATATTAATATTAAGTCATACCTCAGACATTTTTTAAGGAACACATCATAGACTTTATCAATTTTCAAATTATGAGTTATATAACGTCAAATCTCCAAATCTTTAACTTGTTTGAAGTTGAAGTTTGACATGTAAATGTGGAGGTTTTATAGGAAAAAATGTTTTAGATAAATTGACGCGCTCAAAAGGAGATTCTGTAACCCTAAATTTAAAAGGAAAGAAGATATTTCGAATTATTGCATTTATTTATGAATTTAATATTTTAATACTTTAACTGTTTTCGAAATTTAATATATACTATTTTCAGTTCATAATTTTTATATATAACGAAAATTTGAAACATATTTTAATATATTTTAACAGGTGTTTAATAAAAGCAGCCTAGCCCATTCCCACGAAAAGGTTGGGCTTTGAAATTTCAAGGCCCAAAATAGAAGACGGTGTGGTAGACGCTCTTGAGAATTTGATATTGGCATTTAGCCGTTGTGATTTCAAACTTTGAAATCTCAGAAAGAAAAAAACAGTACTCTATTCCTCTCTTGCGCTGTATTGCTAAATCTCAGAAAGAAAAAAACGTTACTCTCTTGCGCTCCATTGCTCTCTTGCTCTGTTGCTCAGGAAGTTGGATCTTGGAATCAGAGAACCATGAACGGTAATCTCACTTTCTCTCTACTAACCAATTGAATTAACCACTTCTTCTTTAACACAAAGCACCCGTTCTTGCAGATCAATCCATTCAAATCCAAATGCTCGCTGAAAAATTCCACCGCTTTGTTCTTGACTACGTTCCTTCTGAGCCAGGTTCCTTTTCTATTCTTTACTCTCTATTCAATTTCCCTTTTCGATTTGGATCGACCAAAAGAAAATTAATGATCTTAATCTCAGCCAAAAATACGTTGTTAATTCTGACGTTGGATGGTTTTTCGATTTGTGGAATTTCAACAGAGGATGTATCGAAGCAAGCGAACGAGAACTCAGACTCCATGGATGAAAACACTATCTCACAGGGAATCCACGAAGTTTCTCCGGATAAGGGTCACACACTTCCCATATTGAAGAAAATACTTGATCTCGACACTAAAATTCAGGTAAATCTTTAAAATCCACAATGAATTCTGTCTCTTTCTTTTCCTTAAATTTCTGGATTTACTGTTCGCTCGCATTCTGTTTATCTTTCGCAAACTTTATTTTACCGGGGTTTTATGGTTCATGCATTAGGATTTGAAGAAGCATCATATAGCACTGTCTGATGAAGTGAAGCTCACGGTTGAATCTTTTCCGGGCACTGATGTTTTGAAGTCCGTGCAGCTTCTCGGTATGCTTCTAGTAGAAAACTACAAAAATACATGAAAATTTGAATACTCTCTCTCACTCTCTCTGTCCAGGGTTAATTTAATTATAATTTTAATAGGTTTTGGGATTTTCTTATGGTATCAGGTGCTGAATATGAACTCTTGAAAAGAAAGTACCTGGACGAGTCCTCTGAGCGAAGGCGGCTTTACAATGAAGTAATTGAACTCAAGGGGAATATTAGAGTTTTCTGCAGATGCAGACCATTAAATGAGAGTGAAATTGCTAATGGGTCTGCTTCTGTTGTCAATTTTGAGTCGTCTTCAGATAATGAGCTTCAAGTCATTTGTGCAGAATCTTCTAAAAAGCAATTTAAATTCGACCATGTATTTGGGCCAGAAGATAACCAAGGTAACGAGAAGTTGCATCTTTTGTTGGTTTTGCAATGAAGAAAGTTTTTTTTTTTATGAAAAAGTATTGAAACTGAATGCATTTTTTTGTTATGCAGAGGCTGTTTTTCAACAGACCAAACCCATTGTTACATCAGTATTGGATGGGTACAATGTCTGCATCTTTGCCTATGGGCAAACTGGAACTGGGAAAACATTCACTATGGAAGGAACACCAGAACACAGGGGAGTTAACTACCGAACCCTGGAAGAGTTATTTCGGATAACTGAAGAGAGAAATGGCACAATGAAGTATGAATTATCTGTCAGCATGCTGGAGGTTTACAATGAGAAGATAAGAGATCTGTTGGTGGAAAATTCAACTCAACCTACAAAGAAGTGAGTGCTTAGATCCCCCGAGTAATTAGTGTTGTTGTCTGTTGCTCTTTAAAATAATTTAGCTGTCAATTCGTATATGATGTTAATGTGCTAATATGAGAATTCGTTTGACACATTGCTGTGCTGAATGAAGAGTGTGAAAGGATAGAAAAATGACACTGTAGTTTTGTGGTTCTACAAGGCACTCTTTTGATATGCATAGTTTTCTAACCATCTTAAACTAGCTAATAAACTAATTAATGTAGTTTCCAGTTTTCCTTCACACTCTACCCAACTAGATGCACAGAATTTTGTTGTATAAAATGTTGGTAACTGACGAAGAAAACAAATTTCTAAACTTTAGATTGGAGATAAAGCAAGCTGCCGAAGGAACCCAAGATGTCCCTGGACTTATTGAAGCTCGTGTTTATGGAACAGAAGATGTGTGGGAAATGCTTAAGACTGGAAATCGAGTCAGATCAGTTGGATCCACCAGCGCTAATGAGCTTAGTAGCCGTTCTCACTGGTACAGCTACATTCTTACAGATAGACTAATTCTTGCTTGTACTTCATATTTACTTCTAAACTTATTTGTATTCTATACCTTTGAAGACCTTAATTCTTAAATATTTTAATCATATTAAACTAAATATTAGCTATTTTCCGTGAATAGATCATGTTTTAAGCTGAGGCAGTTACTTTCTTTTTGCAGTAGAGTGTAATATAATTTTGTCAATGACACTCACGATTTTGGCAGAAGTTATTAAAAATTATAGACAAATGATCATGAGGTGCTTTTACATGCAGCTTGTTGCGAGTAACTGTAATGGGGGAAAATTTAATTAATGGCCAGAGAACAAAGAGTCACCTTTGGCTAGTAGACTTAGCTGGCAGTGAGCGAGTGGGAAAAACTGAAGCTGAAGGAGAAAGACTGAAGGAATCTCAATTCATAAATAAGTCTCTTTCGGCGCTTGGTGATGTTATTTCTGCCCTTGCTTCTAAATCAGCCCACATTCCTTACAGGCAAGTCTCTTTTCCTCTCTTAAATAAACTAGAACTGAATTATGCTTTTTCTAATTATTATCTGTATACTCTGGTTTTGACAGGAACTCAAAACTCACTCATATGCTGCAAAGCTCGTTAGGTAAGACTCGACTTCAACATCAAGAATTTATCCAATCCTTTGAAAATGACTGCGATGTTCTTTCATGCCTGCAGTTTTATATGACTGTTAATGTTTGATATGTGGCTGAAATGCAGGTGGAGACTGCAAAACCTTAATGTTTGTGCAGGTAAGTCCAAGCGCAGCAGACTTGGGAGAGACACTTTGCTCACTGAATTTCGCCACCCGAGTCCGTGGAATCGAGGGTGGCCCAGCTCGCAAGCAAGTAGACCACACTGAGCTGTTTAAGTACAAACAAATGGTAAGCTAGCATGAAATTGTTCTAATATACACAACCGTGATTTTTCAATTCCTGAAACTCAGAAATTTTGTATAATTAAAGGTAGAAAAGCTCAAACAAGACGAGAAGGAAACAAAGAAATTACAGGATAACTTGCAAATCGTTCAACTCAGGCTTGCTGCAAGAGAACACCATTGTAGATCCCTTCAGGAAAAGGTATATTCTTCAGAAGCAAGTTTACTCAGACAAGATGATCAGTGCCTTTTTTCTATTCAAAGTGATTCATAATTTTATATACTTCGTGACAGGTTCGGGACCTGGAGAACCAGATCTCTGAAGAAAGAAAGCACAGACTAAAGCAAGAAAGTAGAGCACTTGCTGCTGCTTCGGCTCAACCTTCATTTTCATCACAACATACAACAGCTCAGAAAACAATGACTGACAAGAAGCCACCACTGAATCCTTCCAAATTCAGACAACCACTGAGAAAAATAACCAATTCCTTGCCTCCACAGTCTCCTCTAAGATCAAAGAATTACACCACATTCACGAACGGGAAGGAAAACTCTGTGAGAAGGGCTTCAATGGCGACCAATTCCGTGAGGCAAGCTGCGCCACCAACAACAGGGCAGTTCTTTCAGGCAAGGAGGCGGGTGTCCATTGCCATGAGACCACCACCACCTTCAACATCAACAGCGCCGGTCATTCAGCCAAGGAGGAGGGTCTCCATTGCCACACTACCTCCTCACACAACTTCTGGCATTTCAACTCCACTTCGTACCTCAGCATTCCGAGTTACCGGTGGAAACAGTCAGCAATCACAGCAATCACGGATAAGAGGCCAAAGGAAAGATAGGTATTCAAGTTTGTTTGCCCCATTGCCAGAGTTGAGAGAATCAGTCTTGACAACACCAATGTCTGTAAGGAGCAGCAGCAGCAAGTTTATGATGAACAGTCCAACACAGGAAAGTTCCAGAATGATGGGGCCCACTAGGAATCAACCTGGTCTTGCTCTACAACGTAAACCTGTGGTCTGGAGTCCTCTTAAGCTAAGAACCATGAACAGAAAGACATCACTCCTGCCGTATCGCCCAACCCAAATGCAGTAACATTGTTTTCTCAAACAATGTGAAACAGTGGAGTTTTTTAGCCAACATGTATAAATTAGTGTGCTGCGTTTGGTTTATGAATCAACCGAGATTCAATTAAATTTTTCTCAAAAACATGTCATGCAATACTCTTGTGTATGTTGTTCGATCAAATTTCTGATCTCACATTTAAGTTTCAAATTCTTGCTCTTTGAACAAATTATAATGCATGTGATCTTATTTCAAGCCAAATGGCTCGTGGTGTTTGTTGTGCATGTGATCCCCCGTTTAAGTGTCAAATTCTTTTCTTTACTCGTAGTCTTTTTTTTTTTTGTAATTTTTCCACTCTTAAAATAGTATAAACACTAACCTAACAAGGAGAATAAAAATTACATTGAATTAAGATGGAAAAAGATTAAATAATCGTATTGAATAATTAAAAAATATTAGAAAAAAAACTATTAAACCTTAAATTAACTGAACTACCAATATCTAAAGGTATTTAACTAACTTGCCCTAATGAGTTAACTTGTTTAGAATTGATATGGGAGGGATTGTCTGCAGTGCAGAGATTTATTTAATTATTAAAAGTTTACGAATATGTATTAGTAATTATATAAACACGTTTATATACTTTTATTATGAAACACAATTAATCATTGTCAAATGTCAATAATCTTATAACGGTACTAGTTTAATGCCCATAAATCTTCTGATAATTATTGAACAATTTTTATTTGGATAATACTTATAATTTTGTTAGAAATAAGAAAGCAGGGCTATTTTTACTAAAATCTTTAATTCGTTATCACCTTAAATAATTTGACAAGAGTAATTTGTATTATTTCTAACAAAAAAACTTTTTAACTTACGAAGTTAAGTTCCCACATCTTCCATAAGAAATTATATTTGCAAAAAAAAAAAGCATGACTAAAAATCATTTTTTAAATTAAATGTTATTTTTTAAAAGATAAACAAAACATGAAACAATGTTTTTTGAATTCGAATTCTCCATAAACTAAGAGAATTCTTCTACCAAATATCCTTTTTATTTATCCAATCAGATTCATTTACTTTTAACCAATTACGATAAAAAATAATCCTATTTTGTAATTCACATACTTTTACATGTGTACTGTGTGGGTATTGTAAGGAGAATTGTTAATTATAAGTAAATCTTTATCACATTTAAACGTGGATCCATCAAGCAAAGTTCTAACATCGAATTTAATTAAAATACACTTCAAGTCATATTTATATTTTAAAAACTATTATTAATAACAATAAATTACGACATAATTAAGTATTATTATTGTATAATAATAATAATTTTAAAAACATTTCTTGACAATGTAAATAATTTTCTACCCACGGCATATGAAATTTAAAACTGTAACATTTCAAAGTTTATTTAATATTTCAATATATATTGTTTAATTTGTATCGAAAGGAAATTAACTTTTAAACTTTTTCTAGAGTCAGCTTTATAACGTTGTATTATGAAGCTTTACTGTTGACTAATGGAAGCAGTCCCACGTAAGCACCCGTGGGCCCAACCAAAATAGGGACAAAAAATAGTTGCATATAGCCGTTGGCGTTGAATTAGCTTCCTTAGATAGAATGATAGACATACATAGATTTAGTCGACCGTTGGAAAACAAACGTTACAGAGAGTTCGTGTTTGTTCAACGTCAACAACACCTAGGAGCCAAACCCTGCAACCAAAAGCAAAAGGGTTTGGGACCGTGTCTTCCTATTAGAGAGAGAGTGAGAGAGTGATAGAGTGAGAGAGAGATTGAGATCCAATCTTTGGTTGGGTGGGCACTAGGTACAAGTTGGAGAGATTGTTTGTCTGAGTGAAATTCTTGAGACCCACCTTGTGTGTGTGTTTGATTTCATTCCTCGGATATTCCGAAGATGGTTGCAAGAACCCCACCAAAACAGAAGAAGCTTTTGGCTGCTCTCAATCCTGTTCTGATTAAAGAAACCTTAAACAAGGTAATGCATGCTAATGCCAGTGATGTTCCCTGATGACACCAGATAAATTTTGAATCTTTGTGAGTAAATTGTTGTGGGTGTTTGAAGGTGGATCAATGCGTCGCTCGGCTGCAGGAACTTCAGTACACTGTGACCGGTGGAACGAAGGTGGTGTCGGGGGTGACTCTCAGCCCTCGCAGCACAAGAGGTTATCTCAGAACAAGTCTCAGATGCAAGCAAGAGTCACTCAGGTATGCTTTTGATTTTCTTCATATTGCAGCTTTACACTTTGATTTTTAGTTTCCATGTAACAATCAATCAAAAAAAGTCATCTTTGGTAGTCACTGTGAACGGTGTTAAGTTAACAGACTTCACATATGTGGTACTTTGTGCTTGAATGACATGTATCACTATTCTTAAACGTTTTGCCATTTGTTGCTGCAATTTGTAATTTTGTGTATTATTGCCGTCATGAAGGATCAAGAATGGTGCATCGAGGAAATCTCCAGTGGGAAAGTTTCCAGCAAACACAGGTTTTGTTTGTTCTCTCTGTTCAGTTGCAAAGAGAAATCTTTACTTGGTCTTGGGCATGATGAAGGACAACATGGATATCTTTAATTATTGTGATCGTTTATGTGAACCCTTATGCAGGTGAATGGAAAAGAATGTCACTGCCAGCAATGCTTGTAGGCGAAACTGTCGGAGAAATTTTGCAGGCAAGTCAGTTTGCCAGGGAAATAGTCTCAGCAGTGGGTAAGAAAACTGTCCCAGATGACCCAAAAACTCCAATGTCTGAACGAAGCAACAAGAAAGTAGAACTTGAAAACACACAGCTCAGGATCAGAAGGAAGAAAGAGAAGCAAACAAGAGCTCAGAATGATGGTACCCCGCCACTTCAAAGGGCTCGCTCCAGAATTAACTTTAAGGTTTCTCCTCCAAAGGTCAGAGAATTTGATAAAGAAAGCAACAGGTATATGGCAAATAGGGTGTCTCCCAGGAATAGGCCATGGGCAAGAAAAACAGTTCTTTTCCCCAACCCTCTGTTCCTTTCCACTCACTCCTCTTCACAGTCACAACAGCAACAGTTTTGCAAGACAAGGTCACCCATCATTTCAAGAAATAGAGCAACTACATCACACAAATTTCTTATCAAGTCTCCACCTTCACCACCACAAAAACAGCAACAATCTTGCAAAACCAAGTCCCCTGGCGTATCAAGAAACAGGGGTGGAACGCCTCACAAGTTTTTGATCAAGTCTCCATCGTCAGCTTCCAAAGGCCCACCAACTCTGTCTATTTCACCCACAAGACCTGTAAGATTGAGCAGATTGAGTCCTCCCAAGAGACCATCATCATCATCCACTGCATCTAAATTCCGTCGATCTTTCTCTCCTTCAAGAATTGCTTCCAGATTGGTTTCACTTTCACCGTTGAGGAGCAGGAAAACTGTACAGAAAAATGATGGGATTGTAAGTGGACTCAAACAGCGCCCAGCCTCGTCGATGCAATTCCCTGTTAGAGGAATTTAAGAACTCGCTGTTTTCTGGCTACTTTCTTGTACTTGTTTATCACCATGTCAATTCTTTATGTCCATAATTGTTTGTGCTCTTATGGTTTTTCCTCTTTGGCTTTCACAGAAGGTGCAAGGATTTTTCTTTAATGGTTGTTCATACCATTTCTTTAATGTCACTCCATCCCTTTGTATAAATTTTTTTATAACAATTCATATATTATTCTTATAAAATAGCTTTTATATTTTCTTACAGAAAGAAACTCTATAATACCTATAAATTAATCATCTTTGTCATTCTAGTTAAATTGTATAATTAATTAATATATGTAGAGATAATAATGATTATGTAATTAGCGACTAGATATGAATAAGAGAAAGAAAATAAATCTTCAACCTTTTAGTTAAAATTTAGTATAACTAATTAAGGATATTTATGGAAAAAAAAAATAATCAATTAAGACATGCAATTGTAGAGGGGTCATAAAGATTTTTTATGAAAATGGTCTTGTGAATTTCAATAAAATAGAATTAAGATGTTTTTTTAAAAAGCAATAATGATGATATAAAAAATCTAGGGTCATTCTTTGTGGACAAGTCGATGAAGGGTTTGTGATTGTGGCAGTGAGATAAGACGTGCCCTTTCATCCCCTACACATACGCCATCTTTTTATATCTCAATTTCACTCCAATTAATGGGTTGTTGTTGCGACGAAGACGACGGTGACATTTTCCGGCAACTCATCAATTCCAATTTCTCCTCTTCGTCCTCATCCACCGCTACCGTCACCGTCACCACCACTGCCACCACTGTGATCTCCCCCATGAATTCCCATTTCCCGGCACTCTCCTCCACCGACATCCTCCGCCTCATCTTCCAGAACCTTCCGATCCCCGATCTCGCCCGTGCCAGCTGCGTCTGCCGTCTCTGGAACTCCGTCGCCTCCCAGAGGGAGATGCTCACCAGAGCCTTCGTCGCCCCTTGGAAATTGAATGACGTTATCGGCGACCCGCTCTCTGGAAGCTTCTGGAGAGACAATTCTCTAGCCAAATTCGCCATCTCCCATCACATTTGGCGCGGCGACACCGTCGCTAGCCTCGCCGTCAAGTACTCTGTTCAGGTCCGTGCCACCTGTAAACAAGGGTTTATCATCTTTCCTGACTTAGTAAAATAATATTGGATCAAATTTTTTAGTAGTTTCCACAACACTAAATTCACCCATATTATGCTGTAATCCTAAGTTGCTAGGTTTTCATTTATTAACTGAATTACGGGAATCACAGTTATTGTATGCGACTTTTGAGGCTGGTATATTTTCACATTCACTTTATGGAGCATTTTTGCAAAGCAATTTACTTAATTTAAACAATGATTCCCTTGATTTTTCAATCAAAGTTTATATATAAGCTTGTAAAAAGCCAAATCCTATTTTTATAGTTTTCTTAGAGACCATTTTTGCAGTGAAATAGAAAAGTATTAGTCTATCTAGTAGTAGGGTAAAAGGTTTTTACATTATCATCTAATCGCAAGTTGACATATATACTTTATCTTTCTTTTAACTTTACAATAATTATACGGGTAAAAGACAAATCGTATTTTCGAAGTTTTCTTAAAAACCATTTTTGCCGTCTAAGGTAAAAATTATAAAACATCATCGAATCAGATATAGAGTACCTTATTGAGTTTCACAATAGTTATCTTAAAAGTGATATCTAGCATGTTATGATTTCTGATTGAGTGAAAGTGTGAAAAAAAAACGTTTTTTTTCTGGAAGGCAAATAATAGTAATATCTGCTACTATAAGTGAACACATTTCAGCAACAAGTAAATGACAAAACAGCTCCGAGAAAAACAACAGCCACCCCACTTCAGCAAACTAGCCAGATTCAAAGAAAAATTCAAGAAACCATCGGTCACGAATCCTAAAAGAAATATCATCTTGACGCAACAACCCACCACACCAGACCCAAAAACCCCCATTCTAGAACTAGGACAATTCCTTCAAACACAGCAGAGATTGTACATGCCATTAATAAAAAGAAAAGGAACTTGTGTTTACATTGACATTGGATGATATTTTTATGTTTTGATAGGTAATGGGCATAAAGCGCCTGAACAACATGATAAGCGACCATGGCATATACTCAAGGGAAAGGTTATTGATCCCTATTAGTAATCCTGATATTCTGATCAACAGAACATGCTTTATTGAGCTGGATGTCTATGCAAAACGAGAAGTAGCAGTGCTGTATCCTAATGATGTACCAGACACGAGGACTACCTATGTGTCAAACAGAATTTCCTCAGAAGAAAGCAACAAAAGGGTGGTTGATTCCTTGAAGAGAAGCATGCATGTTGATAATGAAACAGCTCAATATTACTGGTCTGTTTCAAATGGTGATCCACGAGCGGCATTTGCCGAATTTTCTGCAGACCTTAACTGGGATAGGCAAGCAGGGCATTCATAGTCTTTCTTAAGGTTACCTTGTTATTTGAGAGGTTGATGGCAAGTGGAAAACAAATTATTTAAGAGGTTGCTTGGCAGGTAAATAGATAAATAGTTAAAAAAAATGTGTTGCAGGCAAGTATATGCTTCAGTAGGTTGCCTCTTAAAAAATCTGTTCATTCTCCTCTGATTGAATACTGCTTGAGTTCTAAATAGATTGTCATATTTGCTTATAAAACTACAGTCATATACTGTTGCCGTGTGTAAAAGATTTCAGCCACTCATGTGGTGAAGTGTGTTCAGAATATGTGTAAAATTTATTATTACTCTTTTATAACAGAAAGTGATGCATTATTTTAGTCTAGTCATTATATGCTTGGCGCGGAAAGGTTTGATTTTGTTCACATTTGTAAGCATTCACATTTACCACTCCAGAGCAGAATTTTATGCCAAGAATAAGCTGTTCGAACAAAAAGTGGATACGAGGATGACCTGTTTTCCCTTTTCCTACCAGTGCAGACTTCGAGCCTTTCAGAAGCTAAATTGATACTACCCAATGACTTAATAGATAAGGGTGTGTGAGGAATCAGAATCTATTTGTGAAACGAATGTTTGATATTATATTCTCATCCTGTCTTTTTGTAACAGTTATGCCTTTATGAATTACTGCCTTTTCTAAAGCCTTGTGCTGTCAGTTGCAAGAACCTTTGAATGGAGAATGTTGAATCGGTGGTACTGTTAACTTGTATCCTCCAATATCAAAATGGTGATTTGATTTGATTGATTTCAAGTCAGCCACCCTACCTGCTATTGTAGTACGACTGGTAACCAAGGAATGTCCATGAGATGAACATAGAAAGCTTCCATCTTTCTTGATTGGTCGACGGTGAAAATGTTGGAACTTTTGAACTGAAAGTATTCATGCTATTATTTTGCAATTTTAATGGGATGGAGAGATTGTCAGCAAGCGGCAAGGGAAAAGGTGTGTGTAACTTGAAGAAACAGGTGGACTGTTTTTCTTTAATAGTACATTAATCTTTGAATGATTTAGAGCATGCAGTGTACATCTTAGTTTTATTTCTTGAAAGTTAAAAACATTTGAAGGGCTTTTTAAAAACAATATTTCTCAACTCTTCTTTGTTTATTTTGTATATTTATGCGTACAGGTTAATGGCGTCTTTAGCTCCAACTTCAATGAGTGTTGGACTTTGAGCTCTAGTTCAAAATTTCTTAGGTCTTTCTCATACTTTGTCGAGTTCCAATACATTTGAATTTTTATTAACTATCAGTAAAGTGAGTTTTCAATAAGACAGTAACGTGAGTTTTACGTTGGCACATCATCTAACCACTTTTTGGCTTGATGTGAAATCTATTTAAGGTTAATTTTCTTTCAATATAAGAATTGTTAACATTGTGATTTTGATCAAATGGTATCCCTCGAAGGAGTTGCTTCTTCTATATTAGCAATTGATTATTTTCTATTAGCAGATAGTTTTTGTTCATTGCTGCAAGAAAACTGAAAGAGCGAAGAGAAGGCGAGGATAGCCTCTGCAGGTGCTTTTTCGGTGTCAATTTACAGTGTCAACACAATTTGTGGATGTGGAACTGCACTTATAATACTAATCTCACTAATGTGGTACTACACAGTAACAAAATTATCTTTTTTCTGGTGATTTATTTAAAGTTTTTTAATATGATTTTCTTTTATTTGGTATCAAATAAGAAGTGTAATGTCTTCATTTGGGATAAAGATTTTGTAGAAGTTTTCACTAAAGGAAGAAAACGAAAGAATAGATGAACTGCTTTTATTTGTGAGATAAAACAGATTGGGGTTAGAGTTAAGGAGTTGAAAACGTTGATTTCAAATGGTAATGCACAATGTGGAGCATATGTGAATGGAAATGAAGAATTTGAGAAAAATTTGAAAACAACAATTAAAGCAAAATACAAAAAGGAAAATGACAAAAAAAAAAGCACCATTCAAGTATCCATAATGATAAAGATCAATTATTAAAAATAGTCACAACATGAAAAAAAAAAATACATTGTTGAAGTATCACATTAAGTTTTTTAAGTTGGTAACTTATTGTGACAAGGCATCTCAATATCCAATTTTTTCACTACTTCTAGTATATTTAATATGAAGTGTTTCTTATTGATTTTTTTTTTCTTTGGTATCTCCTTTTATATTGATCTTATTTTTCACTAGATTGATGAATTCTCGCTTGAGTCAGTTCATTCTCACTCAAGCAAGGAGAGTGTTTCAATATGAAGAAATGTCTTCTCACTTAAACGAATCCATTTTGTTTGAGTAAGAATATTGTTAAAAAAAATTCTTTTTCTCTATACAATTCTCGTTTGAGTTACACTATTTTTTTTTTGAGTGAAAATCTCATTAAAAGCAACAATCATCTTTTCCAATTCTCGCTTGAATTAGATTATTTTGGTTTGAGTAATGCCTATTGGTAAAACATGTCGGTTTAGTCAATTATCGCTTGATCTAAATTGTTTTTGCTTAAGAAAAAATATGGTAAAGATTATTCTTTTCTCAAATTTGATTACATGAAATTTGCACACAACAAAATAAGATCAAATAACTTTATTTATCTCAAGACTCCGAAACATATGTTTAGGTTCAATAACTCTCAAATTATGAATAATTATTATCTCATAAACACAAATAAAATTCACTAAGTATTGATACTTAATCTCCTTTCTCATTCCCTTTATGGGTGGTGTTTAAATTATGCAAAGTAGGACATAATATTTGTACTACAATCTAATAATTTATTTGTTATATAAATGTGTAGAGAAAAAACACTATTGACCCTTTTTTTTATATAGTGAATAAGTGAAACTTCAACTTCACTCTGATCTTTCTAGGTTCCCACGTCAGATCATATTCTGATTGATAAAATAATCTTTTCATGTTGTTTGGTGTGATTCTCATAAACCTTTTCACAACCTTTCAATTGCTTATGGTTGTTAATCTCCCATATGTTATCCTCATAAACATATGAGAATTTATAAGTTTATGGCTTACAATCCTTCAATACACCATTAATAATCAACTTCACTTCACACTTACGTGTGACAACCAAGGCAACCAAATTTATATATTCTTTATACTCAACTAACTCATTTATACCTTCTAACAACTACCATAGCCTTATAAATTCACCAAAGCACTACGTGTCTTCTTTTAGTACTAATCAACTCAAAAGTAGAAAAGTAGGACCAATTGTCAGGCTCTAATGTAGTAAGTGAAGTTTGTATCTTCTCCAACACAGTTTTAGGTTTTGTAAAACTTTTTTTTTTTCGCTTTGTCTCCTTAGTCCTTTTTTCTGCTTTTGGTATACGTTGTTTTTTTCTGTAATCCTGTATTATTGTCTTAATTCTAATGAAGTTTAGTTTCTTTTATTTAGGAAACATCAATTTTGTTTTCCATTTCTGGTATGCCATTTCTTTTATGATCAAGATCAGATATTTCTAAAAAAATTCGTATTTTCCGTTAATTTTGTTTTGAAAAAATTTTCGTAAAAAATACTTACAAATTTTGTTGAGAAAAAAAAATTGCAAGAAATTGCTACCAATTTTCTTGTAAAATATTTTGTATAAAACACTTTTTGCAACAAATTTTGTAGGAAATACTTATAAATTTTATAATTTTGTAGGAAATGATTACCCACAAAAGAATTACCTATCAATTAAAATTCTTAAAAAAAATGACAGAAAAAAAAAATTCTTGTAAATTTTTTTAACAATTTTGCAAGAAATGTAATATGAGAATTTATAATAGTGAGGGACTAAAAAAAAATATAAAATCAAATAAAAACAAGTAAATCAAGATTAAAAAAAATCAATCAAGTATTAAAAGTTAATAAATGAGACGTTTCTTAATTTTTTTATCTATTAATCATGCATGAAAAAGTAAGAAGGATGAAAGATTATCTTTCAACTTTTTAATATTTACTTAGTGTAAATAAAACTTAGAGTACTCGAGAGTCAAGTGTTGATCCTACTTAGACCCTACATTTTTTTTTTCATGTTTGCTGCATGAATCAATAGCTGAACATGAAGAAGTATTGTTTAGGTTGATAACTACAAACGAAAGTCTTAGGAATGAACGTTGAGTTGACTAACTCGTAAGATGACCATCAACTTGATTCATATTTGAACCTCACTAGAAATTTCGTAAGAATTAATTATTCCAAGTACTTTCGTAATCAATGCTAAATAGACCTATTATAAATAAACTTACTCAAAAAAGCAAAAAGAATCCATTGATTGAAATTTCCTTCGAAATTATGCTCGTTCTTTTTGGGTGGTAATGTTTCTGCCAGTTACCATTTAGTGGTGAAGCAGAGAAATTTACAAAAATCTTAAGCTCCAATATTTAGAAAGAGTGAGAATTTAATTCCAGAATTAATTCCACTATGAAAAGAACATTGCTAAAGAGCGTGGAACATTGTAAAGTGCGAAGATGAGTACTACAGAAAATGAAAAGTATGAGATGAGAATATTGTAAAGAGGCAAAGTGTTGGATATTGTGAAGTGAAGCACCGAAGATTAACGATTAAAGAGTAAAAACAAAAGATTAAAGAGTTGCACAAAAAGTAGCACTTGAGAATATTGTAAAGGAGAGAGAAGTGGGAACATCATAGAAGAACCAAAAACAAATTTTAATTCTACAAAACTTACACCACAAGTTACAAAACTAAGTGTCTTTGCTCTCACATTTTCGTATTTAATTATCATAGTGGAACATATATAGAAAAAACAACTCAATTTCCACTTTCGGTAATGTTAAATATAAGTAGTATTTTGATTTTTAACTCTAGTTTATTTGGTAATTTGTTATTAGAAATACTAAATTTACCGAAATTATGATATTTCAGGAAATTTTCGTTTGTTAGTGAGTTGGGTTATTGAAAACCAATTATGTGAGAGTAAATTTCGTGGATAAGGTTATCATTGTTACTCAGAGAGAAAGCGGTATTTATTTTTTACTTTAGTTAATTTGGTAATTTAAAAGAAATTCTTTTGATAATTTTAATATTATTATACTATAAAGAATCTTTATTTCAACACGTTTTTTATTTTATTTAAATTACTCAACTTATTTAATATTTATGATATTCATCAAATATACTAAATTTCTCAAAAGTACTTTCTTTCTCATCACAATCTCAATTCTATATTTCATGCAGTTCCACTAAAAAGATATATTATATTTAAAAAATATAAACCTCAATTTTACTATATCAAATTATTTATATTATTTACTGTTTGTTTTTGAATTTTCAGCATTATATTACATAAATTATTAGTTTATTAAATAATTTAAGAAATTTGTATTTTGTTTTCTTTTCTTTTTATTAGTTCGTTCCACTTGAAGAATATTTTTTTATTACATCATTTTTCATTTGTCTCTTTCAATGATTTAATTCATTCAACATCTACAAATTTCACTCAGAATTCTCTATGTTTTAATTATTATAAAACTTTAATTATATGTAATTGATTATATTTTTATAATTATTTAATATTATGTATATTTTATTTTAATTTTATGTAAATTTACTCCTTAATATTTCATGGGAAGAAAGAAATATATGTTATTTTATCATTGAATCCTTACTAATATCATATTATTTACTATTTACTGTTATTTATATTTATCTTATAAAAAAGATCTAATTAATATTTAAAATAATATAAGAATATATATATATATATATATATATATATATATATATATATATATATATATATATATAACATGTAAATGCAGTAAGTTAATCAATTATTAGTTTCACATGTTACAAAATTTGTTCATAGATATACAGTAAAAAATAAATTAACATAAACTCGTAAACTTGAAAGTTAAGCTTTAAAAATAAATTAAATCAAATAAATTGTGTTATTTCTTTTTGTAACAACTAAACCATCACACTTAAATCTTAAAGCATTAGAATTTACACCAAAAATACAAAGAAGAAAGAGAAAATAAAATAAACAGTAGCATTATTGATATGAAAATTTTCAAAAATATTTACATGAATATTCACTAAGAAATTGTTAATTATAATTAGATACAATTTATCGACAATAGAAAAAATTTGTCAATAATTTAAGTTTACTGATAGATTATATCGATAATAAAAAAATTTATTGATAAAATGCAAAATTCATTAATAATTATCCATGATAATTTTTTTTAATAATTATCAATAATAATAAATCAATCAGTAATTATTGATAAATTCTAATCGTAGATAAAATCTGTTAATAAATGTTATAATTTAGTTCTTTTTTTTTTCTTCTACTTTTTGTTCTTTCTTTTGCTTGTGAGTCTCTATATTATCGTCATTGCCAAGAACTTTGGTATCTCTCCCACTTTTTCTTCCTTCTCTTCTTATTCTGGTCAAACACCTTTTAATATAAAAAGAAATATATATATATATATATATATATATATATATATATATATATATATATATATATATATATATATATATATATATATATATAAA
>Ga0214544_1007866_pt1 | contig 18332 bp, 26 predicted proteins | sample CNSS3metaG_FD_160074 | JGI IMG/M metagenome (GOLD analysis project Ga0214544, IMG submission 160074) | Root nodule microbial communities from cowpea collected in UCLA plant growth center, Los Angeles, California, USA - CNSS3 | ecosystem: Host-associated > Plants > Roots > Nodule | place: USA... | reverse complement strand
AGATATATATATATATATATATATATATATATATATATATATATATATATATATATATATATATATATATAATTTCAATTATATTATGTTTTAACCAATTTCATTTACTTCTTTTTCATACATCTTTGACGATCAAAAAATAAAATTTCAATTACTCTTAATTGTAAAATATATTTATTTAAATAAATCATTCCATATATTCTTACATAAATTTATCATTATACTAAAATATAAATTTTCAATTATATTCATTATTAATAATTTCTTTTTACCTTAATAACAAAATAATTTAACAATTATTTAAAATAGTTTCACATTTCCAATTTTTTATATAAAATCTTTAAGAACTCCTTTTAATTTATTTCATCATTTCATCAATGAAATAACATCATACACATTCATTAAAATAATTATTACAACAATCTATATTCTACATTTATTTACAAAATCCAAATTAAAATTTATTTAGTATAAGCCACTTTATTCTATTATTTATTTTATTATTCACAAATCAAAATCTAAATTATATTCAACACTTTATATTATATATTTTAATTTCAATTTTCAATTTTGAAAATTTTCCTTCCCTATTTTAAAATAATTTGCAAAATATAAAAAGATATGCCAGATCAAAATTCAGTTTCCTAGATATTGAATTGGACTGGTTTCCCAGGGGGAAATACAAACAATGGCCAGAATTTGGCTTCCTAAAAATCAAACTCTGGCAGTGTACAGATAACTATGCTATTGATGTAAGTATTCTATACAATATGCTACATGAATAAATTTAAAACCCAAAGAGTGCCATTTGGGAAAAAAAAATAATATTATGTCAACCTGAGGTCCTGATCATGGATCTTAATATTAATTAGCAAGGCAACTAGTCAGAATCTTCATCCTCAAAAACAGGAATTCTACGAAAACGAGCTAAGGAGCGAACATCTGGATTCACGTTTCTATCTGGCATTGGTGACCTTTTTTGCTTCATTGAAAAACCACATCCAGAAACAGAATCATATAAGCCCCCCATGCTCATCTCCTTTCTGGTGTTACCACTTTCATTCAGAAAGCTGCAAAACAATCCCTCATGCCCCATTAATCTCAATCCAAACCAATAAGCAAACAATCATTACATTACATGCTCTCCGTAGGATATTCAAAGCACATACCAAAATGAACAAGAACATGTAAGTTGCCACTTCATCTTACAGTTAGATAGGATGGTCCCAAATAGAGCTGTTCAACAATACCCGAACTGAGCTCAATTGGTACCGTGCATTGAACTTAACTATAATACTTGAACCTCTTTTTTTCGTAAAAGCTAAACTGTTCATAGATTGATCTTCTAAAATTGAATTGAATTATTCTTATGAGATTTAAAGAAACATGTATGATATATGAAACATTTAAAACTAAATTTGTAGAAACAAATCATTGATATTCAATAACAATGAGAAACTTAACAATGAACAAATCCGTGTTTTTGTGATAGCAACCAACACAATCTGTCTATTTATTCAATTCATACCACAGCATGTTAAAACCACATATGATCCCAGATTCGATGCTTGTGAAATATGCAACAATTTGATGTAGTTTTGGATCATGAACTGTGTCATCATCAATTGCACAGAGGCTATACGAGATAGTAGTTGCCGAATTTTGGAAGGATTTTACAGAACATTTTTCTCAAGGAGATCTAGTTTGTATGGAAAAATTGAACTGTTTTTAGCGGGGGAACCATGTCAGTGATTGATTCCTACACTGAACTGAGTGTTGTGGGAGAAAGTTGGCAATTATCAACAGTTGCCAGTGCCACGTAGTAGGTGTTCGGTAAAATGCATTGGTGAAGCAACGAGATACTAAAGAATATATAGGACTCGGGATTATATAATCCGATTCTTTATGGGACTGAAAGAACTTTACTCCACTGAGGTTGCAGATCCTTCCATTGGAGCCTTTGCCTAATATGAGTCGACTTTTCTCAACGGTAATCATATGAAAGGCTGAACGGTTTAGCATACAATGGAGAAGTGAGTCAAGAAATGGTAATGTTGTTGAAGAAAAACGAAGATATGGAAGAGATAACTACAACATCCGAGTTTGTACATACTGTGCTATAAAACAGGACATATTGTATATATATGCTACAAGAAACAGCCTTTTCCTCCTACTTAAACAGAAAGCGGGAACAATACCAATTGGAACAATGATGGTATTGCTGTAGTGAATTTAGTAGACTAGAAATGACCGATAGTCTAAAATTGAGAGAGCATCTCAGTTAAGTTGCATAGCTTTATTTACTCATGAACAGTGTATTGAAATCAGATAACAGAAAAAATTCGACAACTCCAAAATCCTTTATAAAGTTATAATAAAAATCATAACGGGTTATAGCATAGACTACTATAAAAAGAAATATAATACCACCACATATAATTCTATTGCAAAAATAATGATGTTATGTATAAAAATTCAAATAATAATATCATCATACAAAACACCACAAATTTAAAGTTCAAAACATAAAATAAATGTCTTAAGTTTCTAATCATAAAACCCTTCTTCAATCCCAACCTAATTGTCTTCAATATTATAATCCAATGGGGCATATCCTCCTCCTCTTCCCCTTTTCAGAGATTCTTGTCAAAGTTAAGTAATCTTTCACACTTAAAATCAAAACTATCATGCAATTCATTTTGGACCCAAATTTGAGTTTTCTCTTTACCCTTCCTTGTTGGTGTTAGAGTTGCACCTAGACCTTTCTTAGAAGCATGAGATGATCCAACAACAATACCACGACTTGATGATTGCTTCTTTTATTGGTTGTTTGTCTCATTGTATAAACTATTGGTTCTCCGATACTTGAAGCTTCATAAACAATTGTCCAATTAAGACTGAGATCATCATCAAAAACCAACTCATTTCCCCCTTTTCATCATCAACTACTCCCACTAACCATTCATTACATTCATCAATGTCATTCAATAGAATAAAGTCTATTTCATCCCTAATATTGTATCTTGGAGCAAGTTGTTGAATATACTCTATGTAAACCAAATCATGCACCCTTTTGTGGTCTAGCCTATTCCTTTCCTTTGAATGAATCTACGTTATGAATAAGTAAAATGTGAATTAATTTCTTTTTACCCTCAACAAATAAGATAATAATGAAATGGGTCATGTATTATTACTTGCTCAAAAACACTCATAACCCAATGAACTATATGTCAAACATAAAATCTTGATTGCTAGCTTTTTAAAGATGGGAGCTACATGCCCATAATTCTTCCACCATTGAGCTACAAAAGCAACTTAGAATGTATCTATTATATCTTACCGTGCAATTTAGAAAGCATTTAAGTATCTCACCTAGAGTTGTGGTCTTCCTTCATTCTTTGGCAAAATCATCACCAAAAAGTTCACTTGCACTCGTACATAGAGGCAATTAATATACAATTTTTTGTTGCACATCTTTACTTGGCACCAACCTCCTTATGTAAGCATACAATCCATTAGAACTTTCAAATCATATTCCATGTCTAGGTTGGAATAATAGAACTTTGGGTTCAAAACCTGACCAACTGAATGCAAGGGGCGATGAAGTTCACATGTCCATCTATTATCAATGATTGTAAATACATCATTGTATTTACTTTCATTGTTGTTGAATGACTTCATTATTGTTTCCTTGGCTTTCTCCATTGCTTCATGTAAATAGCCTATAGCTGCTTTTCTTTCCTTGTCCATTAGACCAAACACATGAATAAGAGGAACCATGACTTTGAGAGTAAATACAACAGGATTCCAAAATAAAGGCATAAGAACAATTTTTGTAGCCTCCCTCTCATTAGCTTCCTTAGATAGCTTGTTATTGCTCCATTCATCAGAAGTGAGCATCTTTCTCAAATTTCTCTTCTTTTGATGCAACCTTTGTAATGATAAATAAGAGGTAGCAAATCTTATAACATGTCTTACTAATTCCCTCTTATTTGTAAATTGCCTCGACAAACTCAAGGTACTAGGATGACCATAGATAAAGTCACAAGACTAACTCATCTTTGAATTATCTTCTTTATTAAAGAAAGCTTTGCAATGTCTTCAAGCGTCAAATCCATACAGTGGGCAAACACAAGGAGTCCAATAGAGATGGGGTTTTTCCTCTTCCAACAACTTACCAACCAATACATAATTGCTCCCATCATTTGTTATAACTTGAACGGCATTTTCTTCTCCAATTTCCTCCACAAGGGAATAGAACATCTCAAATAGTTTTTCCCTTGTCATCACAAATTCATATCCATTAATGAACTTGACAAACATTGTCTCTGTATGGGAGCTCACCAAGAAGTTAATCAAGCATGTTTCGGTCAGTCCATGCATCTGACATAATAGAACAACCATGTTTGCTCCATTGCAATTTATAAATTGAGAGAAAACATGCTTGTTCTATTATGTCAAATGCATGGACTGACCGAAACATACTTGCTTAACTTCTTGGTGAGCTTTACTACAGGACAATGTTTGTCAAGTTCATTGATGGTTTTAAATTTGTGATGACAAGGGAATAACTATTTGAGATGTTCAATTCCCTTGTGGAGGAAATTGGAGAAGAAAATTTCATTCAAGTTATAACAGATAATGGGAGCAATTATGTGTTGGCTAGTAAGTTGTTGGAAGAGAAAAGACCCCAATTGGACACCTTGTGTTGCCATTGTATGGATTTGATGCTTGAAGACATTGCAAAGCTTTCTTTGATAAAGAAGACAATTCAAAGAGGAGTTAGTCTTATGACTTTATCTATGGTCATCCTAGTACCTTGAGTTTGTTGAGGCAATTTACAAATAAGAGGGAATTAGTAAGACATGTTACAAGGTTTGATACCTCCTATTTATCATTACAAAGGTTACATCAAAAGAAGGGAAATTTGAGAAAGATGCTCACTTCTGATGAATGGAGCAATAACAAACTATCTAAGGAAGCTTATGGGAGGGAGGCTACAAAAATTGTTCTTATGCCTTCATTTTGGAATCATGTCGTATTTACTCTCAAAGTCATGGTTCCTCTTATTCATGTGTTTGGTCTAGTGAACAAGGAAAGAAAAGAAACTATAGGCTATGTACATGAAGCAATGGAGAAAGTCAAGGAAACAATAATGAAGTCATTCAACAACAATGAAAGTAAATACAATGATGTATTTACAATCATTGATAATAGATGTACATGTCAACTTCATCGCCTCTTGCATTTAGTTGGTCAGGTTTTGAACCCAAAGTTCTATTATTCCAACACAGATATGGAATATGATTTGGAAGTTATAAATGGATTGTATGCTTGCATCAAGAGATTGGTGCCAAGTAAAGATGTGTAACAAAAAATGGTATATTAATTGCCCTTTTGTACGAGTGCAAGTGAACTCTTTGGTGATGATTTTGCCAAAGAATCAAGAAAGACCACAACCCTAAGTGAGACTCTTAAACGCTTTCTAAGTTGCGGTAAGATATACCGGTTACTTTTTTTGCTTTTGTAGTTCAATGGTGGAAGAATTATGGGCATGCAACTCCTGACTTTCAAAAGCTAGCAATCAAGATTTTAAGTTTGACATATTGTTCATTGGGATGTGAGTGCAATTGGAGTGTTTTTGAGCAAGTAATAAGACATGACTCATTTCATTATTATCTTATTTGTTGAGTGTAGAAATTCACATTTTACTTATTCATAATGCAAATTCATTCAAAGAAAAGGAATAAGCTAGACCACAAGAGGCCGCATGATTTGGTTTACATAAAGTATATTCAACAACTTGCTCAAAGATACAATGTTACGGATGAAATAGACCCTATTCTATTGAATGACATTGATGAATGCAATGAATGGTTAGTGAGAGAAGTTGATAATGATAATGAAGAGAGGGAAATGAGTTGGTTTTTGATGATGATCCCACTCTTAATTGAACAATTGTTTATGAAGCATAAAGTATTGGTGAACCAATAGTTTGTACAAGGAGACAAGCAACCAATAAAAGAAAGCAATCATCAAGTGGTGGTATTGTTATTAGATCTTCTCATGCTTCTAAGAAAGGTTCAGGTGTAACTCCAACACCATCAAGGGAGGGTAAAGAGAAGACTCAAATTGGGGTCCAAAATGAATTGCATGATAGTTCTAATTTTGAGTTTAAAAGATTACTTAACTTTGACAAGAGTCTCTCAGAAGGAAAAGAGGAGGAGGGATATGCCCCATTGGATGATAATATTGAAGACAATTATGTTAGGATTGAAGAAGAGTTTTATGATTAGAAACTTAATATATTTATTTTATGATTTGTTGTTATTTTATGTTTTGAATTTCAAATTTGTGGCATTTTGATATGATGATATTATTATTTTAATTTTTAGACATAATATTTGCATTACAATTTTTATATCAAACGCCCACCCATTGGCTTTCCAATCATACTATATCATACCAACTTCAAGAGTAATGAAAAGAAAAATATTAAATAAATAAATATAAGAACTGGTTGATTACACCTGAGCATCAATTTGTCAATCATACTATTTCGTCTTTATGATTACACACCTGAACTGTACCTATTGGTTTCCACTTTAATGCAAAAGTATACTATTTTAGTAAATAAAATTTGTACATGTAAGACTTTAATCCTTATATTTGATACATTTTTCTTTTACTTTCTACACTCCTCAATTTGGTTCCTAGATAAAAAATATCTACAAATTGGTCCCACTATTTGATGAACATATAAATTGAATAGAGTTTACTTTTAAGTGGGGATCAAAACCAAAAACAGACATGTTACAATCACAGTGCATAGAGTAAAAAGAGACTTTGTCAAGTAAACAAGTAAAGAACCATAGGGACCAAATTAAAGGCTATATAAGACCAAAAAATAGCAAGGACCAATTTGTAAACATGTTGTGCTATAACAACTAAACTAAAGAATTTTTTTCAAAGAGTAACACAAAAAAATATGTCAAGTTCAGGGGCAATTCTTAATTCAAACAATTTTATATTATAGTAACTTCAATAGCAAAATTTCATAAGGGTAGAATCTGGTCTAGAAGTCATCTATTGTAGATTGACCAAATTACTCCAGAAAAACAAAAAGCAAGATATTAGCTTGAATTCTAAAAAATATATTAGTTTAGTCAAATCACTTTTTTAAACAGAGGACTTAAAAGAATAAAAAAGTGAAATATATGCTGTTGAAAAACTTATTTGGAAAGGGTAAATGTGACAAATAATAGGAAAATCAAGAGACTATTTGCAAACCATAATAGACATACCGTTCTCGAATTATTTTAAAAGCTTCTTTTGTAGCATATGGCAGGCCAGTCTTTGGATCACGATACCTGTATTATTCGGGAGAGAATTCCTTAACAATATGTGGGTATAGTGGGAATAGACTAAAGAAAATCTTTCAAATGATGTGATGATAATCAATGACAATCATTATTCATAACAGTAGTAGATATAATGATGCAATCTGAAAATTCAAGCAAGAACCACCGGTGTTCTAATATAAAAGAAAGCATAATCTGACCCAATTTGATCACAAAAAGAAAGTGGAAACAATTTGCCGTATAATTCATGAGACCAATTGTTCTATCCATGCAAGGAAAGCATCTCTAAACTTCCCATCCCACCAAAAAAACACAAGTCCCTAATGACATATAAATAACAGGAATACCAGATATCCAAAGGCAATTTTAACAAAGAAATGCAACATTACGAAAGGAAAAAGCAAGAACTACCAAATCGATATATGAGATCTTACTTGGCAGGCAAACCAGTAATCGCGCAAACAGGTTGTTCTGGATCTGAAAAAAGTTATAAATATCAATAAAATAAAATTTGAAAAATAATGTTACTTAGACACATATTTTGCTTGATCATTAAGAAAAAAGAAGGTTAAAACGTACGTCATTGAAGCTTTATCTTCAAAATAGAAGAAACCAATCAAAAAAGAATAGGCACATTATTCTTCATGTTTGTTTTATTTAATATTTTTGGACCTACCAGGTGTTTCCTCTAACTTGCCAGACCAGAAACTAACCTCACTTGCGGGTGTTTTATTTAATGATTTATATTTCAGATCTTCTACATGGTGCTTTTAGTATGTTAGATGTTGTGCAGAGTATGCCAGAATGAGCCCAGGAACTGTGGAAGAACGAGTGCAACACTGGTTGCAAAACACACCTTCTGGAGAAAGAACACAAAAACACAAAGCAAGACAGAAAGAAAGAATTTGTCTCGTATTATTATCACGTAGTGCAAAAGTTCATCATCAACACTATCAACAAGATAGCAGCTCTCATATAGAGTGTTACGAGACGATTACATGTTAGATAGAAGCACTAAATAGCTCCTACCTAACTGCACAAAATAGTTATACAAACATAAACTTGTAAGTACACCAACTAATAAGCATGAATACGGCTAGATTATCTAACCTAATACACACTTCTGATAAGCAACATAGTCTATCATCAAATCATCTAAGCTATCAGACCCTAGTCGCTCTCATCCTACAGAGTAGTTCATTACACAAGATCCTACATTATAATTATAAAAATAAGGTACAAATCTTTTATAATCGTGAATATCTAGATTATATACGTATTATTAGGAACATTTTTATTTATTCTTGTATAATATCTTTATTATTAGAAGATACCAAATCTCCTCTACTTATTGTATTGCTTTTTTTTCTCAATATAAATAAACCATTTGTGTTGACTCAGAAACATATGTTTTCAACTTAATGTCTCTCCATTTCCTAAAGTTTAAGATAGTATTCTACCATAGTGTAGAGGAAGTAAAATTTACACAAATACCTGAATTTTAGTCAATATTCTCATATGGCCATCTTTTATGTGTAATATAGGAACTCTTGGTATGTTGCAATAATAATACAACAATACCCAAGCCTGATTCCTGCTGAGTGGAGTCAGCTACATTGTTTCCATCATTGACCTTGATCATGTTGGGATGTATGATGAGAGTTGTATAAGGAAAGCTGTTAGTTAGTTGGCCCATTAGTTTGTTGGAGTGTTGGACTACTTAGTTAGCTAGAAGAGCTCACTTATAACAATAAGGGAATCAAATTTTAGGAGGGTATTCTGCGAATTTGACAGTTACAGTGAGTGAATCAAATGATCTTTTGGGAAGGAGAAGCCCTTGGGGAGAATTACATTCTTCATATCTGTTTTGGTCTTCAATAAAGTTCTATTCTGCAGTTTCCATCTTATTTTTTTCATAATTTCGATCGTATGATATCATATATTCACAAAGCTGTGAACCTTAAAATTCTTCTTAACAGTCTTTCAAGTCTCATCACACTATTTCTGACCTCCTCCTACCCATTTCTAAATTGGTGTCATCTTATCTTAACTTCACATTTTAGGTGGGTGGCAGTCATCTGCTCTCACATCCCATAACTATCTTCATCAAGCGTCCATTGCCCTATTTAGTTGCCACACCAATTTTCTCCCTAAAGAAGCCATCAATTTTATGTATAGAAGTTACACCAACCTTCTTCCAAATGAATTCATTCCCTAACCTATTCAAATTGATATATCCACTCATCCACCGCTTCATTCACATTTTTTCAAACTTGACCTTTTTGTTTATGATTGCACTTTATTGCCCAGGTTTCTGATCTACATACAAAATTGCATATTTAACTACAATTTGGCAAATCTTCAATGTCAACGTAAGGCTTTTTAAGGTCATACAAACACCTAAAATGTTTCTCTTATTCATCTATTCTATTTGAATGTTATATTTGACAACTGAATTACATCTAAAGCACTCAGTTCTCGGTACTGCTGTACTATCATCCACGCTCCCAATCAAGATTAAACTCCTCATATTTTGTCTTTGTGCTACTGAATCAAAATCCACTGGTCTCCGAAAAACCAAAACATTTATTCGCAACTCCAACTCAGTATTTACTATCTCTCTAATCTAAACTTTTAAAAAGATATCACCAGCAAAATCCCAGTGAGTTTTGTCTATTACAGCAACAAATGGTATGGGTAACTTCAATGCCAGTAGATGTTGTCATCAGTAACTAAATTAGATTGAATCAGAAAAAGAAAAACTCTAATTAATTGGTCAATGCAGTATGAAAACAATACTTTAACAATTTCACCGGGAATTTAATTTTCACTCACTGCAACATTAATGCATAAAGGAACACTATATACAATATTTTTCAACATAAAAGTAAACCAAATTGTCAATCTTATTTCAACAAGTGTTTAGAGGGACTCACATTGTACAGGCCCTGTGGAAATCTCTGAGTGGAACGATGACCCTTTAATGAACTCTAAATAGGAGCATCCTGGGAAAGATTAACAGATAGCCGGATGAAAAATGAAAACAGCAACCAATATTAACAAATTAAGAATGTAAGTATAATGCAGTGCCTGTCCAAAGACACTATCATTATAGGAATCGTACCATTTTTTGAAATATATTGTATCTGTGGACCATTATAAACATTTTTATGCACAATTGCCCTTCTCTTAACCTCTTCCTCTCTAGCTAAAACACGTTCCAAATTGCGCAAGTTCATGATCTCTACGAAGTCAAAATTATGATTTAAACATTTAAGGACCTTCGGAATTCAAACAAGACAAATATGCAATCAGTAGATGTTAAAGAGTTGTAATCTTAACCTGTTTGAGCAGCTTCTAAAAGCATCTCCTCTTGTGTCATCCTCTTCTCCTCGCCTTCCTTTTTCCTTTTGACCGGCTGAACCCCCAAAATCCAAAAAATAAATAAAACCTTCTCAGACCAAAAGATCATAACTTGATTAAGGTGATAACGGAAATAAAACCTTTATGACAAAAAATAAATAAATGAATGATGTCCCATTGCCCCAATGTACAAGGTTGAATCACAGGTAAATAGTACAACTAAAAATTACTAAGGCTATCTCATGTGCACATCCCAGATGAGTTTAACAAAAGGAAACTACCATCTATAAGGAAACCACATGCAGTGAGAAAAATGAGAAGAGAAAGAATGGACCTTGATGGTGGCTTGGAGAGCTGCACGAATGGCATCTCTCTCAGCTTGGCGAACGATGACAGAAGTCCTAGTGGACTTCCTGATCATTCTCTCCCCAGTCTCATCCTGCTGTTCCTCAGCAGCCTTACCAGAATGCTCCTCATCCTTCGGAGAACCTTCAAATTTCGATAACGTTTTCTTCTTTTTCTTCTTCACAGCCAGAGTCTTCCCAGGAAATACCAGTCGCTTCTTTTTATGCATTCTTTCAAACACAAAAAGTACCATCAGAGACAGAAAAGACAGGGAAGGAAGAGGCAAGAAAATGGAGAGAAGAAACCTGTCATCAGCGTCATATTTGTTAGGCTCTTCTTCCTCGGGCTCCGGCTCCTGAAGAAAGTGTTGAATCAATGGCGTGAGTGTCAAATTACAAAAAGATAAGAAGAAGAAAAAAAACCCAAAAGGGTTTGTGAAATACATCTTCGTCGAAATCAGAGTCAAACTCATCGGCGATCTCAGGTTCCTCTTGGTAGTTATCGTCCTCTTCTTCCTCTTTAAGAGCATCCTGGTTCCAGAACAATTCATCTTCTTGGATTTCATCGTCAAGGAGTTTGGTTAACCTCTTGCCTCGAGTGGCTCGGGACGCACGATCCAGCAGGACAACATCGTCGCCTGATTTTTCCATGCCCACCACCACCAAGAACTTCAGCCACAGTAAAAATTGGGTTTTATTTTTTTATCTATGGAAATTGAACAAATTTAAAATTATATTGGGCATTTATATAATTTTGAAGTTACCAAAGTATTCCAAAGAATATAAAATAAATGACGTAGGATTTTTTTTTCTATTATTTTATTTTATTTGTTGCTTCAGTAATCTTCAAAATATAAAAATATGACTCTTTTACAGCGTTTTATTGATTATTAAAGAAAACATGTTCACTTTTTTTTAATATTAAAAAATATTATTACTAATTACATTTAAAAAATAAATACAAATAATTTTTATAATTTTATTTTACATAATATTTATTTATTTCATGATAAGTTTTTATTACAAATACTTATTTTATTTTAAAAAATAATTAAGTTAAAAATGTTAAAAAAAATATTAAATTTAAAAGGTGGGTTATTTTTTAGTTTTAAAATATAATTATTTTAGTTTTAAAAAATAGTTAATTAAAATGTAAAATTGGAAAAAAAATATATACATTAAAAAGAAAATTACCTTGATATAAAGATATATTTGGATGGATGAAAATTGATGTTATTAATTTTATAAATTCTCACCGTATTACTCACATTAATAGGTTTAAAAAATGAAATTGAGTAAAAATTTGTTTATAATGAAATAAAATTAAATTAAAAGTGTTTTTACCGGGATTTGGAGCTATGGTCGGAATCGAATTTCTTGTTGTTCAGAGAAAAAAATTCACCTACAAAATACTTTTTCAAGTCAGAAAATTTTAGAATCTGAGTACAATAGTAAGTATGAACAAAATATGTACTTTCTTGAGAAACAATACGCGTATTTATAAGGTTTTTGAATCTTATAAAATCTATTATAAAATAAAAGATAATAAAAGTTTACCATATTTACAATATATCAACATGATAATAACACTGATATATTATTTAATTAGATTGACTATATATTCTATTGATATATGATATAAATATATATATATATATATATATATATAATATAATTAAACTATTGAAATTTGACATATTATTATTAATATAATTAAACTATTAGATTTGACATATTATTGTTAATATACGGTAACTACATAAACAAATATATTTATGAATATTATTTAGTCATTTACTTTCCATTCATAATAAAAATTGGATGGATTTAAATTGATTTTATTGATTTTATAAATTCTTATTGTTTTACTCACATTACTAGATTTAAAAAATGACGTTGAGTAAAAATTTATTTATTCTGAAATAAAATAGAATAGAATAGAATTAAAAGGTAATAAATATTTTATAGATTTAAGAAAAATATAATATTTCTGTATTTTTCTATTACAAGTTCACCAATACTTTATTAAACACGGTTGTCAAAAACTAAATAACCGCACATATCTACCGGCAATCCTGTACCAAAAACTTGTACTTAATATCATCCGATATACCTCCAAGACAACAAAAAAAAATGCACTTCTTCTCCCTTTACACTTATCATCACTATAAGATGTATAAGTGTACCACACCTAGCCGGTTCCGTTAGCATACCAACACGACCAACACATATCACTCTTGACCGACAACTCACATCGGACAAGGTTGGGAGACTGGTGTACCACACCTAACCGAACTCAATCAAATAAATAAGAAATACATCAAGGCAGCCAAATATTCAGCCTAAGCCGAGTAAATCTAACTCATACTGGACCTGGTCGACTTAACCATATAAATGATAAACCTCACGAACATGCCAGAGACAACCCAAGTACACGACCTGGGCAGCCATGGTCTCGAATTTAAATGAACAAAGGCTAAAATAACAACAAAATGGCCAACACGGATAGTACACGCCCAAGGACGACATTTGATAAGCCAAGAAATAAACGGATCAGACCGCCCTCGAAGACTTAGTAAGATGGAGGTCCCCGCGTTCGATAGACCTTGAAGGGCCTGGGTTTGGGCCCAGGCCCACTCATAACCCAGGCTAGGGCCCAAACCAAGGCCCATCCCATTAGGTAAACGAACATCATTAATACTCTATAAATACGCACGGACCCCACGAATTAAAGGTACGCATTCATTAATCACTAATTTGACTCTCTGAGAGCTTTGACTTACTTGAGCTTCAGAGACTCTTCTGCAGGTAACCCCTCCTGGGTTCAAGCTGACATGTATCAACCGGGGAGAGACCAACTAAAGAGATAGCAGACTACATGGTAAGGTGACACTTATGCCTAACTCATCTTATTTGTTCTCTGCAAGAACAATTGGCGCCCACCGTGGGGCATGAGACGAACACCTTTAGTACCCATTTTTCTCTGAAGATGGTTTCCACCCATAGCAGAGCTGGAGTGAACAAGCAAGCGGATGCTGGTCCCTCTGGACCTCCTAGCATCACCCCTGATCTGGCCGCCATCCTAGACGGCCAAGCAAAGATGCAACAAGAACTCGCGGATTTGAAGAAACGCAGTGCTGATGAAATGGAGGCATTGAGCCAAGAGAACTCTCGCCTGAGGCGAAGGATCGAGGCTGATCCCAATCTGAAGGGAAAAGCCAAAGAAACTTCTAAAGCTGTGAAGTCTCCGGCCTTCCAGCCCACAGAGGAAGAAAGTGAATACAATCTCACCCCTCACACCTTCACCACCACCCAACAGACACTCGTTACCTCTACTCATCCCCATCACTTTCCATCTGGTCAATCGGGGCTTACCGCACCCCTAACCCCCGTCGCTACCCTCCCTACCACCCAGATCCCCTACAACATACCTACCACCCTACACACCACACATATTCCACCTTATAACCCACAATACCTTCCGACAACCCACATTCCCCCTCACAACATCACCTTCACCTTTCCCGCTATGATCAACCACCCCGTTCCACCTCACCTGCTCCCTTCTCACCAGCCCAGACGCCGTCACCCATTCACGGACTTTATCGCCAACACCCCTCTTCCAGCCTAGTGGGAACCTTTCACCTTGGATCGCTATACTGGCGACACCGACCCTGACGAGCACCTTAAAGTCTACATCACCCATGTCGCCTTGTACACATCCCAAGACGCAGTCTTTTGCAAAGCTTTCCCCACCACCCTCAAAGGCCATGCCCTAGAATGGTTCACAACTCTTCCGCCCTACTCAATCGACAGTTTCGACGTCCTCTCCCACATGTTTTCCACCCACTTTGCCGGCAGCCGTCCCCATCAAACCACCACCATATCCCTCATGGGCATCAAACAAAAACCAAACGAACCACTCAGAGCGTTCATCGATCGCTTCAGTAAAGCAGCTCTTCATACACCACACCTCAATCAGGAGATGATCCTCCAGTGCATGACCCTTACCCTACAACCTGACCCCTTCGCCAACAACGTCTATCTCCACCCACCTGCCTCTATGCACGAACTCAAGTTGCGTGCAGTCGACTATGTCCGCATGGAGGAAATGCAAACACTTCACACTAAATTCTGCAACGACTACGCAGCCACCACCGCCAACCCCACCCCACAACCTAACCCACGCCCTGATACCTGCCCACGCGAAACCCGCCAACCTCGCTTCACTAGATACGCCCCCCTTACCATAGCCCGTTCCCGCATCCTCGACGAAGCCCTTCAAGCTGATCTAATCCCTCCACCACGCAAGACAACCACACCCCCCAACGCCGACATGACCAAATATTGCCGTTACCACCGCAACCATGGCCACACCACAGAAGAATGCAAAGCACTCCAGGATAAAATAGAAGAACTGGTCCGTGCTGGCCACTTTCGCCGCTTCATCCGTAGAGACGACCATTCCTCCTCCTCTCGATCCTGTCACCCCCCTCGACCTGACCACAAACGCCCACCACATGACTCCCATCATAACAGACACCCCGCCCAACCCAACAATCAAGAACCAGAGCCCGCCCGCACCAACATCACCCTTGCCGACCCCCCCTTACGAGGCACCATTAACACCATCTCTGGTGAATTCGCAAGCGGAGGCTCCACCTCTTCTGCCAGAAAAAGACACCTCCGCCATATACAATCCATCAACCACATCACTCATTCCCACCACAGACGTCGTATGCCTCCTATCGTATTCACAGATGATGACTTCCACGGCCTCGACCACCAACAAGATGACCCCATGGTCATCACTGTTGAAATCGAAAATTACGCTATTAAGAAAGTCCTAGTTGATCAGGGCAGCTCTGTTGATATCCTATATTGGGCCACTTACCAAAAACTCCAACTTCCTAACACCACCATGGTCCCATATGACGAGCCAATATATGGCTTTTCTGGCGAGCAGGTATCCACCCGGGGCTACATTGACCTTTACACCATCTTTTGGGATGGAACCCAGACCAAAACCATCCCAATCCGCTTCTTTATCGTCGACGCGTCAACATCCTACAACATCCTCCTGGGCCATCCTTCCCTCAATACCCTTGGCGCAGTCGTCTCCACCCCTCACTTGGCCATGAAATTTCCTGCCCCATCCGGCGACATCCTGACCATACACTACGACCAGCGCTTGGCACGCGAATGCTACATGGCCAGCTTGCGACCACAACTCCCAATTCAACAAACCAACCATATCGAACGACCCCCTAGTTCCAGCATAGCCCTATCCGGCGAAGACCTTGACCCTAGAATAGGCCGGGATGTCCGCCTCGAACCAGTTGAGGACACCTCTCCTCTAGAGCTTCCCAATGGCCACTCTATTAATCTAGGCACCGGTTTAAACTTTGACGAGCGTGCCACCATCACACCTATCCTTATCAACAACACAGATCTTTTCGCCTGGTCGGCCGCCGACCTCCCTAGAGTGGAACCCCAGGTGGCATCCCACAAACTATCCATATATAAAGAAGTCCGCTATGTATCCCAGAAAAAACGCAAGCTTGGTGAAGAGCGTCGGCAAGCAGCCAAGGTTGAAGCCGACAAGCTACTGAGCGCAGGATTTATAGAAGAAGCTCAATACACCACTTGGCTTTCTAACGTTGTCTTGGTGAAGAAAGCCAATGGCAAATGGCGGATGTGCGCAGACTACACGGACTTGAACAAGGCCTGCCCTCGCGACGCCTACCCCTTACCCAACATTGATCGACTTGTGGACGGCGCGGCAGGAAACAAGGTGCTTAGTTTTTTGGATGTGTATTCAGGGTATAACCAAATCCCCATGGCCGCAGCAGATATGCACAAAACCGCCTTCATCACGGACGATGCCAACTACTTCTATAGAGTCATGCCCTTTGGCCTCAAAAACGCTGGGGCAACTTACCAATGACTAATGGACAAGGTGTTCAGCCACCTAACGGGGCACTGTGTCGAAGTATACGTCGACGACATGGTTGTCAAGTCCCCAAGTCATCACCAACACGCTGAAGACCTATCAGCAGTGTTCTCCGCGCTGCGCCAATATAACCTTCGCCTCAATCCCGACAAATGCGTATTCGGCGTTGACCAGGGTAAATTCCTTGGTTTTATGTTAACCCAACGCGGCATAGAGGCCAATCCTGAAAAATGCAAGGCTATCATCGAAATGCGCAACCCCACTACTGTTAAGGAGGTCCAACGTCTCATTGGCCGTCTCACAGCCATCTCTCGTTTCCTACCCAAACTAGCCGAACAAACCCAACCCATAATCCAACTCCTAAAGAAATCCACCCGGTTCACGTGGACTGATGACTGTGAACAAATCTTCCAAAAACTTAAAACAACCTTAACCTCCCCACCTAACCTCCAATGGCCGAACACCAGTCAAACCCTGCTGGTATACATCACGGCCACCAACTATACCGTCAGCGCCGCGCTTGTTTAAGAAATAGAAGGCATACAACATCCTGTGTATTTTGTGAGTAGAACATTGCAAGATCCCGAAACCAGATATCAAATGGTAGAAAAACTGGCCCTATCTTTGGTCCACGCGGCACGCCGCCTCCGCTCATATTTCCAAAACCACACCATAACTGTTAAGACCGACTACCCAATCCAGAAAATATTACAAAAACCAGATCTAGCCGGACGCATGTCATCATGGGCCGTGGAACTGTCAGAATTCAACACCCGCTATGAACCCCACGGCCCCATCAAAGCCCAGTGTCTTTTAGACTTCGTCAACGACCTACAACAAACACCCATAGAGGACCAGTGGACACTCCATGTAGATGGTTCCTTAAATCCAAGGGGTGTCGGCGCCAGCATCGTCTTAGAAGGCCTCAACGACATCCTCATCGAAAAATCCCTTCATTTTGCTTTCAAAACGTCAAATAACCAAGCCGAATACGAAGCCATCCTCGCCGGCCTTTCCCTAGCCCGCGAAGTAGGCGTCAAGAAGTTAACGTGCAAAACCGATTCCAAACTCACTACAGTCATTCAATCCACCTTTGAACAAGTCCGCGTCGAACACATCCCAAGAACCGACAATGTCAGGGCCGACATCCTTTCCAAATTGGCCAGTTCCAAGCTCAAAAACCCTCACCGATCCTTACTACAGCAAACACTGTCCACACCTTCCATCACACACACTTGCCAAAATTTAACCCACACCCCAGCCAACAACGTCACCCCCTCCCAAAGCCAAAACTGGACCACCCCCTACATT
>Ga0214544_1007864_pt1 | contig 18335 bp, 10 predicted proteins | sample CNSS3metaG_FD_160074 | JGI IMG/M metagenome (GOLD analysis project Ga0214544, IMG submission 160074) | Root nodule microbial communities from cowpea collected in UCLA plant growth center, Los Angeles, California, USA - CNSS3 | ecosystem: Host-associated > Plants > Roots > Nodule | place: USA... | reverse complement strand
TATATATATATATATATATATATATATATATATATATATATATATATATATATATATATATATATATATATATATATATATATATTAAATTATAAATATGTACAAAACTGTTCTAAAATTATTAATAAATATTTATATTATTAAAAATATAAATGATTAATTATTACACAAGTGAATTTATTTTGTGAGTGTGCTATAAAATTAGTCTATGACTTATATATATATATATATATATATATATATATATATATATATATATATAGATAAATATTTGTTTTCTATAATATACATGTATTAAAATATTTCAAGTTTGTCTCCAACTTTATTTCACACTTAAAATTTATAACATCTGTACATTATATAAGATTTTTTTTTTCCTTTTGAAAATAAATAAAAGGAAGTGCATATAATATATTATAAATAATTTAAATATAACATAAATTTTTCATTTTCATTATAAATATCACTTATATTACTTAATATTACTCGAGGTTTTATATTTAACTTATATTTTATAATATGTGATAAAGTTATTTTTTTTATGGTTACGTGTGTGAAGGAAAGAACGGTGAAAAATCTGATCTCTTCCGTGAGTTATCGGCCCAAACAACATATTACTATGTATTTAAGAATATCATTTTCCATTTAAGAATATACTTTGAACGGGTGCAGGTAAGTTCCTTTGAATTGGTTCTCTCGTTATCCTAAAAGCTGTGCATGTTTTCCATAGTAACCCTAACCCTAAAAGCCATCCATCTCTTTCTGCTATCAATGTTGCCGTATCTTTTTTCAACTCTGTCCTCTATCTCTCTGTGGTTGCCACTGTTACCTTACTCTTTTTCATCTTCTGGTTTGAGTTCTATACCTCACTGTGGTCACTGAAAAAGAGAACTTGAAGCCGCTTCCACTCCCAAGGTGAATGCATGCTGAGAGTAATTTCACACTTCATTCATTTTTGTGGCTTTTAGACTTGTATAACTGTGACTTTGGGTTTTCTTGTCTAATTGTCTCTGTTAATGACTATGAAAACAAGTGTGAAAGCTCAAGCAGCATAAGCAGAAGAAAACACGTCAAAAATATTGGTGATAAACTGGTTCTGTTGAAGTTCGTCGGAGATCGGAAGGATATTAGCTCAGAATCTTGATCTGACTTGGTAAGCTTTCGGATCATGTAACTGAGATGGTTGTTTTATTTGATTTAACATATGTATTTCTGCACTCTTTTTTTTTTTCCTAATATTTCTCTTAATAATACCATTGATATTGATTTTATTAGCTCGCTACTGTGTGGTGTCAATGCATAATTGTTTTAAAAATTCTTTTTCTTTTAGTTCAAAAAATTAAACGGAGTTGGGTGTGATCTACTTTAGAAATAAAACAGAAAAAAGTTTTAGAAATCTATTGGAAGTTTTCTTACTACATATCTAGGTGTTCAAAACTAAATTACTATATGATTAATTTAATTTTATAATAATTTTTTATTATATTTATATTGTCATTGAACATAGTTGTTTTGTTTAAAGTTCTTCATTATAATTTAAGGTTTGTTATTATAATAAAAATTATAAAAATAAAAATAACTCTTTATAATTTAAAATTAAAGTTTTCTTAGTCATATAATTATTATGAATAAGATATTCGTAATAAGATAAATCAAATAAAACAACCATCTCAAGTTATATATATATATATATATATATATATATATATATATATATATATATAAACTGTAGACTTATATAGATATTCTTATTGATTTAACTCAAATGAAATGATGTTTTTTCATAATTAATATTATACCTCAACTTCTTAGTAAGACATACTTTATGATAAGTAAATATTTTCTTTACCAAGATTATCTTCTAATAATTAATTAAAAGTGATATATGTTTTAATTTCAAACATTGTATTGAGTATAATTGAATAATTGGGGATTTATTATTACTTAATGAAGGATCCCTTAGAAAATTAGTTTTAAGTTTGTAATAAAAGTTAAACCGTAATAAATTAAAGAAAGAAAAATATTTTCTTTGCTAATAGAAAATTAAAGGAAGAAAAAAATATTTTATTAATTATTTGTGATTAGTTAACTTGTTAGAATTTGATAATTCTAACATACATTAAAGTTAGTTCACAATTATATATGAAATATAAGAAATATTGTATTATTTTTCTAATAACTCATTCATGTTATATATTAAATATTAATCAATATCGCAATGTCTGTACTAATATTTTATCACATTATTAAACTAATATAATAACAAGTAATAAGAAATCTATTATTCAGAAAAAAAAATTAATTTTATACATTGATTATTATTAAATTAGTTGATAATTTACCGGTAAAATATTACTATATTATTTACTGATATTTGAAATATAAAAAAAAATAGAAAGTAAAAATATTAAAAAATTTGTTTGGTAATTTTTGTTTCATATATATATATATATATATATATATATATATATATATATATATATATATATATATATATATATATATATATATATATATATGAAACAAAAATTGTGCAAAAGTTATTAATAAACATTACTTGAATTGGTATTTTGACTGTTATAAAATTAGTCTTGGAGTTACGTATTTGATATATATTATATAAAATGTTTTTTTCCTTAACAATATACATGCATTGAAATCTTGTCTGATACACTATTTCAATGGCAAAGTTTATTTTAGCAACTAAGATATATTATTGAAGGAATTTTTGTATTTCCGGGTTCATTTAAATCGAAATTTGTAAAAATAGTCTATTGAATTTTTTTTTTGCAAAATTAAGTTAAGTCGTCAGGATGGATGACGACATTACAGGTGAAAGTGAAGTCGTTTTCATATATGACGACTTCACTTTTGAATTTTTTTTATATTTTTTATCATTAAAATTTATTATGATTTAAGATTTTTTTAATGAAGAGTGATGAACTTGAAGTTACATCATAAATATTAACAGAGAGTGCAAGAAAATAAGGGCACTGTTTCCAAAATAAATAAACAATGAATTGGTGCATTTACTTGTGGAGCTGAGAAGTCGCCACGAGAAAGGAAAGAAAAGGAACCAAAACATGGCCTCTATGCGTCCACTAGATGAGCCTGAAACCACTGTTTCCATTCTCACCATCACTCTTGCAACAACTCTCACCATCACTTTGCAACAACGTTAAAAAAACTATAAAAAAATTAAAAGTGAAGTCGTCATGTATGAGGACGACTTCACCTTTTTATGTGAATAGAAACCGACCTTCCATCGCACGATTTTGCTTTTTGAAAAAGAAAAGAAATTGATAGGATGGAGGACGACTTCATCTGTGATGTCATCCTCCACCTTGATGACTTAATATAATTTTGCAAAAAAAATTTCAACGGATCCATTTTTACAAATTTCAATTTAAATGAACTTCAGAATACAAAAAAAGCCATTATTGAATGTTATTCACGCATAACACAATGTAATGTTGAGGAAAACAAGTGTGAAAGTTGAAGCTGAAGCTGAAAGTCAAAGAAATTGAGAACTAGTCTGGTCAAAAGGATGTTGGAGATTGGAGTAGCACTGCATCAGAAGTTGGTTCTAACCTGGTGAGTTTTCTATTCATGTCATTGAGATGATTGTTGTATGTGTTCTAACATATTAATTAGTGTCAATGGAGTTTTCAATTTGTTTAAATTATTTTGAGAAAATGCTGCTCGTGTTGTCGGACATCTAAAAAGTAAATGTATCAGTACTCATATGATCGTTACGTCTTCCCATGATCATTATGTCTTCCCAGTTCTTAACGTCTTTCTTTATTTTTAAAATAATTTGAAAATATGTTTTCTTGTGCCTTTCTTTTGGATGTTTGAATTGTAGCCCGTATTGTTTCACATCTTTAAAATAAAGGTACGACTACTCATATAATTTTCCGTGTATATTAGTATTTAATACCTCTTTTTAAAAATAATTTGACAATACATTTTTCTTGTGTTTCTCATTTGGGTATCTATGTGACCGTTTGCTCGTCTAATATCTCCATAATAAAGGTATGAGTATTCTTATTACCGTCTATGTCATCCTAGTACTTAATGCCTTTATCTCTTCTCAAAAAATATAAAAAGATAAAAATAAAATTTTTTCAAAATTTAAAATACCAACATTTTCACCCAAAATACATTTTTAAGAATTACGTAATTCTTGATTTTTCATTATAAATGCAAAAAATTAGGGGCAAATTAAATTCATGTCAGATTCACCAAGTTCTTATCGGATTCACTTTTAAAAATTAAAAAAAAAGCAATCAAAAATAATTTTTGAATAGTTTTTCAATTAGAACACATAGTGTTTGATTTTCCATTATGAATGAAAATACGTAAGAATAATGATTAATCCTTATCAGGCCTTTTATTTTTTCAAAAAGCATATTTTTGTTTCTTTTTCTATATTGTTTTCTTATTTTTGGAGAAATTAAATATTTTGAAAAAACCACATTGCGTTTTGCACCTTTGATTAAAGGTATCGTCTTTGCACAAATGTTGTAGTGTGCTAACAACACCTTTCTCTACGCGTAATTCTCTATTGGACCCAAAATCTATGTTTTCACATTTTTGAACTTGCTAACCCAAAGGAAACTGGCCCGCTAGACCTATTGGCTTGTAGGGCCACAAGACGGGCTAATCCTACTGGCCCACTAACCCGTAACACTTTCCTTTTTTATTCTTTCCCAATCTTTATTTGTTCATTCTTCAAGCTTCACAAAATAGGTTCTTCCCATCGCGTATTTACAAAGTGTGACTCCAACAACGTCACTGCAATGACCTCACCACGACGGTATCTTGACCCATTGCGACCTCACTCATGATGGTATCACTTACGACGACATCACCTACGGCAGCGTCACACAGGTTTGTTTTCTTCGATTCTGTTAGTGAAACCCACGTTATCGATGTAGAGCGCGACTTCAGTGGTTGTTCCAGTATAAGTGCGAATCCGAACACTGTCTTTATTGGCGACCTCACACACAACAACGACACTCACAGAGACAAAACACAGTTTATGATTTTTGTGTCCTAAATCATTCGATTTTGTTTCTCCGATTCAATTTGTTTCTCTTCTTTGCACCAAGTTTTTTAATCTAATCTTTTGTAGACTTGTTTGTTGTAACACAAGATGTTGTAAGGAGTAATTCCTCCTCTGATTTATCCTCTACGGTGTTGATATCTTCTTAATGATCTTCAAATTTGCATAACTTTTACATATGTCTCAATTGATCACATCTGTGGCATTTAACATTTGGCATCCACCAACAATTGTTGGGCTGGTGAATATTTGTTGTTGCAATAGAGACAAGATGGAAAAACCTTGTGGTGTTGTATTCGTTCCTTTTGTTGTTCTCTCGGATATGAGAGCATTATCTCTAGTATGAAGTAAAGAACCTTTAACCACATGATTTTCTCTCACCGATCTATGTTGTTCTTGTACTTGCAAGGCATCCATCACCCCTATCAAAGTAATTATAGACAAATCTTTCTTGTTTATAACAAAGCAATAGATGCTTCATATCTCTCTAGCATTGTCACCAAAATTTTCTCAACGAGTTTGGAATCTAGAAACTCCTTTCCCAACAATTTTATCTTATTATCAATGTCCAACAATTTACTTGAGTGTTCCTTAGTTGTCTTACAATCTTTCATTCTTTGCATCTCAGACTCCTTTATCAAGTTTAAAATTTTCATACCTCGAATTTTCTCGCTTCCTTCATATTCTCCTTTCAAATAATCCTAAATGTCTTTGGGTGACTTTAGAGTCATGATCATGGCATGTATCCCAAACAAACATGACTTTGCTTTTGCCCTCTTTGTCTTTCTTTCCTTTTGCATTTTGATATGAGTCATGGTGGGACTTTTACGCAACAAATCGTCATCTTCCTCTACGACTTCCCATCAATGTAGCCCATCTAGATAAGTTTGCATTCTTACCTCCTATAGAAAATAACTTTCAGCATCAAAGAGTGGAATAACGACTTGTCAGAAATCTCCTTCTATTCATAAGAACAATGACTCTTGATAACATTGATGGGTCTATTTTGACGGGGGTTCATTAGGTAGAAGTTGTTTATATGTGACATGAGCATAACCCCTATAAGAAATTGACACCAGTTTTATCCCAAACCTTGAAGTATAAAAGTTTTTCTTATATGGTGTTTAACTTTGTGATTTTTACATAATATGGGACTTAAACTCAAAGGTGAGTCATTTTCATATGGTATATAACCCTTCAAGTGTATGATGATCTTTACTTATAGCATTGTTATTATGTTTGTGCTGTTATATTGTTGTTGTCACAACGAACTAAACCAGCTAGTCAACAAAACTAACCATCCATAAAACAAAAGAAATGAGAGGGTTCACCTTTCCTTGCCCCTCTTTGATAGGAAAAATACCTAAACCTCCCACATGGATAGATAGAAAAGTAGAGTGAAGGATGACATTAATTCAACTATAGAAAGTATAATTAAAACCAAATTTACAAACCACTTTTTTGATAAGAAAGTTTTAGCTTATATAGTATAAAAACAGTTTTGATAGTCACATTACAACCTACGGTTTACCTATTGGCTTTATTAGAAAGCATGTTCTTCAAAAGCAACACAATTACAATATCTAATGTCTCTACCTTTCACACACTCTACTAACAATGAAACTTGGTCTATCAACAAAGATTTACATACAATATTTAAATATATTTGAAATAATATAAAAATAATGATTGAAATTGCAACCAAAATTTTAGTCTCAAATAATGGTCACACTTACCTACGACCAATATCATACCAATCGTTAGTTTAAAAGTAGTGACCAAAATATAATTAAAAAAGATAATATTTTGACTCAGTTGTTTTGAATCACTTTTAACTCATCACTCCAATCACCTTTTAGTTATCTATTTTGATTTTTATAATGGTGTGATGTGATGATCGAAAGGTGATTATGAATAAAAAAAAAAGTAGATCAAAATATATCATTAAAAAATGGTGACATCTCTAAAATCAATTACTAATTAAATTGGTGACTGGATTTTTAAAGACAAAACTTGATTTAGTCACCAACCAGTTGAAATAACAATTCAAATAACGTAAATTGGAACTAATTTTAATTGTCACTAACTTCCATTTTTTAGTGTTGCTTGATTGAAATATATTTCCACATAAATTTTAATTTTAAAATTAAATAAATTATTACTACAATAATTAAATTTGCAAAGTAAAGTTCTTTTTTCAAATGAATAAATATTATTTTTGTTATTGTAAAATATAATTTCTTGACTTCTACAACAACATAAATAAAGTTCGATTCATTAAATTCTTAAAATTAACTCTAAATATAAGATGTATATAACTACACCAAAATCAAGGATCTTATATATTATTTTATTTATTTTTATAATAAAAATTTTATATGATAGCAAATGATAAATATATTTTAAAATATTATCCTATATCAAGATAGATATTATTCTAAAATATTTTATTGATTCAATAATAATAAAAAATTTAATCGGTGAATTATTTTCTAAAAGTAAATTTTCACGGGTTGTCTAAAATGTAGTTCAAAATTAATTTTCAAAAGGTCATTAAGTTTTTTTCCCATAATTAAATCCTATATTCACAGTAAAATCGTTTTGAATGTGTACTAGAAATATAATATCTCCAAGAGTTATGAATGTGTTAAGAAATTTAATTTCAAAATGGTATTGTAAATGACTTTGTGAATTGAAATCTTGGAAGATAATGAAAATGTGTATAGAAGATTCAAACATTATGTTATTCATCGGGTATTTTTGAAATAAAATTAAAAAATATTTAAATAGAGGTGGATCTGACAAACCGTACGATGCAAAAGATAATTTCTCTTAATCAGTTTAGTTAGATTAGTTGAACTCGTAAAATTGGCCCGTTCGTGCGTACAACCTTTTGCATAGAATACAACAATACTACATTACAATCCTAATTACTAAAACAACAAAACAAAGAAACTTGGATTTCGAAATTTACTGTGTTCTGTGTTGCTTGAGGAAAAACAAGATGTAGAATTGAGCACTGCAAAAAGAAATCAAGAATAAATACAACACAATGTTGCAAAAAATTGAGTAAAGCACAAACAAAATTCGATGAATAGAACAGAATGATATATCTTTCAGATAGCTCGTTTGATTAAGTGTTAAGATAATTCTTCAGTACTTGGTCAGGCAAAATTAATTTCTCTCCAAATTTGTATATATATGGCAGAGCACCATTCTGGTTGATTACAGTAGCAGACCTAACAAAAAAAGAAAACAAAACCTTTTGTCCAGCAGCTTTTTAGCTGAACTTCCATGTCAATGTCGAAGATTCAGAATTTCAATTCTCCTGAACGCTCTTTTCTGGTGCACCGGGATGCTTCAGAGAATCAAGGCTGAAAAGAAAGAAGCCATTAATGAAAGGAAAAGGACAACGAAGAAGAAAATAATGGTAATTAAAATGGATAAAAAGAAAAAGAAAAGTACGATTAACAGAGAATAAAATCAAAATATTGAATGGGAAAGCTTGAGCGTGTGGTCAACCTGCATTTCTGAGGTACCCTCCAGGAAATAATTGACAACCTCTTCAAACTTGGAGCTAAGGTCAAATAATATTTCCAATCTTGAAGCATGATTCTAAGGTCATGAAGTTTACTATTCATACCATAGCAACAATTTGCATGCATGGTGCAAACTTTATTTAAATCTTTACTTGGCTCACAAAGCCCACCAAAATTAACTGTATCCAAGAATTTCATCCTCAGTCCTAAATCAGTAATGAAAGGGTCAACTTTGATAAAATTGAGGACATCCTGATCATGGTAGCCGGGGTAGGTTTCTTGTGAAGAATACCAGAACTTGTAAAACTCAATTGACCTATTATTGGACTTTACAAAGTTGAACCCTCCATTGGGTCTGTTCTGCACATCACTAAAGCTGCCAGTGAAATGATCACATGCTATCTGGAAATCTGCATCCCTGTGAAACCGAGGAAACGGGTCTCTAAACCACATAATATCAGCATCCTGGTTGAAGACATAAGTATCACAAAGTTAGATATCTAATATTTAAATCTCTCTCCAGAAAATGTCTCCCCTTTGAAAGGAAATCAATAAAAGAAAAATAAGGCAAATTTAAATGATTTGCAAACTTCAAAACTCGTGAAACTATTTCCATGATCACAAGGATTAAACAAGTCAGTCCAAGTAAACACGAGAAAGTTAATGATTAAATACTTACCGTGAACACAAAATTGTACCCCAACTCTAGAACGGAGCGCAAGAAATCAATCCGTCTCCACATCATCTTCAAGTAACGAGGAGTCATGAAAAATGCCTCTTCATGAAAATCAACGGCTTCAGTAGCAAGCAAATAGCAATAGGAGTGTATTGCCTGACAACGCATAAAAGCCTTCGGGTCTAATGCAACAATTACTAAATGATTTAAAAGCCAGCGAGTACGATCTCCAATTCTAAAGCTCTCAAGGAATAGATCAATGATTGAATTTGGTGCTGCCCAGGCTTCATTTAATGTGGTCAAGATAACAGTTTTGTCTTTCATAGCAGCCTCATTCAGAATATTTTCAAGTGAATACTCATTGCTTATCTGCAAAAGAATTATTTCAAAAAAATGCGAATGCCACTACCATTAATAAATTACGCAAACCAAAACCACAATAATATTAAAATCTTCCAGTTTAGGCTATGCCTATCGTAATTTTAAAGATCAGGCAAAATAGTAATCTTCAGTCACAATTTAAGAAATGAAAAGGCATCAACTGGATCGTGACTGACTGATCTAGTAGAGTAGTGGAGATACAACTCGGATATAAAAGTATTGTGGATAATAGCTAAACAAACAATGAATGTATTCTTCTAGAATCACTATTGAAAATTCACCATTTCAAATTAATGTATATAAAAGTAGTTAAAATATGCGGTCTTCCTTAATTCCAATGAATATATTAATATTTTTCTAAGCAGCAGTATGTCTTCAATTTTATTGCCGAATTAGTCCCGCAAAGATTTAACCAGTTACCAAATCCTTTTATATAATGTGGCAACAAAATCTTCGAAGAAGGAAAGTGGTAACAAAATCTTGGATGAACTAAAGACAAAAAATCTTTGAATAGTTAATTTGACGACCACAATTTCTAGGGGAAAAATGTGGTAACACGTTTAGCTTCGGAAGGCCAAAATTAGGATTTCCTCTGGTCCAAAAATAAGAGGATAACAAATTCTAACAAAACAGGTATATCCGTTCACCTAACTATGCACATTTGATAGTGTTCCGAATTTTGCTTCCATCCTCTACCTTCAACTACTCCAAGAAAAAATAACAACAATAATAATGAAATTCAACAAGATTCAACCTTTTCCATTACTCTTCGTCATCACTTCAATCTTCCTCAAGTGAATAACCAAACAGATAGAAGATCCACACGGCATTTTTCAAGAGCTGAATTTCATTCACCATATACAAAGTACTGTTCCAATTAACAGAGTCCTTTAATCCACTTCAACAACATAATTTTCAGTTCAGAACAAAGGTTTAAGCTGTGATCTCACATATTCGTCGAGATCATCAAGATCGCAGGAAATTACGGACAAATGCAATTAAGAAATCATGGTAACCGTTCACGTTCCTTAAAATCTTGCTCAGAACTATCGTAATCGGTATACCTTCCGCAGTTAGGAAAATAATATCGAAAATTAAAAAACGATTTCGGTCACAAATGCAATGTTTTTTTTTTGTCCACATAAAAACGCGATGAAACTGCCACGACAGTTTAAAACCTTAATCAAAGCTAACAAACAAACACTTTCCAAATCACGATACATTCGGCATTATTAACGCTAGAAAAAATTACGGAGAGAGAGTGAGAGAAACAGAACGGTACTCACCGCGACGGAATCGTTGGACGGGAAAACAGCAGATACGCGACCCCAGTGATTGGAAGAGGAGATGCGAGAGTAATCGGCGTTTCTGAAGAGGAGTATGCACGAGAAAGAGACGAGGAGGAAGAAGAGTGCGGCACCGATGCTCCGCCGGAAAACGAGGGCGGATTCCGGCAACATGATGGTGGTGAAGTTACCGGTTGCGCGGCGGTAAGATGTGGCCGGAAATCGTCGGCGGTTGGAAGGGAGCGTGGCGCGGGACATTCGTTGGCGGAAGAGAGGTCATTTCGGTGAACGACGTCGTCTGAGTAAAACGATTTTACTTAAAACGAAGCTTATTTAAAATATTAAGAGCTGTGTGAGCAGTGAAGTTTAGTGGGTGTTTAGTGCGGTAATGGTAACGTGTAGAGAGAAGGGAAGTGGTGTTTAGAATGAACGAACATGCTTCGTGATGTAACTGTAGACATATAAAATAAGATAGTGGGTGTTATGGAATTTGACTCAGTTTGTGATTTTCGTACTTACCTATTGCAGCTGTTCTTCACGTCCACTTTTAATTATTTATTTTCAAGTTAGATGGTTACGAAAATATATTTTATTTTTTGGTATTCTTATAGTTAGTTATATTTTATTTTTTGGTATTCTGATAGTTAGGAAAATTAAGTCTTCATAGAAATAGAAGTTATTGTTTATAATAACTATTTGTTATTTTTTATTTTCAATTTTCAATTTTCAATTTTAATTGAAATAATTTTTAAACATTTTTTTCTAAATTTGTTCAATGCAAAAACTAAACATGTTTATGATTTTTTTTTCAAATATAATACTCCAGAAAATATAATTACTAGGAATTAATACAAAATTATATGCGGACAAAAAACTCGTTAAATTATAAATACAATAGGTAATAAGTATAATAACAAGTAAAATTATATTATTGATAAATATTATCATATTTGAATGAATTTATTTCAACAAAATATTTATTCGACAAAGAAATTCAAACCAATTTATTTAATTTATTTAATCGATCTAAAGTAAAGAATATTTATAAAACTAGGATAAATAGTCACTATAAATTTGCTCCTTAAATTTTTAAAACTATAAAAAGTCTTCATAATTACTTTCTACATAATTGTACCCAAATTTTGTTAGATATGTTATGAAATATAAAGTTGGTAATAATAGAGAAAAAAAGAAAGAGGAAGGAAAGATAATAAGAGATAATGAAGACTAATTTTTGTGTAATATTACTAAGAAAAAAAAACTTATTTAGAAAAAAAAAATGCAACCTAAAGGATAAGGTTATAAATAGTTAATACAAATAATTAAATCTAATAAAGACTATATGGGTAGAAAACTAATGAACAACCATTAATTCATATTACTCTTCTTTGGTGTCCATTTGATCGGAGGATATATCTTGTTAAAATTTAACTAGGAAAAAAACCACTGTAACAAAAAAAAATATTTGTCAAGGAAAAAGAGTGCATCATTCTTTGTTCTTCAATACAATATTGTTCATCACATATTATATTTCTCTCCCTTTAGACAAAAAATTCTTTGGGATAAAAACCTAGTGAAGGAAAAATAATACATCATTATTTATTCATCAATACAATATTGTTCATCACATATTCTATTTCTCTCATGTAAACTCACATCATTAAGATGATAGAGTCCAATCTTGTAAACAAATTGCTCCAAAGTTCTCCTTGGCAAAAACTTTGTAAAAAGATCTTACAGATTTTCACATGAACGAATCTTTTGGGTCTCTATATCACCATTTCTTTGAAGATCATGAGTGAAATAGTTTTGGAAGAATATGTTTTGTTCAATCTCCTTTAATATATCCTTGTTTCAATTGAGCAATACATTCATTATTGTCTTCATATATGGTTGTTGATTTCATTTTTCTCGAGGGTAGAGCAAGAGTTTGTTGCACATGTTGAATTATAAACTTTAACCAAACACATTCACGACTTGCCTCATGTAATGCTAAATTTTATGAATGATTCGATGATGTCGTTGTTATGGTTTGTTTCACAGACCACCATGAAATCATTGTGCCACCATAAGTGAACAAATATTCTATTTGTGATTGACCATTAAGAGGATTTGGTAAATAACCTGCATCTGCATAACCCGTTAGATTTGATTTTGAATCATTTGGATAAAATAAGTCCATATTCATAGTACCTTTAATATAATGAAGAATATGTTTTACTCGAGTCCAATGTCTTCTTGTAGGTGAAGAATTATATCTTGCTAACAAATTTACAGTAAATGTTATATCAGGTCGAGTATAATTTATATCATCCTTTTTTTGAGCTTTAAAAGGGTCTTTATCAACATCTAACGACCTCACACATTTTGAATGCAAAATGGATATGACTTGTCCATATAAAACCTTTTAAGCACCTCCCTTATATAAGCCTCTTGATGTACAAAAGCACATTTATTTAAATACTCAATTTGTATTCCCAAACAAAAACTTTGTCCTTCCAAGATTCGTCATCTCAAATTCTTTCTTTAAGCAATCAATTGCCTTTGTGAGCTCATTAGGAGTTCCAATAATGTTTATGTCATCTACATAAACAACAATTATGACAAATTCATTTTCTGATCTTTTCAAACAAATACAAGGACAAATAGGACCATTTTTATACCTTTCTTTTAATAAGTACTCGCTAAGATGATTATATCACACATACTTTTTGATTGCTTTAATCCATAAAGGGACTTGTTCAATTTTATTGAATAATCCTCTTTAGAATATGCATTTGTTGGGCAAATTAAATCCTTCAGGAAGTTTCATATAAATATCATTCTCAAGACAACCATACAAATAGACCGTAATAACATCCATTAGATGTAATGTAAACCTTCTTGCAACTAGAGTAATCAAATATTGAAATGTTGATGCATCTTATTTCGTGTGAATATGTCTCTTCAAAATCAATGCCAAGTCTTTATGAAAAACCTTAAAGCAACTATCATGCTTTGTATCTAACAATTTCACCATTCTCATTTCACTTTTGCAAAAAAAAACCATATGTACCCAATGGGGTTTACACACTTAAGTGTGCGAGCTATAGGTCCAAAAAGCTTTCGTTTAGTAAGCAAATCTAATTTTGCTTCGATTGCATCTTTCCATTTTGATTAATCATTTCTTTGTCGACAATCTTCAATGGTCATTGGATCTCGATCCTTATTATCACTCATATCATTCATCACTATATTATATATGCAAAAAGTCTCATCAATGTTGACTTCATTTCGGTTCATATTATCTTATTCATCACATAATTTGTCGAGATCTCAACATTTTTCAACAATTTCAATCACATGAGGTTCTCTTCACTACCATAATTCTTAGAATTACCGAGAGAATTTTACCCATGGAAGTAAATTCGTCGGTAAATTTGAATTATTAACGGATTTCACCGACGAATTTTAATATTTTAATTATTGAAGAATTTTAACATAAATCTATTTGTATCGATAAAATCCATCGATAATACATATTTCAATTACTAACAAATTTTTTGGTCGGTAATTACATATCTTAAAATTCATCGATAATTTAAAATTATTATTACCGATAGATTTTCTGGTCGATAATAATTAAGTGAGAAAAAGAAGAGAATGAGAATAAGAAGAAAGAGAAGAGAAGGACGAGAGGTCGGATGTGCAATGGTGGGCACGACGGTAGCCTAGTGGTGCGGTAGAGGCATGATGGTGGGGCAGTAGAGATGGTGTAGGGGAAAGAGAAAAGGAGGAGGAGAGAAGAAAGAGTGAGAGAGGGAGGTGGAGAAAGAGAAGGAAGAGGAGGAGAAAACGATAGTAATGGTGGCAGCGAAGGAATAGGAGGAGGGTTGGAGGTATTGGAAGAAGAGAAATGGAAAGATAAAAGGAAGAAGAAGAAGAAGAAGGGAGGATGATAGACCTTGTAGCGCCACAACAGAAAGGAGAAGGTCCATGGCTGCAGAGAAAATGGAATGAAATGAAGGAGTGGATTCAAGATTGGAGGCTCTTGAAGCAATGAAGGTGAAAGGGAGAGGGAACCTAGAAGAGAAATCTATTCTAGGGAAGGAGGCTAGAATAGTTCTTGGTAGAAATTAGTCTAGCAAAGTGACTCTAGAGGCAATAGGTGAAGTACTTTCAACACTTAGTCTATTACCATTCCAAAGTAACCAAATACAAGAGTAAGAAGGCCCCATTTTTAGGATGCATGGCCGACCTAATGGAATGTAAATGTAATATGAAATGAAATGGAGATATAGCTTGGAGAAGAAGCACAAATGATGGTCGTGTGATGCAAAGGAGGGAGGGATCTAATGCCATGTGGCAAGTCACACTCTCCTTGCTTGCACAAAGTAGACAATAGGTACTCCAAGGCTTATCCCCCAAGACCATTCTCGGCCAAAAGATGTAATTGAGCTTGCATTAGCCCAAATTGAAGGCTAAACAACAAAGTATTTTAGCATTTTTTTATATTCTATAACATGGCCTAACATGTAGCCCAAAATAATATATATTCCAATGCTCCAATCATGCGTGCTATCATATTTTGATGTCTTCTTTAACCCATGAGAATAACATATGAAGCCCATGATGAATTTAATCCTCTTGAGGCAAGTCCATTTGGATCCTTCTAAGCATGCCTCTTGTTATTGGGCTTCTTAGTGGGTTTTGGGCTTGAGATGCATGTGGACCTAGGATTGGGCCTTGAGCATGATGTGGACCTAGAGGGTCTTCATCAGAGGAGGAAGAAGATAAACCATATCGCGCTATTTGTGGACAAATTTTATCGACAGATTTGTCCGTTGGTAATTACCGATGGAATATAAATTTCGTTAGTAAAATTTACGGATAAGGATTTTTACCAACGAATTTTAGGTCGCCAATGATTTTAGTTTACTAGATTTTGAACACCGATAATATCATTTTTTCTTGTAGTGTCTTTGAATCGAATCATTAATAATGTCAAATGAATATTTTAGGATTTCCACCTCCACGATTGTGTCATGTTGCCTTTTAGCTCATTTTCTCATTTGAAATAAGCCTACCATGTCTCAAGCGTGTAATGATAATTCATTCCAACAAATATCTTTTTCCATTTGTGTTCTTTCTCCCCCTAATGTTTAAAAAACTTATTCATAAAAATGACAAGTGACAAGTCAAATTGTAAATAAGTCTCGTGTTGATGGTTCAAGATATTTATTATTGATGGAGAATCATATATCCAACATATATTCTTATTCGTCTCTAAGGACCCATCTTAGTCCTTTATGATGGGGAACTTGAAACATATACAAGACACCCAAAAATTCTTAAATGAGAAAATATTAGGTTGTTGACCAAAAACCAACTACAGATAAGAGTATTTGTGATATCTTGTTAGTTTGATACGAATCAATATTGCAACATGCAAAATTTCATATCCCCAATTAGCCATTAGAAGATTAACTCTTATGAGTAATGGTCTTGCAATCAATTTTAGAGGTTTTATTAATGATTCTGCAAGTCTATTTTGAATATGAACATGTGCTATTGGATGTTCAACTTCAATTCCAATTGACATACAATACTCATTAAAAGCAAGAGATATAAAGTCACCAACATTATCTAAACAATTTTTCTTAAGTGGATAATACGGGAAGTGAACTCTTAACTTGATTAATTGTGCTAATAACCTTGCAAATGGGCGATTGCAAGTTCATAAAAAACAAATACGTGACCAAGTAGTTGATGCTTCAATTAAAACCATGAAATATCTAAATGGTCCACATGATAGGTTTATTGGACCACAAATGTCACCTTGTATTTGTTCTAAGAAAGAGATTGACTAATTTCTATTTTTTTTTCAGGTGATGCTCTTATCAACTTTCCTTGGGAACATTGAGAAATCATTGGACTAAAGAAGTTTTTCATTCTTAAGTGAACGTCCACATGGGTTTTCAACTATTATTTGCATCATGATAGATTCAGGATTACCCAACTAATCATGGAAAGCAAGAAATTCATTTTGATTCGTGATCTTGTAGTTTACAATGACATTGATTCAGAAACTTCGGGTTTACAACGATAGACATATATCATTGAAATTTAATAAGTTTATATTAGACTCAGGAGAATAAAATGCATTTTTAATGTGCAACCTTGTACCTCTTGGAAGAAGTATAATAGTTCTTCTAGAGTCTTAGATTATATTTAACACTTTTAAAAGAAGTGCAGTAGGTCTTCTAGAGCCTTCAATATATTTATAGTATTAGAAATAGTGCTAACATTGATTTCTTGCATTACCAAACAAAAGAAAGATTTATTACTATTGAAAATTGCATGAGTTGTCACACTATGAACAAGACACAAGTTTGTCCAAAAGAAAAATGGTACAAAAAGGGTTTGCAAACTCAAAGTTTTACATGATACATGACTTGGGATGTCAAAAAATCCGTACCCTCAGGTATCTGCGGATAAAATCCGTAACGGGTAGAAAATGGATATTCTAAATGGATACCCGTAAGTATGGGTACTAATATTTTTTTATACTTACATGTTAATGGGGAGAGTACGGGTATCATAGTATCCGTACCCGCTATACTCTAACTTAAATTAAACAAAAATTAAAAAAAAAACATGATTAAAATATTAACATATTGATTTTGAATGGTTTATTTTTTATATCAATTAGTTTTAATTAAAAAATTTTCATTTCTTTGTGACATTCAATGTAACATCCCGGTTTAATAGTTTTTATGCTATCAAACAAAACATTATATTATAATAGGAATAGGCCGGTATAAAGTATCAATACAATTATCCTTAGTTAACCATACATGTACTGCCTATACATACAGCCTTAAATAAGAAAGGGGTTACAAAACACCCAACCATCTAAGCAAAACAAAGGGTGAAAGCTACTGCTGGAAGCACTCAAACACTACTCAACTCCTATCCAGGAGGGGTGTATCCTCACCTGCACTTTTGGCTGCTTATGCCAATCGTTAAGGGCAATCATTTCAAAAGAGAAAGACACACAGAACAAACATATGCAAGAAGGGTAAGCTAACTTAAATAAAAAGAAATCATACAATTTAATAATTAAGCATCAGCCAAGGTTTATCACATTTATCAGAATTGTTCAAATCGTCACAATCATAACACGCATTCACAATTCTAGACTCGATATCCGGATTATGTAAGTGACATTGGAGCTCTTGGTGGCTTGCACCTATGACGGTTCACAAACTCTGCAGAGTTTTACTAAGTGAAACTTTTAAACAATATGTCTCATAAGAAATCCACCAAAAATATTTCCCTACTTTCAATAAAACATATTGACATTGGATTTTTAGGATTTGATTCAGTAATTGGGATGATCATAA
>Ga0214544_1007863_pt1 | contig 18336 bp, 10 predicted proteins | sample CNSS3metaG_FD_160074 | JGI IMG/M metagenome (GOLD analysis project Ga0214544, IMG submission 160074) | Root nodule microbial communities from cowpea collected in UCLA plant growth center, Los Angeles, California, USA - CNSS3 | ecosystem: Host-associated > Plants > Roots > Nodule | place: USA... | reverse complement strand
GCTGTTGTTCACGGCGAACTTGGGTGGCGTGACCGCGGAGCCGATTGGGTTGCCGAACCAGTTTCAGCCGTATGGGGATCTTCCCGACAATGGTGGTCGGGAAGATGAAGATGAGATAATGATGAAAAAAGGGTTCTAAAATGGCCACTGTTTTTGTGCTTTGGGTGCGTGAGTGTTTATGTGTAATAGACATTGAATCTGATAATGGAACTCAGGCAGAAAGGCTGGGTTGTTTTAATTTTTTTTTAATGTCTATATTAGGCCTCGGTTATTCTAGAACCGAGGCAGTAATGATTGAATATGCCTCAGGTGTAAATCGAGGCAGAAAGGTAACATTTTTTACCTCGACAATATATACCTCGGGTCTTAAACTGGGGCCAAAAGACTAAAATAATCGCGGCAGAAACTCTTTCCTGCACTAGTGTGTTAACGGCGTTTCTGAAAACTTAACAGGATGGACCACATTGATGCAAATTAACTAATTTGGGTACTAAGTAGATGCAAAGTTAAAAGCGGGTATCATTTAGACACATTGGGACGAAACTGGGTACGTTGCGACTAATTATACCTAATTTTTATTTAGAAATTGTTGAATATAATTTGTTCATGTGTTTTGTTATTTTGAAGTTGTATAGTTTTTTTTCCTGTAAAGCAGTTGACCTATTTTATTTTTATGTATTAGATGGCAAGGAAATTTGATATGATCAAGGATATTGATGGAAAAAGGGAGACTTTGAAACTTGCTGTCCGAATTGTGGATCTGTGGTTTGTTGAGTCATGGGATTCCAAACGAAATATGGAGATGATTCTGACAGATCAAAAGGTAATGTATGATTGTATTGTCATTGTATCATTGTATTGTCTATGTGTATATATTTGATGTTTATGCATGATTATGCTGGTCAGGGTGATGTTATCCCTGCTATGATTAAGAAGGAAGACATTGCTACGTGGGAAGACAAGCTAAAGGAGGGAAAAAGTTATATAATGCATAACTTCAAAATTCATAACAACAGAGCTCAATATAGAGTTTGTGACCACCCTTTTAAGCTATTGTTTATTGGAGAAACGTCTGTATGACGACAACCAATTGCCAGTATTCCTGCAAAAGTTTGGAAGTTCAAGAGTATAAAGGATATCATTGATGGAAACTATTCTGCAGATTGGTTGGTAAGTTTTTTGTCCTTGATTCATATCTGTTTGCTATTTTTTTGTTGTGTTTACTTACTGTTTTGTTTTTCCATTTTAGATGTCATTGGTGTGGTGGATAATGTGGAGGAGAAACCAAGTTCCAAAAATGTTGTCTTTGACCTAAAGGACTTGAGGTACAATTGATTGTAATGTTATTATTTGTCATAGATTAAGTTTATTATTTCATTTTAATGTTGTTTTGAATTTGTTTTTTTTTTCTATATTGTAGTGGTGCGTCAATTTGTTGCACTCTTTGGGATTCATATTGTATGCGGTTGGTTAGTTATTGGAGGGAAAGTCGTGAAACACCTTATCCGGCTATTATTCTTACTCAGGCAAAGATAAAGGCTACCTCAGGTTTCATTGTATTTCGAAATGTTTGTTACATTTATTAGTCTACATTATTGGAAATTTATTTCAATTATTTTGTATATAGGTCCATGGCCGGTGTCATTGTCTAATTGTTGGAATGGATCGAAGTTGATTTTGGGAGATGATATATCTGAACTGACTGAATTTAGGAAGGAATTTTCAAAGTAATAGTTTTGTATTACGACTATGTTATTCTATAACTCTTTGTATTTGATAAGTACTAACTAATGTTTATTGTGTAGAACTACTGCTTATGAAATTTTCGAGGAGGGAAGCCAATATAGTGGATCTTCCCAGATTAGTCATGTTGATAGGTTTATGTATAAAACTATTGTTAAGAGTGTTTCAGAGATCCTGACTATGATAGAGGTACTTTTGATTTTGTATACTTTTATAATTGATTTTTGTTATTATTAATCTTTCTTTTATTGTTCTAGGAGATTTCATGTGTTACTGTTGCACATACACTTAAATTTAACTTAGGAAATGATGGATGGAGTTACTTGGTTTGTAACTTATGCGCAAAAAGAACATATGAAGTTGGTTCTTTTAAGTGTTTGAATTGTGATGGTTATAATGAGTATCCAAAATGAGGTTAGTAATAGCTGTGTAGTAAAATTATTTTGCTAATTACTAATTAATGCTTAGTAGATTACGTATGTTATAATCTTATTTATGATTCAATATATGTTTTCAGGTACAAACTTGAAATTCAAGTGACCGATGGAAAAAAGGTTGCTAACTTCATGCTTTGGGACCAAGACTACATCAATTTAATTGGTCTTTCTGCTGGTGATTTGCGAAAGAAAATGATCAAGGTTGTACATCTTTACTTTTCCATTAGTAATATAATAGTGGCATAATAATACTCATTTCATTTCATCTTTGTTTTTCAAAATATATTAGGATGGTGAGGAGGATCCTAAGTGTTTTCCGGAGGATCTAGACGTTCTTTTGGGTTGTACTTTGGCTTTCAAGGTCAAGCCACAAGGAAATAACCGACCTGCTTCAGTAATGAGAGTTTCAACTGATCGTGAAATTATAGGTTACATTAGTAGTATTCTTGGACAAATTCAGGTTGTAATTTTAATTGTTGTGTATTGATTATGTCATGTATTTTGAGATGGAACTAAACAAATCAAATTTTGCAGGTAATGGAGATTGTTGAAGCTAAGGAAAATTGTTCTGATGAATTAGAGCTTCATAAGGACAAGTCCATAGTGAGTACTTATTAAATTGGTTGCTTTTATTAATACCCGTTTTGATGTATTGTATGTTTTAATGTATATTGAGTAATGCAAGCAATTGAGGTTGGGAAACGTAGGAGATGTTGACACTGCATCTCCTAGGGATATTATTATGGAAAGCAGAACAGGAAAATTACAAAGAATAAACGAGTTGCACACAAGCTACTTGGGATATCAGTATCCTCTGCTGTTTCCCTATGGTGAAGATGGATATAGGCATGATATTAGTCATTGTGATTCTTTGGCACTGAAACGTAACCGCTTAACAATTAGGGAATGGTTTTGTTTCAGAATTCAAACCCGACAATGTGAGCCAATGACCATTCTTAAATCAAGAAGATTATTCCAACAATTTGTTGTAGATGGATATACAATGATTGAGTCTGAAAGGCTATCATTCATCAAAAACAATCAGTCCAAGCTCAGGGGGTTGACAAATACAGTAACCTCTGTCAACCAAGCAATGATAGCTACACAGAAGCTTCACAAAAAAGAAAACGTTTTGTGCTTCCATCTAGCTTTGTTGGTGGTAGGAGATTTATGGATCAATTATATTTTGATGGGATGGCAATATGTGGTCATGTAGGATTCCTAGATCTTTTTGTAACTTTTACGTGCAATCCAAAATGGCCAGAGATATGTACATCTTGCAACTTTTGGTCTTATATATAATAAGTTATTTACATCTTGTTGCTTTGATATGTACATACTTTAACCACAAATCATGCTTTTTTTATTTTTCTTTATCCTATGAAACTTCGACACGAATTTGGCACTTGCTTCCTCACTTCGGACACACTACAAACACACAACGGATGCGTGCACGATGCAGTGTCTAAAACATTTCTTCAGGCCAGACACAACCTAGTTCATGGACACACCGAAGGAAGAGCAAGAACTAAAACAAACATTCACCCTTGCACAATATTGGTTCAACTTTAAGTTCCTAGTTCGTGTATCCTAGTTCAAGTCTCTTACTTCAGCTCTCGCTCACTCGTTTCAGCCTAGGTCAGAAACTTGGGACCATTTGACTAGGTCAAATGCTTGAGTTTAGAAAAAGTAAACCGTTGTTTAAGGGATACATCTCTAATTACCAGAAAATAAAGTAAGGGTTAAAGTACAAATTTCATAAAGAAAAAAACTATTTAAACAAAATAAAATTATAGTCCACTTCTTATTTTTATGTTATTTTTCAGTTTCCTAAAGAAAAGCATAATTTTATATCTAAACAAAATTATTATTTTAAAACAAAATTTTAACAGTTTTCACAAAACACTTATTTTTATACCAAAAACCATAAATTTATCTAATTATAGAAAATAGAAACTAAACAATACTTAAAAGATAATTTTATTTATTAAAAACATGTACAAATGAAGACTAATTATCAACTCAAAACCTGAGTTCCATTTTGACAATGGACAAATACTACTCCAACTAGGTTATCTAACACACACTTGCTCTTTAATCTCATTCACTTATATGGAGCTCTGAGTTCGCGTGGCTTATGTACCCCCTAATCAAGCATAACATGACAAATATCCTAAAAGAATATTTCTACAATATATTGTTATTATTATTCTCATAATAAATACAACCATAATTGTGATTGCATGATATTATATATTATATTCCCACGAATATAACTGTCAGCATATCATGGCACAAATGCCACAATTATGACGATTAACATGAGTATTTGGAAATAAAAAAATATGATGACTATGCCAATCAACATTATTAGAATATCAATCTCTATTTAAATTTCAAGATCCACCAATGTTTATAAAAGAAGAACATTCTCACAGGAAATATTAGACTATTCCCTCGTCTATTCATATATTATAAACACACATATGTTCTAATTGACTTAAGCGTTGGAGAATCTTCTATGAATGGATCTCCCCTTTACCTGTTCGTGAATGACAGTTCTATCCTTTCACGTTACCTTAGAAGGTTCAAGCTCTTTTTGGTAAGAACAAGTAATATAATTTTGATATTGACTAGAATAAAATATTCAACCATAAAAAAATTTAAAATTGAAACAAAAATTGTCAAATAGCTATACCGTTTAAGCTTTCTTAAGTTATGATACCAACACGTAGATAAAATTAAATTATGAGTGACTAGGTAAATCATGATAAACATGCTTCATTAGAACATAAAACTAATATTATTTGTTACAGTAGAAAGAAAATTGTCAGACTCAATTGATTTGATCTATCTAATTTAAATGTTCTTGTCGATCCAATTAAGGACAATCTAGTCTTATAACTTAGTAGGAAAGTTTCTAAATAAATTGTAAATAAATTGTGTTTAGATGGGCAATTTAAGAGAGTGATTCATTTATTTGAAGAATTTGAAATCCTTTCAAGGAAAATGACATGTTTGGATGAAGAAATTAAAAAAAATTAAAATTGAGAATTTTTAAGAAGGTATTTCAAATATTTAAAATAGTAGAATTTGAAATTCACTCAAAAAAGAAGGAAATTGAAATTTCTCAAGTTATGGAATTGCTCATTAGTTAGGAAAAAAAAAGTTCACAAGTCCAAAAATTTGAGTCGGGTTAGACAGAAAGTCGAAACGAGTTGGCTCGAAGGTTGAGCAAAGCCGAGCCAAAGGACAAGCCGGGCCAACCCAGGTTAGGCCGAAGGTTGAGCTGGTCGACCTAACCTGAACTAAAGGTCGAGCAAAATCGAGCTGGGCCGAAGGTCAAGCTGGGCTGATCCAAATTGAAAGTCTAGTGGGGTCGACGCAAGTTGAAGGTCGAGCTAGGTCGAGTCGGGCCAAAGATCAAGCCAAAGTGGGTCAAGTCAAAAGTTGAGTCGGGCCAGCATGGGTTGGGCCAAAGGTTGAGTTGGTTCGAAGGTCGAACTGGACCAGCCCGAGACAGGCCAAAGGTTGAGTTGGGTTGGGCTGAAGGTTGACTTGAACCAAAAGTTAAGACTAGTCGTACCGAATTGAAGGTTGAGCTAAGTTAAGTTAGACTTAGGGGTAGAGTTGAGTTCGTCGTACAATATAAATCAAATTGTTTTATCCAAACAAGAAAATTGAAATGTAAACTATTTCAATTACTTCATCCAAACTAATTGTTTAATAGATGAAGAGAATTCAATTGTAAGTAATTCAATTACTAAGTATTTCAATTTCTTGAAATTGTTGAAATCTCTCATCCAAACACAATGTGAGAATTATTTGAACCACCAAAATATAGCGTTCATGGACTTGTTACGATGGAGTTACATCCTCTTATTTTTGAAAACTATGATCAACTAAAATAATTGCAATAAGTTATCTCTTTATTGGTTTTAAAGGTGAAAAAAAAGAAAATAATCAATTAAATCTAATGACCATTTGCCAACTTTATTATGCATAATATACTTTTATAACATGAGCATCAATATATTGTCATGAGAAAGTCTTGTTACGTCATAAGGATTAATATAATATTTTAACTTAGTACACTACAATATTTTATTTTGATAACAAACATTTGTCTAACCACATCTTCTGCTATTCGGTTGTTACTTATAGTTAGTAAAAAATTGTAGAAGTTTTTCAATAACAAACTTTTGTTTAACCACATCTTCAACAATGCTTTTGAAAATAAAGAATCCAAAATTCCTTTAGCTTTCTAGTCAAAGCAATACACATTCAAAATTGATTAAATAATATGCTAAGCAAAATGTGACAACATATCTTTTTCACATGATTCCAATCTTTGATGTGTTTATGTACTAAAGTTAGGTTTGAAAGTTATAAGAGCAAAAATAACTCTATACATGTATAATAGAGTAGACTCACATTTCTACTAGTGTTAGAAGTTTTAACCAATCAAAACTTCAACCTTTGAAATGTTTAAGAAAAGTTTTGCAAAGATGGTAGTGTTACAACAACAGTGTTTGGCTTGTCTAGTGTAAAGTTGTTAATGTCCTTAAGTCCTTAAAAATGTAGTAAAATATGACTTAATATGAAAAAAAAATAGTTTCTTTTTAAATAGATAAGAACCAACCTTAATAATTTAGTAACTTATTCATTTTGTATTGTTCAAGCTTTCCAAGGTACAATAAAAATTTATTAAGTGATACTGAAGTCAAAGAACTAACAAACACTCAAGAGAGAAATAACCTAAAATAAAAGAGAATAGAACGAATTAAAATGTTATTTAGGAAAAAAAATACTTCTATTTATAGTCCTTAAGAATGTAGTAAAATATGACTTAATATGAAAAAAAATAGTTTCCTTTTAAATAGATAAGAACTAACCTTAATAATTCAGTAACTTATTCATTTTGTATTGTTCAAGCTTCCCAAGGTACAATAAAAATTTATTAAGTGACACTGAAGTCAAAGAACTAAGAAACACTCAAGAGAAAAATAACTTAAAATAAAAGAGAATAAAACAAATTAAAATGTTATTTAGGAAAAAAAAATACTTCTATTTATAGAGTGAAGTTTTAACCTACAAAATAAAGGAGGAATGTCATGAAAAAGGAAGACAATGTTGAAGTAAGGTGGAGACCAAGGATCCACAAGGCTAAGAAGTAGAGAAATCCATATAAACTTCCGTTTATATTTAACGAAAGACAAAAGAATAAAAATAAAAATTTAAACCAATAGTAAAAAGAACCTAAATCTTCCTATTGCACACTCAGGAGAAAATTAACATGATTTAAAGTGAACCATGCATATAAAACCTTTCGTACACATAAAACCCACCTCCTTTATTAAAAACCACTTTAGAAGTATTTTTTTATCCACTTTAAAAAAGTATATGAAGAGCCATTATATATAAATCTTTAAATCTTTAAGAATGTGTAATTTAAACCATGTAGAACCTCTTTAGCTTTTGTAATACCCAAAACAATCCACTATTCCCAATCAGGGGCGGAGCTTCTATGAAGCTGGGAGGGGCCTTGACCTCCCAGATATTTTTGAAAATTTTTAAATTAAATATATGTTTTTGAAATTTTTAAGAATTTTGAAAATTTTTAAAATTATAGATAGTGTATTTTAAAAAATAAAGAAAATTAAATTATATTTTTTTATTTCTTTTATAATATAAAATATTTAATACTAATAAATAATAAAACATAAAATTAAATATAACAAAGAATACAAATATTTATGTTTAATTATTTTTTTATCTATATTTTTATCTAAAAATATCAAATTGTGACTAAACAATTGAGATTAAATTGAGACTAAAGTAAGAGAAGATCTTGATATTTTTGGAAATAGTAATAATTAAACAAAATATTTAATAAGATATTTTTTATTTTCTATCTCATTGTCTTTTTAGTTTTTCACTCTTGTATTTTTTTGTTTTTGAAGAAAAAAATATAGTTATATATATATATATATATATATATATATATATATATATATATTCATTATTTTTACTTTTATTTCTTATTTGTTTCTTTCTCGAATAACAAGATGTAACTCTCTTGTCGTATTTATAATGAAATATTAATTTAATTGTTATTAAAATTATTTTTTTTATCTCATAAGTATTTTGTATATTCATTTTTTATTATTATAAAAGTAAAAAATAATGTATTATGTGACTTGACTACCATATATTTCTCTTTTAATAATTATGTCTCTTAATTTTTTATTAGATTATAAGAAATTATTTTTTAATATATTTAAAAAAAGTATATTGATGAAGAATAAAATAATAAATGTTTTTTTTAAAAGTGATACAAGAAAAACTACGTGAAGATGAAAGACAACATAGATTCTACTTCTTCACATGTTCTGACAGATTATACTAATGATTAAATTGTTCAGTTACATAAGTTATTTTTTAAAAACATTATACTAATGATTTAATCAAAATCAAATAATCATATTACTTTGGCCTTTACTTTGGCCCCTCTAACATTCTTGACTTGATCAAGATCCGCCACTGTTCACAACATTACCTTCGTATAATCATCCATCAAGAAGAATAATTATTTATTTCACAATCTTAGTAGTAAAAGTGTTATAATTTATCCACTTCATTATCGGCATAAATTAAATACTATTCTGCCAAGTTAAATAGTAATTTAGCTCAATGTGATATTGGTTAGAATAACGTAAATAAAGTATTTTCAAGCAAGACATTTTCAAACTAATACTATGACTTCTGTCAAAATCATTTATCAACACCAAGAATATCTTCATAACTACTTAACAAAAGTATGAACATTTATTTTCAACATCACATTCATGAGAATGGAGAAAGAATGACACGAAACAAACACTCCTCTCTAGCCTATAAGTTGAACAAGAAACTAAGCCAAAATCCTTAAACAGAATCCATCCTCGATAGTTTGAGTAGGCTACCATGTGTTCCAACTTGAACAGAGGGAACCCTACCAAGCATTGAAAAATGAGGCTGAAACTCCACCATCACTTTTGTTGTGCACTGAGAATTCATCCTCGGATTGCTCTTAGCATCTGTCGCTGGTTTCTTGCGGTGGAGACGGCACCTGAATGAACCTTCATGAGTGGTTGGTGCACAATAACACACCTTAGAATGTGTTCCTGATTTCTCTTTGTTTTCTTTTATGCTCAACTTCTCTGTCTCTTCCCTTATCACCTTCAGCAACTCCTTTCCTCCTTCATTCTTCTTATTGTGACCACAAATATTGGACTTTTTCTTTGACATGTTTTCTTGTTTGCTTTCTGTCACATTCTCCTTCTCATTCGTCCTCTTTCTGAACAGCACCAACTCTTCTACTCTTGCTCTTGCCATGTTCTTCATTTTCCTGGTTATGGTCATTACAGAGTAAGTGGCAGATTTCTCAATAACATGATCATAAATTGTTACATTATCGAACAAATTTATCATAATGTGTGATCATAGATTGTTATGAGATTGGAAATTATTCACTTCGGAAGATGATACCCAAATGAGAACAAATGAGATTCTCAATAGATGATGTAAAAAGAAACACATTTTAGGAACCAGCACTGCTTCTGCAGAAAACAACCCAGATTATGCAGTTCTTGTGAAAATTTGCCAAACCCCAGATTTTATCAATGTGATTTTGAATTTAATCGACCAACCCCACCACTTAACATTTAAGAACCCTTCACAAAAAAATCAAGAAAATAATTAAAGGTGAACATTTGAGGGTTGAAACTAAATTTTCGGTTTTGATCAGTCAACACAGTCGAAGCAAGTATGAAAATTTGGTATAGTCACAGAAGTAAAAAGAAAATATCAACTTTCAAGGACTCTATTTTTCAACAAACAGAAAAGAAAAGCAACACGCATGAATTGGAAGAAGTTACAAAGAGGGATTCAAGAAGTGCAACATACCTTAGAGGGGTCGTTCTTGGAGTGAAAATTGTTAATGACAGCACTTGATTTGGACGTCGGAATGAAAAAAGTTGAACAGAATCGAAGTCGTGTGCAGCAATTTCAGATTGAAGGATATAGTTTTGTGCAGAAGAAACAGAAAAAGGTTTAGTGAGTGAAGGGTGTTGGGGGTTGAAAAAAGAAAAGATGTAGATGAGCAGAAGGAATCTTTGAAAGCTGTGGAGAGGATTACACGTACTTTCACAGAATGTATAAACTCGACACTTGGACTTCACGAAACAAATTTTGGGTTTTTTTCTCCATGATACTGCACACTTATTTATAAAGTCTAACTTTCATAAACATAAAATAATTAGATAAAGATATGGCGTATCGCGTCTCAAATTTGTTTTTTACCGTTCTCTCTCTATGTATAAAAGAGATAGATAAGAAGATGAAAGATGGTTTAACCTTTAATTTTACTCACATATATTTAATTAAAATCTATGATTACATTATTAATTCTTAAATAAATATTATTACTTTTATATGAATTGAGAATTAATTAATTAATTAATTTATTTATAGTAGAGAACAAATTTTAATAATGAAAGACACGACGTGTATGTTGATTATGTCTATTATTATATATTAAAAAACTTATTTTCTTAACAAACATTATTTGATCACATAAGTAATTGATAATTGTGGCTTTGATCAATGTGGTTTATATTTCCACCATGATAATATTATCATTTCTAGTTATTTTTAGATAATGAATAATTTATAATTCATATCAATATAGTGATTAAAATTTTAGTATAAACGAATGTCACAAGAAAAATTATGTTATATATATATATATATATATATATATACTAGTATGAAATCAGTGCGTACGTCCCTTTTTGTTTTTGTGTTCTTGTTAGTGTGAGTATTTTGTTTAAATATTATATATTATATTAGTAAAAAATTAAATAAAAGTATTGTTATTATTGGTATAATTTATGTGAATTTGTAAATATATCATTTAGATTTTAGTTAATTGCGACAATATGTTTCACTATATAATTATTCAAGACCATTGATTTGGTTCATTATATATTGATATAATTCATAGTTTACACAATACATAGTTTATAGTTATACTTAATTTATATTGAAATATTGAAATGATTACATTTGAGAATAAATTTGAAGAATGTCATTTTGAAGGTAAGGTATAGTAATTAGGTGTCTTGTGAACTTTATCACGTGCATATTGTGAACTTTTGTCCCGTGCCAAAAGTATTGTCCATACATGGATTATATCAATATTTGAATCCCAATCAATTAAATCATCAAAACGTTTATTTCAAGCAGTTCAAATTAATGGAGCGGTTCAATTATCTAGACCAGTGGTGCAATAATGATTATCAGAAGCAGTGAAAATAATAATTACAAAAAATTATACAAATGTTTATTTAGATTTCGTATTCATTATTTAGACATTATGCAAATACATTTAAAAATCTTTTCATTGGAATTTGTGCATAGTTTCTTGAGTAATGATAAATTTAGATTTTCAATGCAGTGATAAATTTAGATTTTCATTAAAAGTTGTGCAGGGTTTCATTCTCTAAATATAAATCAATAAAAATAAACAAAAAATTAAGAACCAAATAAACATGGAAAATGTAAAAAGTAAATTGTTTCTGGATAAGTATTATCTTTGGGAGTCTTTATCTTTAGGAGCCTACGCACGAGTCTATATGTTTTCTTAATTATATATTCACATATGAATTTGTTTGTGTCATATTATAAAATTATATAATAATTAATAAAAAAAATAATAGTATTATACAATTAAAATTTACTATTATGAACTTTGGTCCCATATAAAATAAAAATACTAAATTTGTTAATAAGACTATTAATACTGATAATAATTATAATAACAATACTAATAATAAGAAGAAAAAATGACCAATAAAAAATACAATTATGTTGCATTGTTAACTTTTGATTTAGAGAATAGTGTTGACTCATAAACCATAATATAACACTCAACCAACTGTTAGTATTCCTTAGAGTCCTATTAAGATTTTATTTTTCAGCTTAAAACCTAATATAACGCATAAATTATTTAAATTCCTAATTTATACCATACAATGTTAATCCTTTTTTATACAAAAGTTTTTGTATCCAAGATATCAGCATAACCAACAGTGCCCCTTTTAAAAATGTGTTTTTTATAAAGTCTTGTCTAGTGCCCTTTTAAAACAAAATAACTACATCGTGAGTACAAATACCAAAAGTATCATCATTATAACTATACTGGCAACAATTTAAGTCACCATAAAGTTAATCTTCTAAACACAATCCAAACAAATACATTCCCGAAGTAATTCCATCCAGCAAAAGTATATTTAAAAGATGGGCTCTTAGAATGCAATGCAATGCACAAGAACCTTTTGTAATTTACAATGCAATGTAAGATGTATAGAATTACTCCAACACTCCAGATATCTACTCTTGGCCCATAATTTTTGTCATAATTTTTCCATAAATCTAAGTTATACTTTTACAGTTTCAGTTAGACATGTGAGTAACTAAGATTCAATTGATGTGGTTGCATCATCTTTGTGCTTAATCATATCAGAATCCACAAGAATGGGAACCTTAGCTCCAAGCAAGGATGCAAGACCTAAGCAAAGTGCATGAGCAATGCTAAATCAGGGGTTGTAAGGAAATCCAATAACATAAACATATTATTATTTAAATTCAGAAAACATTAAGAGGATGCTTGCTAAAATCTCCCATAAAAAAAGGGAATGTGATATGATCCTAAAATGTACGTTATTTATCCAAAAAAAAAATTACAGCTTTAAATCATTGTTAAGTTACTCATAACAAAAAAACCCTAAAACAAAAACAAAAAATCTGAAATCCACATCAATATTATGCTAAAGTAAAATAAAGTGTCATGTTAAACTATCTTAATATGCATTTGCATTAAACAACTCCAGTTACCTTCTAGTAAACAGAACATATACCCTCTAGTTACCTTATTTAGCTTTATATGTTGATCAATCAATAATATCATTTGAAAAAAATTGTTGTCTAATAAGAAAGTAAAATAAAAACAGGTCCATATTAGTGCACTTTTGGATCAGCTCTGGCACCAATCCTAGCGTTAAAGAGAACCTTTAAACCTCTGGTTACGCATGCAGTGAGAAGTGCCACCTATGACATATGACAAACCATACAATGAAATATCAAGCTTATGATAGCATATATTTGAACTTGAAAGCCATGATTATTAACAGTAAGGAGCATAACATAGGAAAACACTTTTTATCAAGTTTTTCGAGTCCAACCAAGCCATATTGGCCTGACAGACTTTTTTCATTTAACAAATAAATAAGTACCAAACTATATGGAAGGCACATGATAATAAAAATTGTGGACTTGAAAAAAATTATGACAACACAGATAGAACTACTTTATTTTTCTTTATTATGTTTGACTAAATACAACTTAATAGCATTGTTAACATGGTAAGTTTAATTGAATAAAGAGGATTTTACCATTAAAAAGAACAAAAAATCACCTGCAATGAGCTTGTCACACTCTTTGATTAAATTAACAAATCTTGAGTTGGCTAGAGACAATGAAGCAATCTCCAGAGCAACCTTGGCAGTATGATACTCCTCAAGCTTCATGCATGCAATTATGAAATTGAAACAAAATATCAGAATTAAATCAAGTAAATAAAGCTTTTATTGACCCATAGAAAATATTTTTAGTCGTTCTATATTTAAGAGAAAATCAAGTAGTTAATGAGAAAATGATATCAAAATTATATTTAAGAGAAAGTTATAAATCATTTTAAGAAATTTTGTAGCCATGTTGCAAAATCAAAGGACTAAAAACAATTGGGATTAACCCCAATGTGATAGCAATAACTTGATTCCAAAGAAGCTATTTCATAAATCATCTTTCTTGGTCCATCCAACAATTTTCACCCTAGCTAATGTGTGTTACAAAATATGACTACAAAAATGTTTTATTCACATTCATGTTTTGTTGAAAGTCGTAGTTTCCATTCTTTTTACAATTTGAACATATTTGAAAAACAAAGGTTATACCAGTCATTACATATTAAGGGGCAACATAACCATTTGTAGCTATTACATATTCAGCAGATCTTTCAACTCTAGCAATTCTTGGAATACCTTCAAGCATGAATATAACAGTTAGATGAAAGGAGAACATGATATCAAAAGAGTGTACATTGTTAGAACAAAAAAAGTACTTGTTTTTAACAAATAACTGCATATATATAACATTAATTCACCTTCAAAACTTTTGTCCAAGCTGCCAATCATCTTAAACAGTTTATCAAAATGAGCCTTATAGTATTATACATTCTTAAATTACTATTAGTAAAATAATAGAATAAAATAAAGATACATAATCAAATATTAAATTCTCTACAATTAAATGCATACCAGTTACCACCAGAAAGTTTAACAGTTAAAGGAAAAATGTTAGAATCAATATCTTTAGAAGCCACGACATAAAGTTATAATATATAAAGCATTCAACATAATTTATATAGAAAAATTATATTAAAGGAAATGTTGCCAATTAATTTGAAGGATTCAATTGATAAAATTCTTTGAAAGGTGCCTGTAGAACAAAAAATTTATTCAAATGGGGAAAACACAGAAAAATGATAAAAGCATTGGTTTTCATGACAATAACTAAAATTAAAAAACACAAATTGTAACAAACTTTCAACCAAAATCCCCATCAGAATAGCCCTCACCTCCAATTTTGTCATTGCATAGTTGTCGCCAACCACTTGAAACAAACACAACACGTTACCACATGAACTGTGTTATTCATGAAAGGTAGAAAAAGTTTATCAGATAAAAGTAAAGAAGGAGGTTCATTAAAACTTCAATTCCTATTTCTTCATAAACAAAGTATTTCCTTTTACTAAAACTTAAAGTACTTTTACTTTGTCAAACATGAAGAACTTCCAAAGAAACTAACCTTACACTCAATAAGCTCTTCCAAAAGATGTTTGCTCCAAACAAATTGTGACCTAAAACATTCATCGTTTCAACTAAACTAACAATGTCATACCACCATAAAAATCCTAGTAAAACAAAATAATTTATTGTAGAAGCTTCATAAGTACAAATTGTATTATTAAGAAGTTAGCACATTAGCTCCTATATGAATATAAAACTATAAAGTCCAGGTAAAGGAAAAAATGTAAATACGTTACAAAGACATTGTTAAAAAAAACTATATTAAAATATTTTGTAACTATATAATTCAAAAAGGATGCAAGAAACATAATTTACATTCAAAGATAGTTAGTTTTTTAGCTCCTACCTTTTGCTTCGGTCTTCTTAAAACTCAAAGTTACAGAAGAAGGTTGGTATAAATACTACAAAAAAGAAAAGTCATAGTAAAAACAATAATGTAAATATATTATTGAGATATTATCAAAATAAACCTTTGGTAGAAGTTTTAGAAAAAAAAATTGTATAATAAGGATGCTATCACATTAGCACTCGAATGAAAGTTGCAAATCCAAATACAAATCCAAATTGGGAAGAACGAAGAATACACCACAACCAACATTCACATTTAAATGTTCGATAAAATAAATTCCTAAGACTGAAACTTACAAAAATCAGTGGTTGATATTGATTCCATCTGTCTTCTTGTCTACCTGTTATAAAATATAGAAGTGATGATTTAAATTTGAAATAAGCAGGATCAAACTTTTATAAGAAAATAAACTACAAACCTTAAATTGTTACCTTCAAACTTATATGATGACATTTAAGCAAATTAATGGTAGTATCAAGCTATCTATTAATAGTTCTCAAGAAATAAAAGCTATCTTGAATCATTAAATGCATGCAGAATATACGTCAATGACCACTGACCCATCGGCTTCATGGTGGGTCCTTCTTGTGCCCCCATTTGCTCACACTGGAAATAATCTAACTATATATGTTACGCGCGCTTCCGCACGTTGAAAATTTGAAAGCAAAACATCATGCATTGAAATACATGCGCTACCTACCTGAAACAGAGAAAAGTGAATCTGAAGATTCAAACACCAAAAAGAGATAAAATATATATCAGTTATCTAATTTGTTTTGCACATAAAATTTCACAGCAACAAGTATTAGAACTTGTTAATTTTGTACAAATTTTATTATAAATATTAATTTGTAGATAAAAATGTAAAAAGGAATGGAATATTTTCTACACATTTTTTTTTTGAATTTTTTCCCTCCAAATATACGGAAATCTTCTGCACCGGTCCAAGAAACCACTTCTCGCATGATGAAGAAACACATCAATCGCTTGAGAATAACATCAAAGATCATCCAGATAAATAAGACCAAAACAAAAATATCATGAACTCATTTAGGCAATCCTATATTTCACCTTCTAACCTGTGTAATGGGTGGAGAAAGATCTGATGTTAACACTAAAGGACAGTGGAGGTGAAACTGAAGGAGTCCTAGTTCGACAAAGATCTAGTAGTGGATGATTTAGGGATAGAGTCGACCGTGGTAGAGGATGAGTGAACATGGTGGTCGCGTGGTAAAGTCGTCGTCTAGGTTGACCGTGGAGGCTCGTCGGACTCCCACTGGCATTTGAGTGAAACGATGGATGAAAAGATCGAGAGGAGGTTTTCTCTAGTGTTAGTTGTAAAGTGAAGAAGATGAAGGTGTGATTGGAGAAGAGAATGAGAAAGACTGGTTTAGGGGAGAAAAAGATATGGAAGGTGAAGGGTTTTGTGCACGAAGAATGATAATTGATTTTGTGCATTGAAACCATGTTTAAAATATAGATTCAAGTTTTATTCTAAAGAAACTGACCTTAGTAATTAATGCATGAACATCAATCAAATCATGCAGTACTCTCTCCATCCAACACTCAAACAGGCGGGAAAGTGAAAATTACTTTTATGGCCAGACAATTGAACGAAATAGATGCTTCACAACAGGGTTAGATTGGTTAGAAACGGGAATCAAAATAGGAAGAACTAAGACATAATTAATATAAATATTTTTTGTCATCATTATTTGTTTCATACTCAAATATTTGACATCGTTTACCATATTAAACTTTTATCAAATTCTTTTTATTCGATTTTTATTCTTAATTGTATTACAAATTACCGATGATAAATGGATAATTTTTTTAAAATTAAAAAAAATTATAAATTAAAAAAAAACAGAAACAAACACGTGACATACACTGTTCTAATTTAACTATTTAAATACGGTTAGAAAAATAATTAAATTGAAAAAATTGACAAAAATTAGACATAATTAAATGTGAAAAAAAAAATTGAACAAACATTACAAAAATAGAATCAACAAATTTTTGAGCCTTTATTTTAATTTTTTTTTTTTTAACACGAAGTGATTTTATCTATAATTTCGATTTGGAATAAAGTAATATGGTTCACTAAATCATTAATAGTTTTAACCGTTTTCAAAACAATATTTAAGATTCGTATTTTAAGAACATTTTAAGATTCCTCTTTAGGAATTCAAGTTTTTAATCAAACTATCATAAGTTCTGATAGCTTTTCATCTTAAAATTCTTTTATTTCTCCTATGTTTTCAAAAGAAGGTCAACAAAAGTGTTTGTCATTCAAAGATCTAAACATGGTAAACATGAATATAGAGAAATTTGCATGTCTATGTGTTGAAATCAGTCTCACAGAGTTAATAATTGGAAATTTTATCTTGAACTATGATATAACATTAAACGTGTCCGTATTCATATTCTCTCTATGGGACGTAGTTGTTATGTGAGATCATTGAAGATAACGAGTGCGAATTTGAGTACTTTATTTATATTTTGGAAAGAAAAAATCATCATGATTATAAAATCTTTATCTGATATTTGTCTACTCATGGATATGCATACACTCTTCTTCTTTTCTTCAAATATAATTACATAAATATAAAATAATAATTAAATAAAGGTCAAATAATTATAGATTAAGTGGGGAGAGGAGTCTTCGAGAATGCAAATTTTTAAATCTTAAGTAAATATTGTTTTTATATAAAATGATAACATATCTATTAAATTTTATGAAAATATTTTTTATTATATAGTGTATAATATATATATATATATATATATATATATATATATATATATATATATATATATATATATATATATATAT
>Ga0214544_1007861_pt1 | contig 18345 bp, 7 predicted proteins | sample CNSS3metaG_FD_160074 | JGI IMG/M metagenome (GOLD analysis project Ga0214544, IMG submission 160074) | Root nodule microbial communities from cowpea collected in UCLA plant growth center, Los Angeles, California, USA - CNSS3 | ecosystem: Host-associated > Plants > Roots > Nodule | place: USA... | reverse complement strand
ACAATCAATCTCACACACACACACACACACACACACACACATACACACACACACACAAATATATATATATATATATATATATATATATATATATATATATATATATATATATCCTAGTTGACTTGTATTATGCTATAATAGAACTTTTAAAATAGAATATTATTATTATTATTATTATTATTATTTTACTCATTGAAACTGGAGCTTCCAAAACTTATAAGCTATGCAAGGGAAAAATAAGAATAAAAGTTATCAATACACTAATAAAACATCATCATCATCATCTGCAAAATTAATGTTTCCTACTCTTCATCCAAATTCATAAAAACAAAATTGTAAGTCATTAAAACATGTAAAAAGGTTTTCACTCACTAACTCACTCCCACCCTGTTCAATCGATTGAGAAATCAAATTATGATGGCAATCAAATTTGGAGTATAAATATTCTCTAAATTATATCATAAATTTGTGTTTGAACTTTCAAGTCTGGCACATTAACTCAAAACATTTTATGAAAATATATATGACTTCTAGCCATATATTATTAAGGCAGACACTAATACAAAGCATCATCAGCATCTTCAAAAAGTTGTCTGCATAAAAGATGCAAATATACTTTGAAGTTTACATATCAGAAGGCATAATAATCAAGAATTAGTATCATTATCCATACAAGTAAAATAATACTTCATAGCACATCGAGAAAACATTACAGACACAAGTTCAAGAAAAAAAGAACATCCTTAAAAGATCAAACTACAGTTTGGAAGTTATTTTTATATCATAGTAAAAGAAAACAAGTGTCTTGTATAAACCAAATATATTATACTTGGTGAAAGTTATGTATATGTTTCCAAATAAAATAATATACAATTCGAAAATAATGTTGTGCAATGTCATACACAAAAACTGCTAACTGTTCTTTCACTGGAATAAACAATCTCGTTTCCAATAATCTTTTTTTTTTTGGCTGTGTATGCATTTATATATGTTGAAATTCTTATCTGGACAATTTCTTTTCTATAATGCCATGTGATGATGACCCTAATGATCATTAAAAAGCTTATTTTTTTCATAAGAAAAATGTATATTACATAAAAACTACCATTTCACTGCACAAGATTGCAGCAGAAAGGCATTCACACAACTACAAAAGCAAATATCTCCAAAACAATTGTGAAGCAAAAATGCAACCATGTGAGAAAATAGTGAGAACCCCTGCATAATTTTCTCAACCTACCCTTTTAACATTCTTTCCATTGATTTGAGTCATTGCCTCATCTTGAAGCCATAGTTATAAGTTATGTAACTTTTCTCATTATGCAGTCATAAAATCTCAGTAGCAGTGTTGGAGAAAATTTCAGCTTCATTTAAACATGTACAAAGAAGATTCCTGTAAGCACACCAGTGATTACAACAAAAGTAAGGGACAATAGGAGATTAGAGGAAATTATCTATAATATACTCAGCTTAAAGCCCTTTGATTCCATGCAGTGGATAAGACTTTTGTTGTTGTTATTGTTCAGATGTATATATACATGTTTTTGTAAATACAATAACTTAATCAGTATTTAAAAGTCATGGATATAGTTCTCAAGAAGATATAGTTTAGATGTTGAGATTTGAAACATTGAAGAAGAGAAGATTATATAACAAACCTTACATAACAAACAATCACAAAATTCAAAAGCAAGTCATGTTATTGGAACAAACAATGAACTATTGAGCTTTCAACAACACTATTGCAACCATAAATGAAATTAATTATTAATCACTTCCAACAAAGTGAAACCTTTTCATTATATACACCATTTACTATACTGCACATTTATTTGGGGTTGTTTTTGTGAAAACTGGGGAGTGTATACTCATATATATTATCTTTATCAGTATAACTATAAACTGATATATTACAGAAAGAAGTGCAAAAAAAAGGTAACTACAGAAAAAATATATCAAAATTAGTCTTGCATCATTTAAATTTACTACCACAAAAAGTACATAAATCAAACAGAATTATGCACCATCAATCAAATCACAATAATATAAAAAGTTGCACAACTTAGCCAGTTACCAGAATCAGGAGATTGTGTGTCATTCATTCGCCAGCATCTTAAAATTCTTCCATGCCTATTAGGATCAACATTGAACCAACTTAAAATCATAAGATAATTGGATGCATTGCTAAAAACTTCAGTAGACGATTCAAGTTTTTGTAGCCTACACCAGTCTGTTATTTGTATTCGAGTTACATATTCAAATTGAATTTTCTTAGACTGATTACAGAATATTTTCAACAATAAATAAATACTTACACGATATACACAGTGTAAACATCATGCCACTAATAGAAGAAATCATAAAAAAATAGAGAATTCAGTCAAAGAAAAAGGAGGTTAATGATATATCAGTTACATCCAAAAATACAAGATACATACTAATGATTATAAGAAAAACACAAAGCTAAATGAATATCATTATTTTTCAATATCATTCTGGATAATTAATATAAGACTTGACAAAGCCCCAAATATTAGTTATTCACTGTGAACTTACACATATATGTGACAAAAAAAGTTGCAGGAATTGCAGGGATGGTCTCAAAAGAAAAGTCTACCATAAAGCTTAAGGACTTGGTTTTTGTTTTAAGAATTGCAAACAAAAAATATGAAAACTTAAAATCCAAAAACTAATCAGTGATGGATCTCATTATCATGAAGCTAAACTTCACTGAAGAGAATAAGGGTGTGAATGAATAACTTCTCTCCATACAAGAGAAAAAAAAAAGTAAAAGATGGTGAAATAAATCAATCCCTAAATTAAAACTGGTTTATAAACTAAGCATAAGCTTTTGGAAAAAAAAATAGAATGAGATTTTCTCTATGCATATGTTAAAATTTGAACAATTAGATTATGAAAGAAGCTAATTTTTTGTGTTGGAGAAGTATATATAGACAGTTTATCCAAACATTTCTTAAGGCTGTTAGTTTTGTAAAGGTGTTTTAGATATACTTTTATATATTTATGTAGATGTAGGACCAAGCAAGCTGAATTTGTCTAACCACTACACGTACAACTGGAATAAAGACTTTGATTGTTAAACCTTTTCAGTAACAAATTGATATGTGCTTCTTGTCCACCACAGCCACGATACAAAAATATCACCACTCTTTCAATTTCATTCATAAAAAGCAATCACAACAAGTGGATATTTCACTGTTATAACAAAGATAATATGCTAGTAATGACAACTAAGAACATTCAGTTTATGCTACTCAGTAACAAAAATAAGGTTGCAAACTGTTTATATAAAATGCATGTTTATCAGTTTATCGAGATCTAACCAGACCCTTAACACAGTATCAGAACACATAACAGAAAGAAAAAACCAGAAAAAAAAAAAGGCAAAGTAAAATCATTTGACCAGTGACCTGTTTGAAAATGGGGTATTATTCTGACAAGTTTTGGTGGGTAATGATAAACCCTATATTCATGAACCTAAGTATAGGGTTGTTTGCTAAGAATCAGACCACAAAATAGTACTGTTTTAGAGATTCTAACTAATTAAGCCAAACACTGTTTCAGGTGAGAACATTACAGCAATGAACAAGTTGATGGCCCGCATACTCTATAAACTTAAAATATATGAAAGGCTATGGAATCAGAAAAACGATAATAGCTAGCTAGATGCTAGAAAGCGAAAACAACAAGTGTGGACCATACTATATAACGTGTATGGTCCCTCCCACTCGCTACCATACAAATACACATAAAAAGATAGAAAACGGTGCCCCTCAAGGTCTGCACAATAACCAGGGCACCTTGTGCAAGGTAATGCTATCAAAAGTCACACTTATCCGTTTTGCAAGGACTAATATACTATAAACCATAATAAAGCCAATCAAACAACACGTATCAGCCTGTTTCAACTGATTATAGTAGAAGTTAAAATAAAACAAAATATAAACAGATAACTTTTACTCACTGTTGTTCAATAATACTGAAACATGTAACTAAACTGTTTCAGTAAGAGACATTTTTGGTCATGAGCTGCATCAGAATGAGAGAGAGAGAGAGAGTGAAGAAGATGATGTGGTTTGGTTTTGGTTGATGGAGAAGGAGAGTCGGAGAATTTTCTGGCACTGAAAACCGACAGAAAGAGTAGTGAGCACACAAAAGCAGTGATATAGAGTTATATCATGTGCCTCTTTGTGCTCACTCTCTTCTGTCAATTTCTGTCCAAATAGAAGGAATTAAAAGAAACTAAGTACACATACAATAGCATCCCAAATATGGAAAGTTTCACAGACAAAAGGTTTGGAAAAATCTGAAGGGAAGAATAAAAGCCACACAACCGAGTCAGATCTGAGGAGGAAAAATGTGACATCCATATTAAAGGAAAACTTCACGAAATCTGGAGCTAAAAAGGTGGGAAATCTAGGATCTGACATGCATGTTCTCAGAGGAACACAATTCTGAGAATTTAGGGTTTGTCACGAACAGCCTCAGTCCGAGAAATAAGGGCAGAAACAAGAAAAGCAAACCCCAGAAGATGAATCAAGAGATGAGGAAGAGGATGAAATGGTTCTGAGACAACAACAACATAAAAACATAAAAGAAGAAAGGAAAAGGGTATTAAACACCATAAAATAAACTCCAACCAAACCAAAACCATGTTGGGACACACAAAACTCCTTCTCTCTCTCTCTTTCTCTCTTTCCATGTCTGACTTTCTGTACATTGAGTCAGAGAGAGTCATGCAAAACGTAGAGATGACAAGTAGCAAGCTTGGCAGATGGGTGTGACAGATCTATGTGCATGATGATGGGGTGTGAGAAACTGAATAAATAGGTGAAAAAAGTGATGAGTTGAAATGAAATGAGAAGAAGAAAGAGAAGAGAGAGTGCAATTTGTTTTTGTGTGTAGGAGCAGCAAAAGGGTAAACATCTTATCCTAACAATGAAAATGGAAATGGAGCAGCCTTTTGGTTTTTGGTGTGTGAAGTGTGTGGAAGAGAGTGGGAGATATATAGTAGTTTTTAATGGTACACTCAGAGAAAATGGGGTTTGAGTTTCCCACTTACGCTAGCAAAATTATCATTATTATCATCACTCTCTACCCATTCTCTCTCTCTCTCACTCTTCTCTTTTTGGGAACACAAATAAAAGCTTTTGTCCACACATATCTTCATTTCCTTTCTTCTTGTTTACTCATAAATCAACCCTCGTTAACCTTTTTCTTTTATCTTATTTCAATTTCATTATTTCTCTCTAACTATTCATCACACTTATTGCTTTTTCTCTTCTCTCCCCTTATTTCTTTCATTTTTTTTTTCATCCTACCCCACTCTATTTTGCCCTACATTACCCTTCAAACCCTCTTACTACTTCTTTTATTTCATTTGTATGGTGAGAATTAAATTCAATATTTTGTATTTCCAAGACACATTTACTCTTTCATTTATTGTATTCATTTAATGCTTTAGAGCCATACAATAACTCTTCTGTTTCTTTTTGTATCTCATTTAAGGTTTGTATATATCAAAAAAAATTACCAATAGATGTCATCATTTTTTAAATATTTTACTCTGTTCCTTCTTTTTACTTGTGTTGTTTACAGTCACAGTATGAAATGATTTTTTTATTATAATAAAATTATTATGATTCCTATTTTACCTTTTATTACTTAAACTTTAACCAATAATTACTTCAACTTTAAGAATAATAAATAAATGGAAAATTCAAAAAACCGATAAATATGAAGAAAATAGTCGAGGTTTTCTATATTACTTTAATTGTATGTTTGAAATATATAGAAACTAAAATTATTCAAATATCTTAGAATGAATGAGTTGTGATGTATTTTGATATTGATCTTTGATGGGTCAAAGTGTTAAAATGTTTGTTTTCTTTATATGTACGTTGTAACTATTATAATCACAATTGACATAGATAAATAATGAGGTAGACATTAATAAATATATCAAAATTCATTAAGAGACTGCTTTTTTATAATTATCTTTTAATTATGTGGAAATTCTATTGGAGTTTTTCTTTGTTATTATTATTTTAGTTATGTATAAATTTTATCCATGATCTTTTAAGAGGTATAATTAAATATATAATTAAAAATATTTTTAGTCTTTAAATTTTGATGTATGAAGTTGAAATTCATTCTTATTCTAAAGTTTAAAAATAGATATATAGTTCCTCTAATTCAATTGTGTTAATTTTTTTTTACGTGTCAAATGATATTTTAGGATATTGTGTTTTGTTTATCCTATTTGACATGTTCCAACTCAAATGTCAATATAAAACATCATTTCATATGTAAAAAAATTAACTATATTGTGTTAGAAGGATTATATCCATCCATTTATTAAACTACAAGAAAATCATTAATTAAAAATCAATTTTAGAAATCAAGAATAGTTAGTCACTATAGTGACCAATTTAAATATCAATTTACAAAATAAAAAATTATTGATTACTAAAATAGTCATTATTATAAATAAAAATTCATAATAATCGCTGGTCAGAAATTTTCTTGTAGTGTTATTTAATTATTATAATAAAAATTTATAAATATTAGTAATATATTATAACTAAGTAATATAAACATAAAAAATATTAATAGCGCTTTTGACAAAATACTTGAAATATAATTTATTATATAAATTTCTTTTTCGTATATTTCTTTTTACATGTATTCTATATTTTTTTCTCTTACTTTATTCATTACTTACTTTCTTCACTTAGGAATATATATATATATATATATATATATATATATATATATATATATATATATATATATAATTCATTATTTGTTCTATGAAGGTGAGTTGTTTTGATTTGAAAAAAAAAAGTTTCTAAAGAAAGAGGGAAGCATGACATGAGTATAATAAAATAATGGATTTGTGGGAGATTTGAGTTGAACTACTAATTTGCCTTATGTAATATATATTTTTTTAAATAATCTCATTTCTTTGATTTTTTTTTTTATAAATCTCATTGAAAAATAATAAATGATATTTTTAAGGAATAATTTATTTTTATTTATTCAATTGTTTTTCTTAACTAAAAAAATACATTTTAGAAAATTATATCTAACAATGTGGTTGAGAATTTGTAGAGGTTATAAAATTATGAGACATATGTAATGTTATACTAGGAATTTGTTATTTTATTTTATTTATTTTATTTATGTATATATAAAAATAAAAAAATATAACTAAATATAAAATATTTAAATATTTCAATCTTAATTTCTTAATTATAAAATAATATAACTAATTTCTAAGATTGAAATATATTTTTTAAAACACAAATATTTCATAAAAATTAATATAAAAAAATTTATTAGATAAATATTTTGAACAATAATATAATAAATCTTAGAAGAGATTTGAGCAAATCATAAATGAGATCATAGGAACTTTCTAATGAACTCAATGATAGTAAATTTAAAATCAGCTTGGATAAAATTCAATTCAAATCATTAAAATCGGTTTGGATGAAATTCAAATCATTAAAAAATGTTATTAACCTTAACACAAACAAAAAATGTTATTAACCTTAACACAAACAACTTATAAATAGTTGTGAAATAACTTTACGTAACTTTTTTAAAATAAAATCAGCTGAACTTTTTTTCTTTCGAATTTTGGTGAAATACAAATTTAAATGACTACTGACTAAGTGAATATTACCTAGCTTTTTTTACTCAAATATACTTTATTTCCATTAAATCAAATCACTTGATTTTCCGCCCACTTATCCCAAATCATTTCAAATTCATTTCCTTAACTAAACATAATATTAATGAAACTTGTTGAAAAGTCAATAATTGAAATGCTTACCTATTTCGTGAAAGATATGTCTCCAACCTTACAAAGTCGATCCTTATTAAGTAATATTAAAATTTGCTATCATTGAAAAAAAATTAAATAAGTTTGTCGTCTTTTAATTAAATATTAGTTTGTCAACTAATTTATGCTCAAAATATTTTTGTAATAAAAATAATACATTGATTTAAACAATATAACTACGTCGGCAAAAATGTCTATATACTCTTTGTAACGAAATTTTAGTATAGAAAAAAGACAGACACTATTATTAGTTTAGTTACTTTAGTTTTATTTTTTATTCACATTAAAAATTATGTTAAAATATAAGTTGTGATAGACTATTTTCATTAAAAAATCGTATTTTATTGAAGAATTATTACTAATAATAATTTCGTCAAACTCAAGTATATTGACAATCTTTTCCAACAAATTTTGTGATTTAATTTACCAACATATACTTTCATTCGGTAAGTAATCCATTGATAAAATTTGTTGACGAGATTTGTTGATAAATTACAATATGTACTACAGATAATTTTTTCTACTAATAGCTTATAATTACAATTACATGTGAAATTTTTTCGTTGGTAAATCAGTAGGCATTTCGGACGACAAATTTTTTGTTAAGTGCGACAAAATATTTTGTATATTAAAGGGAGATGGTTGATAAGAAGACAAGAAGAAAAATAAAGTAAGAGAAGAGGAGGAGGAGATGGAGGTTATGTGATGAGTTATTGGCAGCTTGACTGTGGTAGTGCGATGGCTCGACGGTGACACGATTGCTTGTTTGCAGAGGTGCATCGATGACATAGAGGCGTCCCGATGATGTAAATGTGTGATGACAGTAGTTGCCAAAGTTAGAAAAAGAGGTGGAAGAGGAGGGGTGAAAGAAGGTGAAAAGAAAGAGAAGGAAGATGAAGAGGATGAGTTGGAGGTAATGGACGTTGATCCTACCATGAGGAGAGAAGAAGAAAATGAAGAAAAAAAGGAAAAAAAGAGAGAAAATAAAAAAAAAAGTTTGATTGTGTATTTTATCAACAGATTTTATCAATGATCAATATACGTTGATAATTAACGTTATAAACTTACCAACAAATATTCGTTAACAAATTTGTTGTTGATATTTACCAGTAAATTTTTTCATCAGATTGTGAAATTTATCGATGATCAATTTACCAACATATTTTTTATCGTTAGTAGTACATCAATAAACTCAAATTATTGACGAATTTTTCTATTAAAAACAAATTAAATTCGTTGTAATATGCGATTTTCATAGTATTTTCTCAATGTTTTTTACAAATTTTAATTTATTTTATTTTAGTTGAATTTGGTCAATTATCTTTTAAATTATTCACTTTACCTTTTTTAAAATTATTCAAAATGGTTCTTACGTTTATAAGTGACAAAGTTACTAATTCAACATAGTAAAAGAGTTTAACAACATTGACACTTAAAAACAGACAAAAATATTTTTTTTATTGAAATAATTTGTATTATCATTAAGATTCTCATTACTATAATATTCAAAATTTTCAAAAACAGAAAAACCTCTCTGCCTTTTTCTGCTTTTTGACCGTGACACTCATCACATTCTAAAAAAGGGAAAACTGAAAAACATCCATGGCCAAATGTCAGAACACCAGTCAAGAATGACAAAACATAGATGTAATAAAATGAAAAAAAAAAAAAAACTCTAAAAGAAGAACCAAAATAACGCAATTTTTTGTCGAAGAAAAAAGGAAGAAAATGGCCAAGGATTTGTTACCTCTATCACCAGTAATCACATTCACCATTAGTAATCAAAGATCAAAAGAGAAAATAAAAAGGATAAAAAAGAAACTTTTTGGCGTACCAAAGGATAAAAACCTCTTACGAGAACCTCGTTGTTGCCAAAGTCACGAGCTTACGTTATTTTTTCCTGGTCATGGCACTCCATGTTGCATGTGAACAGAGGGTATGAAGGAAATGATGAAAGGGATAAATAAATTGGAATAAAAGGAGATAAAACTATTATATTATTTAATTTATGAAAATATATAGTATAATCGATAACCAATAATTTAAATAAAACAATCGTTTATCATTAGTATTCATTCGAGTTTGTCTTAATAAAACTAGCAGAGGGTGGAAATTATCCTCTTAATCATATTTGTATTCAGAGTGAGTGCTTTTTTCTTTTTATATATTTTTTATCATTTCTTCTTAAGTTATTTGCACCTGAGTTATTTACATGCTTTGATGGATATGTTTGTGGGATTCGAACAAGAAAGATAAATTTATGTTAGTTTAGGGATATAGTGATACTTTTAATTTGACAATCAAAACTTTCTCTAAGCAATTTTGAGTTTTTAACGTTAAAACAATGCTTGTTGAAATTTAGTTTGAAGTAACTGGATTTTTCAAACAAATGAAGTTAGTTAATGAAACATATCTAAGATAGAAATTTTGAATGCTTGATTGTAAATAGACATATAAAAGTGAGTCATTTTGGCTCACACGGATTGACTCATCACAAGTCAAGTTGAAATTGAATAAATTTAATTTGACTTATTTTATGGTGAACTATAAATTTTATAATACTAAAAATTTGTTAAGAAATATCGAGTAATGTGCTATTGAATTATTGGTGGATGAAAGAGTTATCCAAGTTGCTGATAGAATTGTTTTTATTGAATTTATCTACTTTATATTTTAGTTTTATTTCTTTGAGATTGATGTTGATTTGAATAGATAAATTTTGACTAATCAAATTAAAATTATTAGACAGGAATATATTCTAATAGATCTAGTTTTAATATGCTTAAAATCTAAGTGTTAAAATTGATTTATTTGAAAAATAAATCTTGCTGATGATGAATAACAAAACTTTGAGAATACGTTAAATTTGTTTTCTCCCCAATTTTTTATTAAATAAGTCATTTCCCCTTAAACAAAAATTAGGCAGATCAGTGAGACTTCTTCTCTAGAAAAAATATGCTTCGATACAAAATATTAAACATTGCGACACTTAATAAAAATAAGACTGAATTATTAATTAATCAAAACTTATTTCTGCAAACAAAATTGTGTATTATGCCAAAGTCATGTAATGGTTTAAAAAAGTGAGGAAGAAGAGTTAATAATAAATGGCAGAAACAGTAGTACAATCTCGAATAATCTCCTAAACAGTAGTACAAGAAATTTGATGTCTTCGTTATCTCTTATCAACAGTTCTTAGATATGTCTTTATCCAAAAACGGTGCAAGAAGTTTCCAAGATCTATTCAAGATATGCTTACTTTTTAATGTTAATCTAAAACAATTTATTTATTTTTCAACAAATTATTCTATTAAAAGTATACTATTAACAAAAATATACAATTTAATGCTAAAATATGTTAAATATTTTTCTAACTTTTTAATTTTATCAAAAATTAGTTCAAAATTTTGGTCTAATTATAAACTTTATAAATGTATAAATTTATCTTTTTTTATTAAATTTAATTAAATTTTAAATCCGTTCTATGATATCGAACTTTATTTGCTCTTTAAAATATAAAATAAATTAAATAAGAGATTAAAAAATTAAACCCACATTTATATTAGATCAACGTTTAAAAAAATAACTAATTTAATTTTCATTATTAATATTTATTATTATAATGAAAGATTGATTTTAAAATTAGTTAGATTATCCTTAAATTAAAATGAAGTTGTGAAGTAGTTATATTGATGGAAGAGATAGTTTCCACGTGTTTGTTTTGTAGAGATAGGTGTGAAGAAGAAAAAGAGAATCTGTGATTGTGTGCGCCTTTAGTGCAGACAGACAGAGTGTCCAATCACAGACACACACATATGTGGCCCTTGATTAAAGATATTTCAACTGTTCAACACATCCAAACAAATCTCAGCCCTTCGTGTCACTCAGACGGAGAACCCTCCTCCACCCTTGGATCTTCAAGTGACTCACCCATCCACTCATAACACATTTGGATTGCTCCAGAGACAATGATTGGTTCCGTATTAGTTTAACTATTTCTTTTATCTTTTACTTTATCTTTCATCACTCTTATGCCAAATATTTAAATCTATTTTTCTCATTCAAAATATCTTTACTTTATTTAAATTATTTATTTTGTTAATACATTACACGGGTTTTTTAAACCCTGTAGATTCGCTCTATTGGATAGGGAGAATTTGCAGGGCTGCTCCAAATTTGTGGACTATGCGGTTTCACACGGAAAAGTAACCAAGTAAAAAAATCTTTTAATTTGGTATAATTTAGTTAAATTGAAGTTAACTTTACGATTTTTTTTTAAATTGAATACTTTTTCATTTTCTTGAATTACTATTTAGATTCGTGAACTAATTCTTACAAGCTAAATAAAACAACGACATAATTTAATATCTAACTCCAACTTATTTTATCAGTTTGAAATATAGGTATAAGTTATACAAATTCATGGAGGCTCAAGAGTTTGGGACCTAAAACAAAATTAAAACATTCGATTTTTTATTTTAAATTTATTTTTTAAGTTTTTTTAATGCAAAATTATTTATTATATTATTATAATTAACTTTATTTAATATTTCATTTTCAATACACAATAAGGTTAATTTATTTAATTTTTTTAAGACATGGTTGACTAGTATTTTTTTAATTATTTTCTTTTATCTTTATAAATTTTTTCATAGTTCCTTTTTATGATGCAATTAAAGCCTTAATTTTTCTCTTTTTTTAGATTTTTTTAAATAACTTGACTCAAATTTTCTAATTGACATATCTTAATATTTTTAAATGAAATAAAAAATTATAATATATAAAACACTAAAGATAAATATATAAAACGAATGAGTTAAAACAATAAAACTTGTTTTTGGTTGTTAAGGAAGTAAACTAGATAATAGACTTGTATCTTGTAGTCTAAACTTTTCCACGAACCTATAGAATTTATTTTAAGACTAATCATTAACAAAAATAATTAAAAAAATTTGTTGTTCTTCTCAACCCTATAGTAAGTTTTTTTCATTCCTAAACCTGAATTATTTTTATACAAAAAATCCCAACTTTGAACTATTTCCAATTAATCTATTATCCACCAAAAGACTAAACCCTAATCTAGTTAATCAAAAGACTAAACTCTAATATAGTTAATAGTTTTGTAGAAAAATTATAGTTCTTCATCAAGATATATGCAAAAAATCTCTCAAACTCGTTAATAATAAGTATTGAAAAACAAAACTGGACAAAAGAAACACATTTATATATAATTCTAATATAAATTCAAAACATAATAAAAACATCAGTAACATAAATAGAAAGAAAAAAACATACTAACCAGAAATGAGAAAAAAAATTGGTACACACAGGACAATATGAGATTTAAGGAATGTAATATGCCAAAATCTTAAAAAAAAAAGATTTTTATAAGATAAGAAGGTAAGGAAAGACAAAAGTAGTCATAGATAGATCAAAAGATAAAATAAAAAAATAACTGATCATCCTCTCTTTCGTAAATAAAATTATAATGCATTAAATAAAAGTTTTAACTCATTAATTATTATTCTTAATACCAATAAAAATTAACAAACACTCAAATAATTTAATTAAATTTTATTCTCAAATATAAACTTGTAATTAATTTAATAGAACTATATTAGTACTAAAAAAATGAGACTTTTTTTTTATTGGAAGTCTAAAACCTGAGCCCAACTACATAAGGCATTGACACCACTCTCAACCCAAAATCTTAAGGCAATGGGTTTATGGGTCTTTATTCTTATATAGTGCTCCACTTTCTCATTTCTAACCAATGTGGGACTTAGACTCACACTTGGATTCCTAACAATTTTGTGTCTCGATTTGAATATGGATTTTAGAGAGTTAAAAAAAATGAGATAAAAAAGAGTGAAAAGTGAAGTTATTTAGATTAAGAAAAATAAATAAAGTGGTGTGATAAAATATTTCAATAATAGTAAAATAAAGGGAAGGGAAAAAATATTAATTCAACTCCTTGGTTAATATTTAGAAAATATAAGGTCTTTACTTTTAGTTCTAATTTTAATCGTCTTTTAGTCATGATTATTTTATAAATTAAACGATAATTTTATATTTTCACTATTCTTGGCTTTTTTTTTTACATGATAACAATATGAAAGGATCTTTTCTTGCATTTATCTGTTGTTACTTCCTTCTAAATTAGGAAATACAAATAGAAATAACTCTCACAAATCCATTCACATAGACAATGCTCATGCGAATAAAAAAGAGTATAAATGAGACAAACTTATCAATTTATCTACCTACTTATTATTTAAGTCAACTACTTATATATATATATATATATATTGTAGAAGTAATTAGAATATTTAGGCAATCATGATGTGTAAGCTAGGAGGTTGAGTGTTGGATAACCTCTAACCTAGCACCTAGTTGTAGCCTTTAATGTTTCAACTTCTTTATATCTCCTTCATCATTTATATAAATATCAAGAACAATAGAGGGGACTAATTAAGCCCTCAAACATATCTTTGTCTGTTTTAATCTCAACTCGGTATCAGAGCGGGTCGATCCCGCTCTGGTTTCCGTTTGGTCTGTCCACCGGCACTTGTTGCCATCGTCCGCGGCTGTCCGCCGTCATTTGTCACTATTAATCATTGTCTACAGCTGTCCACTGCCATAAAACACTATCCAAAGCTACCCATTGTCATTGTTCACAAAATCGTCACTGTCTGCCACTATTCCGCCGTCGTCCGCCACTGTTCGCCGCCGGCCGCCGTCTCCAGCCACCTCAGTTTTCGCCGGCGACCACTGGATCTGAAGTGCCTCTCCGAGCGACAGCCACCCCCACTGGTGCCAAAACCAGCCTCCCGTCCACGCGCCGCCACGTGCCGCATCTTCTCCGCTGCGAACAGGCGCGTGCAGCCCATGCGCCGCCTTTTGTTGATCGGAACGTCACGGCGCCACCTCCGTAACTCTCGCCGGAGCCTTCTGCTGTTGTTCTAACCCTCAAAAATCCGATTTAGTGAGGTCCAGACGTCACCCTTGCGGACATCTCCCTCAATCATTTAAAAATCTCCACTATTTTTTGCGTTTATGCGTTTTTGCTCTCTATTTTTGTTCCTTTGATCAGAAATGGCCTCTGGAAGTGTTATTTCATTCTCTGGAAGTCCTTCCATTACTTCCGAGAAGCTAGATGGACAAAATTACCTCTCCTAGTCTGTTGTCGTCGAGATGTGGTTCCTTGGTCAAGGACATCATGACCACCTTGAGAAAGACGGAAGCCATATGCCTCAAGAAAAAGCCGAACAGTGGAAGCAAGCAGATTTTCAATTGTGTGCCTTGTTGTGGCAATCCGTGGAGCCGAGACTGTTAATGTCTCTTAGGGCCTTCAAAACATGTCACTCGTTTTGGAAGAGGACTCAAAATATATATGCCAACGATATCCAATGCCTATATGATTCGACAGACAAGTTGGCATCTCTGAAAATGACCAACCATGACATGATCTCCTTCATGAATGAAGCACAATCAGCCGTGGAAGACCTGTGGATGTTTCTCGAAGTCGACGCTTCAGATGAAATGAAGAAGAAGCTGGACAAATATTATATGGTGATGATTCTTCGCGCCATTCATCCAGACTTCAATCACATCAGAGATCAACTTCTGACCTCTCATGAGGTCCCTTCCATGGACACGCATGATTCGTGTCCCGAAAGTCCCAACACTTGAAATTCCAAAATCTCCTACTCGAGTAGAATCATCTATTATGGCCGCAACTCGAGGAAGAGGAGGACGTGGACCTAGAGGAGGTGGATGTGGAGGCCGTGGACGTCCTCAATGCACGTATTGCAAGAGGATGGGTCACACTCAAGAAAACTGTTACTCCTTACATGGTTTTCCTTCTAAGACTGCCAATGTCTCTCAGGCTGACACTATTGAGTCCAAGTTCACTGAGGACGAGTATCAAGAGTACCTACGTCTCAAGTCCAATAGCCTGACACAATCATCTCAAGCCCTAAGTACTTCAACAACTTGCATTTCTCAATCTATTGAAAGTCACAATTCATGGGTGATTGATTTCGGTGCTTCTGACCACATCTCTGGTAATACCTCTTTGTTCTCAACCATTTCATTTCGAGACAAACCTCATTTTATAACCCTTGCAAATGGATCTAAAACTTCTTCAAAGGGAGTCGGTCGAGTCATCCTGTCTCCCTCCCTAATTCTAAAATCTGTCCTTTTGTCCCTAATTGTCCCTTCAATTTAATTTCCTTAAGCCAGTTAACCAAATTGTTCAACTGTTCAGTAACCTTTGATCACAAATCTTTTGTTATGCAGGAGCGTGGTTCGGGGAGACAGATTGGAGAAGGATATGAAGCCGACGGTTTATATCATTTTGGATCTCGTCCACGAGTGTCATGTGTTGCAACTCCTAGTCCTAAAGTGTTACATAATCGGCTTGGTCACCCTTATATGTCCAAGTTAAAAAAAATGTGTCCTGAACTTAGTGGTCTCCAAACCTTAGAATGTGAATCATGTCAACTAGGCAAACATGTTAGATCTGCTTTTCCTAAAAAGTCTCTATCACAATGTAATTCTAGTTTTTCTATCATTCATTCCGATATTTGGGGACCTAGTCGTATTTCATCTTTTGGTTTTAGGTATTTTGTTACTTTCATTGATGAATTTTCACGATGTACTTGGGTTTATCTTATGAAAGATCATTCTGAATTGTTATCCATCTTCACATCTTTTTTACACGAAATCAAGAATAAATTCGATCGAGTAATCAAAATCTTAAGAAGTGACAATGCCAAAGAGTACTTCTCATCTGCTTTGTCTGCAGTTTTAAGTTCACATGGTATCTTGCATCAGTCCACTTGTCCACACACACCACAACAAAACGGTATAGTAGAAAGAAAAAATTGACACTTGGTTGAAACTGCTCGTACACTTTTGCTTGGTGCTCATATTCTTGTCCATCATTGGGGAGATGCCCTCTTAACTGCATGTTTTCTTATTAATCGGATGCCCTTCTCCTCTCTCAATTATAAAGTCCATGTCTCCATCTTGTTTCTAGATAACCCTCTTTTTCACATTCCTCCTCGGATTTTTGGTTGTGTATGTTTTGTTCACGACCTGTCTCTAGGTCTAGATAAGCTTTCTTCTCGTGCTCTCAAATGTGTCTTCTTGGGCTATTCCCGTCTTCAAAAAGGGTATCAATGTTACTCTCCTGAAACCAAGAAATACTACATGTCTGCCAATGTCACATTCTTTGAACAAACCCCTTATTTCTCTTCCTCTATTCAAGACCTCATGTCATACATCAAGTCCTCCCTCTTCCTATGGTTGAGTCCCCTATCTCAGATGTCTTTGTCAACCTGAGTCCTAATCAACGTCCTCCCGAGCCCCCATCCCCACATACTGATACCTTCTCGAGTCCCGACCTCCAACACAGGACTCTGACGGATAGTCTAATTATCCAAGAATATGGTGAATCATCGACTTCAGATCCTTCTCCTTCGTCTCTTGCTCCCATGCCTCCTGATGAAGGTAATTCCGGTTGGCCTATTGCTCTCAGAAAAGGTATTCGTTCCACTCGGAACCCCCATCCCATTTATAATTTTCTTAGTTATCACAGATTGTCGCCTTCCTATTGTTCTCTTTTATCTTCAGTGTCTTCTGTTCCTATTCCCAAAAATGTGAAGGAAGCACTTGATCATCCTGGATGGCAACAAGCCATGATTGCAAAAATGCAAGCTCTTGAACACAACAATACTTGGGAGCTCATGTCTCTCCCACCGAGCAAGAAGGCGGTTGGTTGTCGATGGGTATATGCAGTTAAGGTTGGCTCTGACGGTCAGGTTGATAGGCTCAAAGGCCGATTAGTTGCCAAAGGGTACACTCAAATTTATGGCCTTGATTGTTGTGACACTTTCTCTCCTGTGGCAAAAATGACTGTTATTCGACTCTTCTTTGCAATGGCCGCCATTCGTCATTGGCCACTTCATCAATTGGATATCAAGAATGCTTTCCTTCATGGTGATCTTGAGAAGGAAGTCTACATGGAGCAACCTCCTGGGTTTGTTGCTTAGGGGGAGTCTGGTATGGTGTGCAAATTGCATCGCTCTTTATACGGCCTCAAACAATCACCACGTGCCTAGTTTGGAAAATTCAGCTCCATTGTTCAAAGTTTTGGGTTAAGACGCAATGAGGCAGATCACTCGATCTTTTACTCACATACTTCTCCTGAGAAATGTATCTACCTAATAATATATGTTGATGATATAGTCATTACAAGAAATGATATTGTTGGCATATCTCAATTAAAGGAGCACTTGTGTAGGCATTTTCAAACCAAGGATTTGGGAAGCCTCAAATACTTATTGGGCATTGAAGTGGCACAGTCTAAACATGGCATTGTAATCTCTCAAAGGAAGTATGCTCTTGATATCCTACAAGAAACTGGTATGATTGATTGTAAACCAGTAGAGAGTCCTATGGACCCAAAT
>Ga0214544_1007859_pt1 | contig 18347 bp, 10 predicted proteins | sample CNSS3metaG_FD_160074 | JGI IMG/M metagenome (GOLD analysis project Ga0214544, IMG submission 160074) | Root nodule microbial communities from cowpea collected in UCLA plant growth center, Los Angeles, California, USA - CNSS3 | ecosystem: Host-associated > Plants > Roots > Nodule | place: USA... | reverse complement strand
AGAGAGTCTTGCACCAACTTATCAATAATATCTTTTTGGTGTTTAGCATATCGATATGGCCGCTTATTAATAGGATTGGCACCTGCAACCAAAGGAATTTTATGATCATGGCCTTGCCTCTTAGGCGGCAGTGTGGTAGGTTCCTGAAAAATGTCCTCAAATTGCCCAAGTAATTCCTCAATAGAGTTAGGAATAACTTGACAATTAGCATGTGTGGTTAATGACTGCAGTAGGAAGGTATTAGTCTCGGTACCCACGTGAAGCATGGATAAATGCACACTGGAAGCAATTGTTTTTTGTAACTGTTTTTTCCTAGCAATTTTAAGCCCTTCACTTGTTGCCCCTCTCAAAACCAGTTTCTTACCATGAACATAAAACTGCATGGACAACCGATCAAAGTTCCAGGTAATGTCTCCCAAAGTAACCAACCACTCAATACCGAGCACCACATCACAACATTCCAAAGGTATAAGAAGTATATTGGAGGAAAACTCAGTATTGTGAAGCGACCAAGAGAATTGTTTAACAACTGAATTAATGGTAGAACTAGGAATAGACTATTTGAAGAACTACAAAACCATAGGGATTCCAATGAATGAATAGAATCAATATGATGTATTGAATTGAGGAAGAATTACAATATTCGTAATCAGAATTCACGTGCCTCCACCCTTTTTAGAGTTGGCTTATTTATAGAAAAATAGAAATACAATACCATAAACAAAATGCTAATGGAATAATCAAAATTAATTCTGATTATCAATCAGAATTAAATTGATTGGCTGTGATGCAGCTTCCTTATTAAACTTCCTGTATCACCCGTCTGTAGTATTCTTTTCTATCATTTGGTTTGGCGCTTTGGGTGGCTTCCTTGGTTTACGATTCATAAGCTATGTGTTCTTAATCGCATTTAAAATTTTACCTATCTTTTGTTTCTGTAATTTGTATGCTAATCTCAATTTGGAACAATTTTTCAGGTTTCAGAATACATTTACTTCAAATTTTGATGATTCTGTACACTTGGAAATTTTGAAAGAAGGGTTATTGAGAGCCGTTCATGACATTGATGCTAAATTTTCTGAGGTAAATTCGACTTTCTGTTCATTTGCAACGCTTTAGACATCCTTTTTCGTACTTGTTGTATTGACATCTTGAATTTGAACTACACAGGAAGCCTCTAAAAATAATTTTCACTCTGGATCAACAGCTACCATTGCTTTGGTAGCAGATGATAAAATTTTGGTTGCCAATATTGGAGACTCTAAGGCCATATTGTGCTCTAAAAATTTTCAGTCTCCCAAAGAGGCCAAAGGTGAGAATTTTTAAGGAACATGGTTATAATGGCATAATTGAAATATTATATATTATTCTGTTGCACTTTTTGGTTGCTAGAGGGCAACAAGGTTACTTTTCATTTTGGTGAAACATGACTAAAATGTTTTTAATTATAGTTCTTTGTGATTTTTAGACTTTTTATTAAAGCTATATAGACAGAAAGAACATGGTGGCTCTGTTTCCGTGTGGGATCGGGAAAAGTACAAACTGGCTTCATCCCATGGTCTCACTCATTTTGCAGTAAAGGAATTGACTAGTGATCATCATCCAGACAGAGATGATGAAAGAAATCGGGTGGAAACAGCTGGAGGTCAAATTCAAAATTGGAGTGGTGTGCCTCGCGTAAATGGTCAACTTGCTATTACACGGTCTATTGGTGACCTATCCTTTAAAAGGTAGGTTCAAGGCAAATTCTTTAAATAACAAACCTTATATGGCTAAAGCATGTGCATAGGATAGGCAGTAGCTTTGAATCATGGGCAAATGATTTTTTTTTAATGGTTCATTTTGTAGAAATAACTTTGCCTATGGTTTCGTAGTCCGTCTAAAACTTTGGTGAAGGTGGAGGACCATGTTGCAAGGCCATCGACCACCATCATAAAACTTGTTGAAATTGCACATATAGTTCATAGTGTGAATGAAACAATTAAACCAGCTCTTTTTTCTACATTAAAAATTAAGACTCGAATTTCAGGATGTCTGTTTTCATAATATAAAATTATTACGTGGAATAATAATGCGTTTCTTGTAATGAATTGTTAACAGGTATGGTGTTATATCTGCACCAGAAGTGACTGATTGGCAGCCTCTGACTGCTAATGATAGCTATTTGGTGGTAGCATCAGATGGTGTATTTGAGAAGACGAGCTTGCAGGATGTCTGTGATTTGTTGTGGGAAGTGCATAGTTACAGTAACATGAGATCAGAGTGCGCCCATTCTTCCTATTCGTTGGCAGATTTAATTGTTAATAATGCCTTAAAAAAGGGCAGTATTGACAATGTGGCAGCCATTGTCATTCCTCTGGAGTCTGTCAATTCCTCAGCAAACTCGCTTAGGGGAAGCTATATTGGTCTGCAAGAATCTTCCTTCAAAAGCTCAGGTATATATTATGTGGGTTTTGGTGAAAAGTTGAAGGAAAACAGCATTTTCCACCATTTGTTTGGGGAAAAATTGGAAATGAAAGGAAATAAAACAGATGGGACCTGCAAAAAATAATTTTTTGTTAGATCTATAAATTTACCCATACACTAAATTGCTTACTATTATGTGAGTTTAACAATATTGTATTGTTTGGGTTAGAGAAGTAGGAAGGAAACTGCATTTTCCACCATTTTTTCAAGGAAAAAATTTGGAAATGGAAGAAAGAACGACTGGGACTGCAATAATTATCTTTTTGTTAAGTTGACAAATTTAAGCACATGTGTAACTACTTGCTATTATGATAAAAGGATGTAACATAGTTACATTTTATTTCCTTTTTTGGCAGTTTTTCAAACCTATGTCTCTTGTCTCATGTTTTTAGTATTTCAGTGGCCTTTTATATTTACCTTTATCTAGAAAAATTGTTCTACGTTTTTAACTTTTTCACATTCCTTCTCCCATCCTCACAAATAGAGGGCTCAAAGTGAGTCAACGTATATAATTGTTCACCCATCCGTACTAATTCTTCACATATTATAATAAAGATAATAGTTGAAAATTAAAATATCATCGTATATAACTTGACAAACAAAGAAATTAAACACCTAAACTATTCAAATATTATTAAATAATATTTTAGTACATAAAAAGATCAAATTGTGAACCTTAGAAGTAGTAAATAATTTTAATAAAAACATAAAAAATAGTAAAAATACTAACAAAATGTTGTTATTGGTAGGTTACAGGTCAACCCATCATCAACCTGGCTTAAATCTGTTTAACTTGTAGGTTAAGTGAACTGAGCTCACTTCAACCCACGTTTAAAGAAATTGAAAATTTTCCAATCCAACCTGGCTCAGTTTGTGATGAGCCGAGTTGGCTCACGAGTTAGAACCTGTTCCGGTCGCGAATCTCAGGGAGACAAAAACCAAGAACAAACTACCTTTCTGGCTCTTACACTGGTAGAATGCGTTTTCCATTTTCTAGAGTTCAGTAGTTCTAGTTCCGAAAGAGGTCTGCCTACCTCTTCCTCTCTTCTCCTTTATATAGGGTTCCTACCTACCTGATTCGTAGGAATACGTGTTAGTGTGGCAAAATATTAGCAACTGATTTTTATTTTTTCGCTGGATATTAAATCTCTTCCTTTTAGGAACGAACTAACCACCTTCGGCCCAAATCTTGCTCGGCCCAAATTTTGTTTGGTCCAAATCTTGCTCGGCCCAAATCCTGCTCGACCCAATTTCTGCTTGGCCCAAATCCTGCTCGGCCCAAATCCTGCTCGGCCCAAATCTTGCTCGGCCCAAACCTGCTCGGCCCAATTATTGCTTGGCCCAAATCCTGCTCGGATTCCTTGCTTGTCACCTCGGCCCATGACTGAAACTCATCATTTTATGATAAATATTTATTGGGTCGGAATCGAAATGAGCATGTTGAGGTCGGTCTTTCCCTGGACGGTACACAGTCCTCCATCCTTGAGTCCTTAACTTGCTGAGATGAAAGGTTGTCATAAACCATCTACATCTTTTAGTATCATGTTGGGTCTTCACTTTCTTTCACATCATCTTTATGTAAGTTTTGTCCCTTTTGATAGATTTGGCAGCGTTCATCTCTAGCTACATAATAATTTATGGTGTGCCTTATTGTTCTTGCAAAATAAACAACTTGTTTATGAAATGTAGGAGCTTCTTGAAAGAAGTATGTTTAAGTCACGTGCTGAAGGTCGTCCTCTGGTTACTCGGCCCATAGATGATTAGGTTGAGGTCGACCTGAAGGAGGGAGCCCTCAGCGTAAGACAAGTAAATATATAAATTGATAAAGTTGAGGTCGACTCGAGAGAGACCTCAGAATAAATTGATAAAGCTAAGGTCGGCCTGAGGAAGACCTTAGCATAAGACAGGTAAGATAAAATGATTAAGTTGAGGTCGACCCAAAGGGAGACCTCAACATAAGAAGTAATATATAAAATGATCTAGTTGAGGTCAAATCGAGTTTAGCTCTTAGTGTACTGAGGTGTTTACCAAACTCGTAGTGAGGTTGGACCGAGTTTAGTTCTCAGCGTACTGAGGTTTTTACTAAGCTCGTAGCGAGGTCGGCCCAAGTTTAGCTCTCAGCGTATTGAGGTGTTTACCAAGCTTGTAGTGAGGTCAGAATGAGTTTAGCCCTCAGCTTATTGAGGTTTTTACCAAGCTCGTAGCGAGGTTGGCCCAAGTTTAGCTCTCAGCGTACTGAAGTGTTTACCAAGCTCGTAGGTAGGTCGGACTGAGTGTAGCTTTCGAGGTATTTACCAAGCTCGTAGGGAGGTCGGACCGAGTTTAGCCCTCAGCGTACTGAGGTGTTTATCAAGCTCATAGCGAGGTTGGACCGAGTTTAGTCCTCAGTACTGAGGTTTTTACCAAGCTCGTATTCGGACTGATGAGACCCTCAATATAAAACAAGTGAATCATAGTGGTAGTTTTTGTTTAGACAGGTTATTGCGTGCTTCCAGCCAAGCTGGAATGTGTAGATCGTAAGAGTCGACCTGCTTTAGGCCTTTTTGGTTTAGCAGGGGCCGACCTACTTTTTTATCGAGTTTGAGTTTCTTTGGTTGCCTTGCAGAATTGGTAATTCATGAGCTCTTAATGATAAGGAAAAATAATACAAATGAAAAGTTTATAAAGAGGATACAATGGAGATCGGCCAAGAGCCTACATCTCCATCCAGCTTCGTGCTTGTGCGGTAGATTTTGGGTTGATTGATGTCTGGCCACTTCTTGATTCGAGGTCGGCCCAGAGCCTACCTCTCTGCCCAGCATCATGCTTGTGGAGGAGACCTAGGCTGATCGTCGTCGGATCCCTTCTTGCTTCGAGGTTGGCCTAGGGCTCACTTCTCCGTTCAGCTTTGCCAAGACCGCTGAAACCTTGTCAAAGGTCATCATGAGCCCTCATCGTCGAGCATCAAAAGACCTTTGTCATCTCTTCTCCCTTCCCAACTCCGCCATTGACGCTTTCATCATGGACTACTTTATCATCGTGATTTATTCATGTTATTGTGGTTGGGACCTCGTTTTACCAAGCCCCACGGTGGGCGCCATGTTCCGGTCTCGAATTTCTGGGAGACGAAAACCAAGAACAAACTACCTTTCTGGCTCTTACACTAGTAGATATGCGTTTCCCATTTTCTGGACTTCAGTAGTTCTAGTTCTAAAAGAGGTCTGCCTATCTCTTCCTCCCTTCTCCTTTATATAGGGCTCCTACCTACCTAATTCGTAGGAAGACATGTTAGTGTGGCAAAATATCAACAACTGATTCCTATTTTTCCGCTGGATATTAAATCTCTTTCTTTTAGAAACGAACTAACCACCTCAGCCCAAATCCTGCTCGGCCCAAATTGTACTTGTTCCAAATCCTGCTCGGCCCAAATCCTACTCGATCCAATTTCTTCTTGGCCCAATTCTTGCTTCTGCCCAAATCCTACTCGGTCTAAATCCTGTTCAGCCCAATTCCTGCTTGACCCAAATCTTGCTCGGATTTTTTGCTCGTCACCTCGGCCTATGACTGAAACTCGTCGTTTTATGATAAATATTTATCGGGTCGGAATCGAAATGAGCATGTTGAGGTCAGTCATTCCCTAGATGGTACATAACCCATTTTGACATTCTGAAAAGGTAACCTCCAAATTAAAATCTGAAAATAATTGAGGGGGAAGAGAAAATAAATGTAGTGAAGTGTTCCTAATCTCTAAGCATATCTTAATGAAACCCAATTAGAAAGACCACGATGCTTATACACCTAATATAGGCCAAAACCTAATCCCAAATGAAGTGATGTACATATTAGAGTCCTCTCCAAACAAGTGTTGTAGCATGGATTTCATATTATTAGAGTCCTCTCCAAACAAGTTTTGTAGCATGGATTTCATATCATCCACTGCCACTAAAAATACATTGAGAAAGTGTATACAATGAAACCATAGTAGACATTATAAGAACATGTATGGAACATATTGTAAGCAAGCAACACATATTTCACACACAAAGCCTTATGTTTCCTATGGCTTGGCACCCTTTTCTTATTATTGATTTATATTAAGATCCATAATCATTAACTATATATAGTAAGAATATTCCCATTTTGTTGTACACATTTTGTATGCCTTTTTTGTCCTTCCATAAATATTAATCTTACAAATATCATTGCTCAACTTTTCAAAGAAATAGTCACATACACAAAACTATCATACATGCAATCTTTATCACAAACACTAGTGGAAGTTGAATACATTGTTTTTCTCTATCTTATTTTTTCAAGTTGGTATTAGAGCAAGCACGATCCCGCTTTGTCTTATCCATCATTGCCTTTGACAATGGTTTCAGTCATCGCCATTGTATTTGGCGTTCTACACTGCTGTCACCAATGCCCTCCCTTAAGAAACAAACTGTTGTTGCTCGATCTAGGGCAAAAGTTGTATATATGTCTATGGTTCTGGCTATGCATGAAATTTTGTGAAAATGATTAGATGAAGTTGTTTTGTGACAAGTAGACAACTCTTCATATAGCCTTTAATCCATAGTCTCATGAAAAAACTAAACATATAGAGATTGATTGTTATTTTGTTAGAGAGAAGTTGCTGTCTAAGGATCAATCTTATTACCACAGTGTTAGTTCTAATGCAACTCGCAAACATTCTAACTAAATATCTAAGAGGACCTAGGATTTAGTTTATATGGGTGAGTTTGGTGCATGTTATTTACATGCTCTAGCTTGAGGGGAGTGCTAAAATGAAAGGTTATTTAGTATTATTTCTTTTCTATGTACCTAGCCTCTGGGTTACGGGTAATACAAGTGCCTTGCATTTGTTAAGTAACTCATATTAATGTAAGCACATCAGTGGAGGTTGAATGCATTGTATTTTTCTTATCTTAATTATTCAAGTAAGACCAAATTAAAGTGAAGGAGGCCCAAAAGGGATTCCAATTTAAAAAATTCTATAATTTAAATTACAAAACTTGTACTTTTTAATAACTGTAGATAAGAATTATGTGGAGAAGAAAAACAGTAAGGTAAGGGAAGACAATGTAAGTGACACTTTTGGGAGAACTTATATGATTTTAGTTATTATTTGACTGAGCTATGTATTTTTATGTGGTTTAAAATTCGTATCAGGTAATTCTTTTGTAGTTGCTAATCACCAATGTTTTTGATTTTATTAAAAGTTTAAACGCTAACCACTAAAAATGAATTCTCTTGTGGTGTGGATTTGTGTAGCTGCGGCACTGATATTTTGATTATCTTTAGTTTGTGTTTAAATGTCTGAAGAAAGTCCGAGTGGCATGCAATAGCATATGAAGTTACATACATAAAGCATGTATTGGGTATATTTGCTTGCACTAAACTGTAGATAAAGTTTTACAAAGTATCTTTTCCTGTGCATTTGTATGTAGCAAATGCTGGTGTCATTAATAATTTCAATGTATAAAAATCTAATTTGCAATTTCATGGTATGTTCTGCTCTGATAACTTAAACAACTGATGAATAAAATTTGGTTATTCCTGTATGTAGCTTCCACTAATTTATTATTTTGGAACTTCATCAGTTAATGGCATCTCGTCTGATCTTATGCACTTGGAGCACCCTCATCTAGTAGATACCAAGTTCAAGCGAATATTGGTATGGCCAAAAGCCATGGAAATTTATTATTGTCAATTTTCTTCCATATTTTGTTTGGTTTTCTCATAACTTGTGTCCTAATGGAATTAATTGATTATTCTGAAAAGACTGATAGAATTTTCAATTTATAAGTTAACTGTGATGTGTGTCAAAGTTTGATTATTCTTCTGCTGTGTTCCTTAAAATGTAATTGAGTCCATCCTGGAGCTTTTGATTTTGTGATATTGTTGTTGGATGGGGAACTTTGTGTTAAACACGGGAATGTTTATATGTTTGGAATTGAATGAAGAGGACCAACCTGCTTTACTGGATTTCTTAGAATTTCAGCCATAATTTTTTGTTAGGGACTTGAATAGTTAATCCTCATGCCTTATCACCAATCTGATCACCGAATGGTGTTGTGCGAACAGATGGGAAAACTAACTTAAAACATATCTTTCTAGTATAACATTTCTAGAATTTGGGTTTAAGATCTATCTCAACCCCATAAAACTAACTTACTTTACGTCATATATATATATATATATATATATATATATATATATATATATGTATATATATATTTGATGTGGGACTATAGGTTGCTCCGGGTTACTAGTGACCACAATTTTTTCGAAACTCCCCTTCATGCCTGGGACTACTAACCTAGAGCATAATGACTATGAAAGTAGCCTCACAATGGATCTAGGATAGGTTTTAAAGTTATTTCAAAATTTGGGTGTATACAATCCAAATCCATCAAAACTAGTTTGTAAAGTGATCACTGTCCAAGCTTTCTAAGCTATATCTTTAATGGATGTGGATCATCCTTGAGACTAACGAGGTTGGTATTAAGGTGGACCAAGCTTGACCATAATTAAGGCAGCTTTCCAACATTAATCATTACTTCATTTTAAAATAAAAAATATCAGATCAAAATCAATCCAAATAATTGAATACCTCAGGATTTATTTTGTGACAGGTTGAAGTGAAAGATGGTGATTTTGGCTGCTTTTATTTATCTGAAAATCTTGATGAACCAGAGGACTCCAAGCAGATTGCCAAAAAAACTGACTGGGATGACTATTTGTATGAACTACCTCCGCCTCCACCAGATTCCCTTTCTCATCATGCCCGTAAGCAAGATGTCTATTATCTAATTACACAATCTTGGTAATTTAGAGGTTGTTCTTAATTTTTGTTATTATGTTGCATTTGCTTATAGTTAAATTTTGGTTTATCTGTTGACAATCAAATGTGCTGGTTGGTCCCTTTTCAGCTTCAGGTGGTCTTGTAGATTTATACAATAACCAGAACTTTTGCTTTGACTATGGTCCAACTGTTAATGAAACTGAAGGCCGATGCATAAATCCTGAAGGTTTTGCTAGTTTCATTGGTCTTCTTGAATCAATTCCTTTAAATGATACTGATGCCAGCAATGGATCTTCTGATTATTCAATGCCTGATTTGAGGTAATTTTATCTACTTTGAATTCCTATCCATTCATTAATGGAGAGGACAATATAGTTCTTAGTATGGTGAAAAGGGCACTTTTAAATCCGTAAAATTTTAGAATTCCCTTTTCTTTAATCTTGGATTGATGGTCAGTGTTGGAAATTGTAGCATTTAATGTTTATTATTGTTGAAGATCCCACGTCGACTAGAGGTGGGTTGAAAATCTCACCAGCTTTGCACCTCACCTTTAGTTGATATGAGACGTCCAACACACCTCATGCCAAGGAATGAACATCATGAATGTAAGATTAGATATTTGTGGGTGTTATAATAAGAACCCAACAAGTGGTACATCAACCTCAATGAATTTGACTAGGGTAGACTTTAAATGACTTTGATATTATCCACAAATATCTAATTTTAAGCTATAGATCATTCTTAGCCGCGATTGTAATAACCCTACTTTGGAGTTACATTACTACTAATCACTATACTTATATACATATACAAAATATTTACATAAAAAAATCTTCCTCTGCCCCTCATTCCCACCTGAAACACCCTCTGCCTTTGTGTAACACGATCATTGTAGGTGGATAACACATTCTCAAAACACAAGGTAAGCTAGCATATTTAAAAGATCAGAGTTCAATTTATAACAAACATTTTAGAGTACATCTCAGCAAAGCACAACACATCATCATGTGGATCACACGTATATCTCTACTAACTTTATACATCTTCTTTCGGAAGACTCATGCATTGAATTGGATTCAAAGATTTGGTACTTGTCATAGTAGATTTTCACAAAACTGTTGACACTCTACGTAGTTTCACATCTCAGGACTTAAGTCCTCTTCATATGACAGGGTTCATTCCCAATAACTTGCTTGAAACAGTTCTCTTTGATATAAATTCAGTTTATAGGAACCTCCATCAACTTTCACCACCTAAACATCTTCCTCTTTGTGTGTCTGAATATTTAGTATAATATGGATAATCTCGTCAAGGAATCCCTATTCAATACACCTCCTAAAGCCAAATAACATAGCATTTCCCTCTTAAAAACACTACATACACATCACATTCACAACTCAGTAGATTACAGCCACTTTGTGTGTGTGTGTGTGTTGGGAAGAATCATGTAGGAAATATGGGCCATTGAGTTTAAAGTCTACTTCTTAATATGGTGTTAGAGCCATAGTTTAGAGTTTATCCTAGCGATATTTGTTGTTTGTTGGGTCAGTTGTTCCATCGGCTATCAGACTAATGTCAAGTCTCACGCTCGAGATGTATATATCTCGGCGTGAGGGGGTGTTAGTGATAAGACCAATTTAGAGTATATAAGTGGATGCAAACCTCATCTTACAAGCCGATTTTGTAAGATTAAGTGAGACTTAAAATCCACTTCTTAACGGTAACTAACACAAGATATTGTAACTAACAATATCTCAACAATACCTAACAAATTCCATAACCAAGTCATGATCATGAAGTCTTCTTTGTCCCATGACTTGAATGTAGGATCATCTTCATTGGAAACATCATAGGTTAAATGATTAGCCTTTCCTTTCCCTTTTAAGATGGTCTTAATGGGTTGAGATCATTTTAAATGATTTTTATCATTGAACTGTTAGGTTGAATAACACTCTGTAATTATCTTGCACCGTCATGCTTGTTACCATTTTCCATTTCAGCCATTACAATTATGTGCAATTAAGCCATAGAGAAATAAATTGATAATAGACGCACATCAATGAAGATCAGATTCCACAACTATGAAGGCTTACAGAAAACAGATAACAGGCAATACAATACAATCAAAGACTCCCAAGGATCATGAGCTCTGATACATACATTGATTGGATAATTTACAAAACAAGCATAGCCTATTCTAGGAAACAAATCCCTGAGATTGTGGGATTTATAAGCTAGTAATAAAACCAAAATACAGCCAATATATAGAATTATAACCAATAGGATTAAAATCTAAAACTTCCTAGAAGATATTGACAGAATAAAATGTAAAACTTCCTAAAATATCTCGACAACCTTTTATCTTTTACTCTTTTCATAATAATAATTCAGCATATCAATTTCCTATCAATAATCATTCTAATTATTAATAAATAAATTTACTAAGTTATATTCAAGCACATTCAGAATTTTTCGTACCCCCTTTTTCAGTGTACTGTCATAGTGTCCATTATGATTCACAATTAATCCAAATTGTGTTTTGGTGCATAGGTATGTGTTGAAGAAGAGTTTTGGACGTGGATCATTTGGTGAAGTGTGGTTGGCTTTTCATTGGAACTGTAATCAAGATAGTAATGCTGCAAAAGGGAGCAGGGATGATACAAATACAAACAACAGAACAACTGCTTCTGATTGTCAGAACGGTCCTTCTAATTACACCCTGTACATTTTGAAACGTATAATGGTAATAAGTTTGAGTGATGTTGAACTGCTTTTACTGGCTTCAATGCATTAGGATCTGGTAGATGTCTATGCATTGTGAGAATGGAGTTTATACCTATTTTTCTTTTGTGAATCAACATAATTAACAAGCTATAAGTCTGCTGCCTTATTTATCCAATTGATGGGAATCTGGTTGGAGGTTTCTTAAAAAGGAGGATTTTAAGATGCAACAAAAATTACAGCTAGCTAAGCTCCCAAAAAATGGTTTATTGGATGGTCCCTAGGTTCTTTATGGTTTTGTTTTGATTTCAGCTAGCTATAGGGAGGATGGTGTATACTTCTATGCTAACTCAGGGAGGTTCTTTTATGTTTTAGGATGCGTTTTGGTTAGAATCTTGGAGAGGTTCTTGAAGTAATTTTGTTGAAGCTATTGTGGAGAGGTTCTAACAATGGGTTTATGTTGTGGATGTATAGAGGGTTGCAACAAGCTAGGTTAGGTGAATTATAAGTGAGATTTGGGTGGTGTAAGGGTGGATAGCCGAAGCTATGGCTGGGAAAGGTTGAAGGTGTTTCTTGGTTTTCTTGGAGAAACGTAAGATTGGACAGGTTTTTGTGAGAGTTCTCTTTAGGATTTTGTGATGTTATTGGCAAGCTGAAGGGATGCAGAGGCAAGGGATGCAATCTTGGCAAGAACACAGCTGAACAACACAAGAAATGGAATAGAGAAACATGGAAGATTGACACATGATGAATGGAAAAGGGATAAGGTAGGGTGATGATTACCTCATCAAATTTACACAACCATGGAGGTTGCCTATGACCCTTGAAGGTCCCTTGGCACCCTTCTTGGTGGCTCTAAGAAGGCAAGAAAAAGAGAGGTCACTTGGGACAAGTCAACTAAGCAAGCAACAATCACAAAAGAAACAGAAAATAACTTTAAAAGTACTCAATTTGATTTCAATTCCATGAGTGATTTTACAAGGCATGTGTGGTCTCCTTGTATAGGACAAGGAGGCGCGTTTTCTATCTACTCTAAATGGAGATCTTAGACTCCTTTTAGGGTTAGCTATTCTAATCTAGGTTAGTTTTATTATAATATTCAATCAATCTATTCTAACCTATGCCTCTTTTCTGGATATTGTCTTGTGGGACTTTCCACGATATTTTTTACATTTTTTGTATTTTTAACTTGTCTTCTTGATATTTCTTCTCCAAACTCTTCTTTAATTGAAGACCCCACTTTCATGATCATATCAACAATGTATTTTCTCGCAGTCCTTATTTTTTATATATTTCTGGAATAGACATTTCTCGAAATTGAGTCACCGTCTTTATGTTGATTACTTGACCTCAGAGGAAGCTGCATGTTTTATTCTTTTAGTCAGATTGTTCGGTTTTTCCTATTCAGCTTCTGCGTAGTGCGCTTTTTTCCTTACTAAATATAATGTAAATTAGATGTTTTATTTTAGTCTTGCATAGTTATCACCAAAAAATGAAAACTGAACCTTCTAAGAAATTAATTTCAGTAATTGTATTCTGAATAATGTTGAAAGCCTGAAATTATGATAAATTATCTTTTATGTTTGATGTGTGTGATTTCCTATCCAGTCCTTTTTTCTCTATTTTATTTTATCCTCTCATTAGTACAAATCTAATACTCCCTATTGTTTCTACACCTTTTCCACTTTTCTCTTTTACATCTTGTCTATTATTCATATTGGAGCTTTCTCATCTCCCTTCCCTCTTATTGCAAACAAAACTTCAAATGCTTGTTATTTTTGACCTCTTCTTTTTTACCTTTCATGCTCTAGCAATATTTTTTTAACAAAAGCTTTTAATGATAATTATAAATCCCAATCAAAAGAGAAGATGCATGCTTGGATTTTCTGCTTTGATTTTAATAGGAAAAGTTGATTATAATTAATTATGCACACGTAACCATGTAACAGAAATAAATCTGAAATGAGTTAAACAGGTGGAGAAGGGGTCATCTGTTTACTTGAGTGGTCTAAGGGAGAAGTACTTTGGAGAAGTTTTTTTAAATGCCTCTACATGTTTTGAAGATCCACTCTCGGCTGGAAAATCAACCTGTGTCTTGGAATCATCATCACAATTTGGTCCTGAGAATTCATTCCCAAACAAATTTCGTGTACAAAGAACCCTTTATGAAGAAGGCTTGAACCATATTGCAAGATATGTGGAATCTTTTGAGTCTCAGGCGAACGAAATTTGGCTTGTATTTAGTTTTGAAGGTGTGTCACTCTCAAAACTTCTATATTCAGTGGAAGATGCATATGGTTCTGATGAGCAAGAAAGACTTGAGCAAGCTAAACAAGTTCAGATACTACGACCCTCAAAGTGGTGGCATTGGTTGAAAACAACAGAAGAAGGACAGGAAGAAATGCGCAACCTTATCAGGCAGCTGGTATGTCTTAAAATGTAGATGCATTAGCCTGATAGCCTTCATAGTTCCCTTGTTTTTAAAATATACTTTAAAATCTGTGCAATATTAGATACTGCATTTATTTCAGGAAAAAGTAAAAAGCCAATACTATTACTTAGGTGTACATTTTTGTTTTAAATCCTGAGGTTTCTCATAATTTTTCGTTCTTTCTGTTTATGGTGCATTATAAACCTGTGCATAGGTTCTTGGATGCTCAATTTGTGTCTAATATTAGAAATTGGTTAGCATGCAACCGGGCTTATTAAGAAGCATACACTTCAGTTTCTCTCATTTTTTCTAATAATTCCTCAATCCCAAATCTTGATCTCATGGAGAACATTCATTATTCAAGTATCTTAAATTATAAGAGTTTTTGCGGTTCAAGTATTTTGATATCTTAGATAAATTTGATAGCTGCTGTCAGCAAACAAATATTACATTTCCCAGAATTTATTCTTGATCTTTCCTGTGCTGCATATTCTTGACAACCCTCTTTTCCTAATCTTCTCAGTTATTAGCTCTCAAATCCTGTCATGATCGCAACATCACACACAGAGATATTAAACCTGGTAAGGCATGGGTAATTTGTTGTTCCTGAGAGATGTATGCCTTTACTTAATCAATAGTATATCTATTTTTCCTTTTTCAAGTAAACTCTCCTTTTGTTCTTCTTTATTATAAATTTACTTAATCAGTCTGGGTGATTTTTTATTAGAGTATAATATAAAAAATATTGCATTTTTCATTCTGTTATAAAACAGACTATTCTCTTCGTTTGTTTTACGAACTGTTATCATTCATTGTACAACTGTACTAATGAGGGCAGCTACCATAAATGCTTCCTCTGTCTTGTGTTTTCGGTGGGTTGAATGAATTTAAAACCTTCTGCTCAGTTTAATTCTCTTTACAACTTTTCAATTTCAGTTTGGGTCCTATGTTTACTCCAAAATGTTTCACCTGTGTATTGTGCTTAATGCTACTTGACTAATTGTTTAAACACTACCCTTATCCACAGAGATTGCTATCTGTGACTCATTGATGCATATTTTATTGATTTTTCATTTTTTATAATGCAATGCTCAATTGAAAGAATTTATTTAAGAAAATTAACTGAGTGTAGTTTACTTTTGAAGAGAATATGGTGATATGCTTTGAAGATCAGGAAACAGGGAGATGCTTGAAAGAGATTCCCACTAAAGTTAATAATTCTTCCACCAAAATGTAAAGTGAAGTATCCTGGTTGCATTTCAGTACATCCTGTTGTTTTAAATTGTTTATTTTAGAATAAAAATTGATTGTAAACACTTTAACTTCTATATTATATATTGAAACCATGGATATGCCTAGTTACATCTATTTATTATTAGTTCAACTGTGGTGTAATTCGTATTTTTCTTAAGCACTGTGTGTTTGGTTTTAATATAATCTTATAGAATGATATTAACTTTTGCAACTTCTCTTCTATCTTGGTGTTAGTGCATCCAAGAGTCTTGTTGCCTGCAGAATTTCACTTCCTAATGTTTGACATTCAAATTATATTTCAAAAACTACTTGAATAAATATTTTTAAAGCCAATCATTTATTGCAATGATCCTCTTTAGTTTGGCTGCCTATTTCATATCCTTTTAAACATTGGTCTACCATCTATTTCCAATTTCCTATTTCCATGTGTATGGAACAATTAAATCTTTTTTTCATTTCTTTCTGACAATTGATCTACATAATTAAATTCTCTGCTATTTCAATTCACTTTTACTCGTTCTGTTCCAAAAAAGTAAGCTATATATGGTGACTGACATTTCAGAAAAGATAATATGCAAGGAAATTCATTCACTGTGAAATCTGATGTTCATCTCTTTTTGATGATAATTTATAATGCTGTTTTTGTTCTTGCTTGCTTACACTATTAGAAATTTTCATATTACATGGGATTTTTCTTGCAAATTTGTGAAAAGAATTTGCAAGAAAAGATTTTTTTTTTGCCATTTTTTCTAAGAATCTTAATTGGTAGGTAATTCCATCGTGGATAATTATTTCCTACAAAATTATAAAATTCACAAATATTTCTTACAAAATTTGTTTTTACAACAAAATTTGTAAGTATTTCTTGCGAAAAAAATTTCAAAACAAAATTGTTAGGAAATATAAGATTTTTTTAGTAGTGTTAGTTATGTATCTGAATTCTATGCCTTTTAGTTATGATGAATGTTGAGATTTTCTTATGAAGCCTTTCGTGTACTGTACATATGGAATTTAAATTCCTATGCCACATGATGCATGAAAATTTTCTTAATTAACTCTTCAAATTATTACACTGTGAATCTATCTATAAACAGGTCTAAGAGGTATCTATGTATGCTCTATATCCTGCTTGCGTTGGGAAAACTTTTTCTCAAATTATTTTTTACCTCATAGTCATAGTTGAGTCTTTGTCAATGATAGCAATAAAACTGGGTTAGTGCTTACCTTTAAAACTTTAGTTGTCTATCCAACATATGTCTCCATTCGTGTGTGCATGATTTTTCAGCGTTTTGTAGTGAATTTGACTCCTTTTTGCTGTTTCTTATAGGCGTATTATTGACTTTGGAAGTGGAATTGATGAATACACATTAAATAATTTGTATGGTTCTACTGGGCCTTCGAGGTATCTCGCTTCTCTTTATACACTGATCATTTACTTGTGATTATTGTGGTAAAAATTTGCTATATTTCTTCAGAGCTGAGCAAACCTATGAGTATACTCCTCCTGAAGCTTTACTAAATGCTACATGGTATCAAGGGCCAACAAGCTCGACTTTGAAGTATGTGGTATTTTTACATGAATTCAGCATCCATATTCATTTTTTTCTTTAAAGATGTTGCTTGGTCTTTTTATTCTGCATGTTTTTGATGCAATCTTTCTGCTTTCACAGATATGACATGTGGAGCGTTGGTGTTGTGATGTTAGAGTTGGTCTTAGGCACACCAGATGTTTTTCAGATAAATGCTTTAACACGGACTCTATTAGATCAACATCTAAAAGGCTGGAATGAGGGTGTGAAGGAGTTGGCATACAAGTATGCATTTTTTTTATGAATGTAATCTTAAATTTGTTTGATAGCAAGAAATAAGGATGACACAATGATAGTACCTATCTCTCTATCTAAACTAGAAAGGCTACCAAAATTTTTTTATGGGATGTAAGTTCTTGCCGGTTCAAAAGGAATGTACCCTTTAGCGGTTTTTCTGTTTCTGAAGATGTCTTGTTCTCCAATTCACCAAATTGTTTGATGGGAACTAAGATCCAAGTTAGTTCCACCAATGGATTGGAGATAGTTCAAAGCAGTTCGATATTAAAAGTTGTAGGATGTCAGTTAAGAGTAGAAAACGGCTGTTGGCAATTATTAGGATTTAGGTGTATATATCTTCAATTGTTCTAGAAAATAGTTCTGTATTAGAAGTGCATGGTAGCAGTTATGCATCCAAAATGCAAAATAACTTTCGGGAGTTATGTTTTAAGAGTGTGTGCCTAATAGTTGGTTGTGCAATTAGAAATTATGAAGTTATTTGTAGTTTGTGGACAAACTACAGAATGCTTTGTTGGAAAACTAGTTTATGGCTGTATTGTGTGTGATTTCAGTGTCTTGTTGAATTTATTTGTAAACTCAACTTAAACAGTATCTCAATGCTAGAGTGTCTGTTTTGTTGTTCCAAATATTTGGCTGAAGTTTTTTTTACACAAGAACAAGTCCTTCATTGAATTGGAAGTGCCTCAACATTTATTGGAATGGGTGACAACAGTCTTGATGTTCAATGATGTGTATTCTGATAGAAACTAGGAAAAACTGAAAAAGATAGTATGTATTATTCAGCAATTTATGCAGTAAAACAGTAATGGGCTATAATTCTGCAGCAACACAATAATTCCAGAGTCATAGACTCCTCCAGAGA
>Ga0214544_1007858_pt1 | contig 18351 bp, 9 predicted proteins | sample CNSS3metaG_FD_160074 | JGI IMG/M metagenome (GOLD analysis project Ga0214544, IMG submission 160074) | Root nodule microbial communities from cowpea collected in UCLA plant growth center, Los Angeles, California, USA - CNSS3 | ecosystem: Host-associated > Plants > Roots > Nodule | place: USA... | reverse complement strand
TATATATATATATATAATTTTAATCACATCGTTACAATTTAAATAAAAGAAACTAATAGATATTTTTGTCATTTTATAAATTGACTAACCTAAAAAAATATTTTATTACATTAGTTAAATTACTAATAAACTTTAGTTTCTTTTAGTTTTTTCTTAATCCAAATAATTACTTTTTTTCACTTTTTTTCTCTCTCTTTTTCTTCTTGATCTATTTCACTCTCTAACTTTTAGTCCAAACAATAAATTTTTAGTTTTGTGTGTTTGTTTTTAACTTTATGTGTTTGTTTTTAGCTTTATTTAGGTTAAAAAAGGTTGAAGGAACTCCTAGTTTCCCCTATCATTTTTTTCTTTTTCCTAATATTATTAAATTGATCCATGGAAAAGAAGAAAAGTTAGAAAAAAAAAGAAGTAATGAGTCATGACCTCCTTTTTAAAAATAAATTAAAATTGGGCACTTATCCATTCTTTCTTTACCATGTTGTTTCCTTTTTGTAGGTGACTTTTGCCAACATGCCATCCACATAGTTGATTCATGATTGGTAAACAACAGAAAAGAGAAAGTTAGAGTACTTGCAAAGAAGTCAAACAGATGTAACAAAAAAAAAAAACTATGCATGATGAAAATAATATAACAATATTAGAGATGAAGAAAAATAGTGATTTTCAAATTTAAAGGACTAAAAAAAGTATGAATATTGTTTAACTCACTCATTTTACCAATCTAATTAAAAACATATTTAAGTCAAATTATTACCTAATCTAAGATATAGTTATCAATGTGATTAATAATAACCTAAGCTTTACGCACTTATAAAAAAATATTCATGCAGTGAAAAATCATGTTGAATATCGTGAACCTAACTTACCATTTTGAATGAAAAATGTTATCTTAACCATCTTTTTTTCTATGCAGAAAGTTTGAAGTTATAAATATTTTTTTTCTAAGATCGAATATGAGTTAGCAAAACTAATGTATGGTGAATAAAAATGATTATAGACTTAAATAGTCCTTGCAAATGAAATTAAATAAATAAAGAAAAAGATGAAAAGAAAGCAGGTGTGTATGTGTACTTGGTTTGCAGATTTCAAGTAATAAAAAGTGTGAGAAAAGGATGCATGCTTACCCATGTCCCAAAATAGTGAAAAGCTATAACCCTAAAAGACCAAAACATTGGCCCTACAACACACCACTGTTACTCTTTTCTTATTCTCTGTCTTTTTCTGTCTTCCCCACATGCATGCCTCACCTTTTTCTTCTCTTCACTTCTTAGTAGAGAGCTTATAAAAGTTGATATCAAACTGAGTTTAAATATTTTTTATTATCTTCATCTTTCATCATAGACATTTTTTAAAGATAAAATTGTAATGAAATTTCACACTCCAAAATAAATAGTATATTGCTAACTTGTAAAGTTAGACTTATTAGGAATCTAAGTGTGAGTTTAAGTTTTACATTAATTAGAAATGAAAAAATATAGTACTATATAAGAATAAAGACCCCATAAATTCATTGTCTTAAGATTTTGAGTTGAGAGTGGTATCAATGTCTTATGTAATTAGACTCAGATCTCATTAACATTGTATCTTTTCAATGGAACTTCCTCTGTAAACCTAAGAAGACTTGTGAATTTAAAATAAAACATGAAAAAGGTTGTGAATTTAACTCATCTGTTAACAAATACAAAAGCCTAACAAAAAAAAAACATTAACTCTTTATCTGAAAATATCTCCCGTAAAAAGATGTACACAAAACCAAACAAAAGAACAACTGAAGTTGATTAGCAGAAGCAAGAGAACGAAGACAAAAGAACATGGTGGCTTCGATATCTGATCCCCTTAAATTTTGTTGTCGTCGTCGTTGTTTGTCTCACAACTTTTTGGTCATGTGGTACATCATGAAATCTTCAGAGATATTCGTATATTGCTCTTCATTCAACTTTTCCTTCCTTCAAGATGCTGGCCCTCTACATGCAATACACTATAAGCAAAAATATATATATAAACTACTCACAAACTATGAAATCAAAAGTACTTTTAACCCTTCTCTTCTGCATCACATCAATCTTACACATCATTACAATGTTGACTCCATCTTATTATAGCGTAGTTCCTTGCCACATCACGACAAGTGCACACTTATTTCAGAAAGAGAAAAAGAAAACAAAAGGTTAGACACATTTTTTAAGATTAATTTTTTGATACATAATATCCTATTGAGAAATTAGGCGAAGACTTTATGTTAAAAAATTGAATTTTATAATTGGAAACCGTGATTTTTATAAAATTCACTTTTATCGGTCGGTAAGAACCTTATTGAAAATTTTACATCAATTAAAATTACATTTTTAGTTTTTAAATTTGGACGTAAAATTAAAATTTATCTTTATTTTAAATTTTAATATATTTTGACTTTTAAACTTTAAAAATGAATGAATATAATCTTTTTAATCTAATGACATTAATTTTTTTTGGATTTGTTAATCATTTGAGTTGGAATGTATCAAATAGATGAACAGTTCAAATGTTAATTTGAAACGTGTTTGATACATTAATAAATTTTAACACAATTGAATTAAAAGGATTATATTCATTCATTTGTAAAGTTTGGAACCAAAATGTACCAAGGTTTGTGATGTAGACAAATTCTAATTTTGTATTCAAGTTTAGGGATTAAAAAAATATTTAACCCTTGAAAATAAAATGAATTTACAATATATAAAGTATATACATATCTCACTTTACAAGTTGATTTTGTAAGGTTGAGTTAGACTTAAAATATATTTCTTAAGATAAGTCATCCAAAGTCTATCTTATCAAAAAAAATTCTTTGTTGGTTCATCGTATCACCCGCTACGGGATCTAGTTTCACACTTAGGATGTGTATTTTTGACATGTGAAGGGTGTGTTAGAGATTTGACATCAAATAGAAATAAGTAAATTTACAGTATATAAGTAAATAGTATATAAATAAATATATAATATATCATATCACCTATTAATGTCTAATTTCATACTCAAGAAATATATGCTTTGACATGAAGAGAATGAGTTGGGAATTTGATATCAACTAAAAAAATATTAAATTACACTCTATAAATAATACAAATCTCACCTTATGAACTAATTGTTGAGAATATTACTTAATATTCTTTATTTAAATTAGTTTTTAGAAAATATTTCAGTTTTAGAGATATGTTTCAGTTTTTGAAATTAGTTATTATTTTATATTAAAAGTGAGATATTGTAAATATTTTATAACTGATATTCTATTACATTTTACTTTATATATAGGGTATATTAATAAAATATAAAAACATGTTCCTCCGTAAAACATATCTCATATATCTCTCATATTTCCAAAAGCCCTAAAAATTCCAACAGAACCATTGGTTTTACTGTTAGTAGAATGGAAGGAAATATGTCACATGTCGCTATTCCACTCTTTGATGGTGAAAGTTATGATCTATGGGTGGTAAGGATGCAAACATATCTAGAGGGGCTAGATCTATGGAAAGTCATAGAGGAAGATGATGTTCCCTTGCCTGAAAATCCCACTATGGCTCAAATCAAAGCGCATAAAGACAAAAAGACAAGAAAGGCAAAGGCAAAATCATGCTTGTTCGAAGGTGTTTCACAAATGATTATGACCAGGATCATGACTCTAAAGTCTCCCAAAGAAATTTGGGAATACTTGAAAGCAGAATATGAAGGGAACGAGAAGATTCGAGGCATGAAAGTTTTAAACTTGATAAGGGAATTCGAGATGCAAAGGATGAAAGAGTCGGAGACAATTAAAAAATACTCAAACAAATTATTGGATATTGCCAAGAAGATAAAATTGTTGGGAAAAGAGTTTTCAGATTCTAGACTCGTTGAGAAAATTCTGGTGACAATGCCGAAAAGATATGAGGCATCTATTACTTCCTTAGAAAACACAAAAGATTTATTTACAATTACCTTGACAGAGGTTATACATGCCTTGCAAGCACAAGAACGTCGAAGATTGATGAGGGAAGATCATGAGGTGGTTGAAGGTGATTTAAATTACACAGAAGAAAATGCTCTTGTAGTCAAAAAAATTAGAAGGAGCAAATACAACAACACACAGGTTTTTCCATCTTGTCCCCATTGCAAGAAAAAAAGTCATCAATCCAACCGGTGTTGGTGGAGGCCAGATGTCAAATGTCACAAATGCGGTCAATTGGGACATGTGGAAAAGGTATGCAAATCCCAAGATTCTTAAGAAGATGTTCAGATTGTGGAACTATTCAATTAAAACTCATTCGGGTATCAAATTAATTTATTAATTTTTTATGTCTTATATGTTCCTGAGATTACCCAGAATTTGTTAGCTGTTACTTAAATGTTAGAGAAAGGATATAAGATCTCCTTTGAAAATAAGAGAAAGGATATAAGATCTCCTTTGAAAATAAAGTTTTTGTGATAAAAAAAAAAAGCTAACAACATAGAAGTATTTGAAGTTCACATGAAAGACAAAAGATTTGCGTTGGATGTGATGAAGGAGGAATGTGCTACAAATAAAGTGAGTATGAAAGAAAGATCAAAATCAGAAGAAGATAAATATCTCTGGAAGAAAGTAGACTTCCAATTGAAGAAAGTAGATAGAGGTCTACATTCTAATATTTACAAAGTCTAATGCCACTACTATGAAATCCACCATTGACACAGAAGATGATGATAAAAGAAGAAATACAAAGAAAAATATCAAATTGAAGAAAGATGTGATGCCATGGAAGAAAGAGAAAAACAAAAATTACAAGCAAAAAAAAGGAAAAAATCAAACATCAAAAGATTGGGAATCAAATATATATGAAGATATAAAATTTAAATAAACAAATATTAAGCAAGAAGGAATGTTATCTTTTTTTATTTAAATTAGTTTTTAGAAAATATTTCAGTTTTAAAAATTACTTATTATTTTATATTAAGAGTGAGATATTATAAATATATGATACTCTGTTACATTTTATTCTATATATAGAGTATATCAATAAAATACAAAAATATATTTCTCCATATAATATATCTTACATATCTCATATTTTCAAAAGTCTTAAAAATCTCAACACTAAATTTATAAGATTGAATTAAATTTAACGTTCACTTCAACTTTAAATTTAAAATATAAAAAAATAGAAAAAGGATATTTTTCTACTCGTTCATAGAATTTGATAGTTTATATGAGGATATTATAAATAGGATAAAGCATTGGCATTGGTCAAGTTGAATGGAATTTGATCCAACCTCATCAATCCAATATAACCAAAATTTAATATATTTAAATTCATACAAATTTTATCTATTATCCAAATCCGATCAAATTGTCTATTTTATTCGATTTTATTTATTGAACATTATTCACTTGTCCATTCCATTTCAACTCAACTTTACGTTCAAAATTTACCTGAGAATTTTTTGGAGATGGATAGGATATGAATTTTTGTTGTGACCCCTATGAAGCCAGTGTGGAGGAATGAATAGGAAACACAAATGTTTGATGACACATGATATCGTCCTGAGAGGGGCCTAGACATAGATGCACTTCTATCTATCTATCACTCATAACTCAATTACTATTCTTTAGCTTTGTGTTTCGTCACTTTTCACTGTCACTGTTTCTATGTATATATGGAAACCCAAGGTTTTCTCTTTCATTTCTTCTTTTGTGCTCTCACAAACGCTTAAATCTCATTTTATTATTCACATTTCCATTTTCTTTTTCATTAATATCTTAAGATTCCACTTCCCATCTTTTAAATAATATATAATATTCTATTATTGTAGAATTTTATTGGAATCATATATTTCAAAATGATGACTTTTATAATACTTTACTTTTGTGAATAGGGTATTTCTTGCAGAGAACTAATCATTGATTTTTCTGTATGATTTGACTACTCTTATGTTTTTCTGTATATTTCAAACACAAAAATTTGTTAATCACTTCACATTATCGTTTCTTTGGGATACATCTTTTAGCCCTTCATATTTTCCTTTTTTTTTTCTTTTTAAGAAGTTTAAATTTTGGATAATATTAGAAATTTATTTTATATTGTTTAATTTAAAATTTAAAATATCTTTTAAATTATATAGTCCAAAATTATAATTTTTGAAATATATTTTTGAAATCTAAAAATACGTTACATATTATGTAATTTAAAAACGTATTCTGAATTAAGAAAATGAAATTTAAATCATAAACTTCATAATATATTTTTAAATTATGAAATTTAAAGTGTAATATAAATTATGTGATCTGAAATATATTTTTTATTTATAAAATTTAGAATTTTAAAACTGTATTGTAATATTATGAATTTAAAAGATACTTTTACATTGTATAATTTAATTTCAGACATTTTTCAAACCCCGTGAAAAAGAAAGGCATGGGAGTGCAAAAAGTATTACCCAAAACTTCGAAGTTAAAAAAGAGATGACCCAATGAATACAATTTCAACATTAACATGTTGATTGAACCCATTTATCCAAAACCAGTGGACACTTATGAATAGAAAACAAATTATTGTTCTTTACTAAAATTATAATATTCAGCATTATATATAGTTAAATATAGAATTAGAATATAGAACTATAATATATGTTAATATAAATATAGTATTACTTTAAGCATAATACAATATATTAAATGAAAAAAAATTGTTGTTAATACGTAATTACTGATGAAGATACAAATTATAAAATAATATTATCCATCAGATCGATTTAAAATAATGTGAAGTATAAAACATACCTATTTTCAAATTGCATTTTACTTTTGTATGATTAAATGGTGGATTAAAAATATATTTAATATAAGAGTTTTATAAAATACTGTAATAAATTCTTATTTTACTTTAACTCAGTCTCGTTATACTATTTTGAAGACTTTTTTACAAAATATATATGAGATATATATTTTTAAAATTTGTATTCGTATTTTAAATTAAAAAATATTTTTTATTCTTAAAATTTGACAATTTTATACTAGCATGATCCAATAAAAAAATTAAAAGATTGAGATCCTAAATTAAATATTTCACCTATGATTTCTGGACTGAAGATATTCTAAAAATCTATCTGTCTGCCAAAATTTAGAAACCAATGGAGATAAAAGGTTTCATCATAATCCAGTAGTTAGAAAAAAAAAAGATTTAATTTTAAAATTATATACATGTCAAAAATTATGTTTAACCGTACAAAATATGTTTTTTTCACTCCCCATTCAATATAATGAATCCATCTATACTTTTTTCTCCTTGCACCTCTATAATTTCCAACTTCACCTCCGTAAAATTCATACTTTTGTAACTGATTTATAGATTAATTATTTTGGAAATTTTCTAAAAACGTTTTTTTGAAATATCTAGAATATGATTTTTGGACAGAAGTTCTATAATATAAATTATAAGACAGAATTTTGCGAAACAAATTTTTAAAAATATAAGAAATGTTTTCAAAAATAACTTTCGAAAACAAACAACTTTCCAAAACTAATGAAATGTGTTTCAAGTTTTCTGAAATAAAATTTTCGAAAATAATTTTTTCAAAACATACATGTTGCAACAAATTTTCAAAACGATTTTTTTTTCAAAACAAACCCTCTTTTTTTTTTTTTTTTTTTTTTTTCCTTTCGAATAGAATGCACGGCAGAACAAATGTACAGTAACGACGGCGCGGCAACAACAATGATGGAAGTGGCGACGGAAACAACAATGGCAGCAGTGATGACATACTGCAATTAAGAGGGTATTTTAATCATTTTAATATGGAATGCAATTAATAATAAGGGAAGTGCAAGAAGAAAAATCTATCTACCTAGCGTTGAATAGTAGGCCCAAGCTCAAAGGGTATGTGTGCCTATAGAACATGGTTGTTTCTCCCTGCACCTCCAACCATTTCTTTAGCATCCTCAAATTTTACCAAACTACCTAAAATACCCTTTTAACTTTGACCATCTACACCCAAAAATAATTTTCGATAATATATTTTGACTTCCGAAAGTCAACTTTCGGTAATATATTTGGACTTCAGGAAATCAATTTTGGATAACATATTTTGACTTCCGGAAGTCGACTTCCGATTATATATTTAGATTTCCGATAATATATTTTGACTTCCGGAAGTTAACTTTTGATAATATATTTTGACTCCCGGAAGTCAACTTCCGCTAATATATTTTGACTTTCGAATTTGACTTCCGATAATATATTAATATTCTAATTTTTATTTTCTTAAAGAATATTTTAAAAATATTACTCCATTTTTTTTAATTTTTTAAAATATTTTATTAAAAAATAATGTTTTTTAATTTAATTTATTTGAAAATATTATATTAAGAAATATGAAAACATAAAAAATAAATAAAATAATAAATAATAAACTAAAAATCATTTAAAACTTGAAAACATAAATTTTAATTAAAATTAAAAATAGTTAAAGCAGAATTAATATTTTTTTAATATAAAGTTTAAGTATTTTTAATTTAATTTATTTCTTAAGTATTTTTAATATATATATTTAAAAAATAAAATTATATATATGTATATATAATTTTTTATATAATGTATTAAAAAAATTAAACTAAAAAATAAAATTTAAAAACAAAACTTTAAATTAAAAAAATATAAACGAAAAAAACATAAATTTTGACTTCCGGAAGTCAAATTTATTTTGACTTCCGAAAGTCGACTTTATTTTGACTTCCGAAAGTCGACTTCTGGTAATATATTTTGACTTCCGGAAATCGACTTCCGGTAATATATTTTGACTTTTGAAAGTCGACTTCCGGTTATATATTTTGACTTCCGAAAGTCAACTTTCGGTGATATATTTTGACTTCCGAAAGTCAACTTCCGATGATATATTTTGAGTTTCGGAAGTCGACTTCCGGTGACATATTTTAACTTTCGGAAGTCGACTTCCGGTGATATATTTTAACTTTCAGAAGTCAACTTCCGGTGATATATTTTGACTTTCAGAAGTCGACTTTCGGTGATATTTTTTTACTTCCGGAAGTATTCTTCACCGGAAGTCGACATCCGAAAGTAATTTTGGGGGTGTGATGCATGTGGCTTTAATTAAATGGTTAAAGGGTATTTTTGGGATTTAAAAGTTTTTTGGAGGTGTAGAAGAAATTTTGGAGGTGCAAGAAGAAAGAGCCTAGAACACCTACCGGTCTACTATCCATGATTATAACCTCCATTTCAACTCAATCTTCAACTAAACTCCTGGAGCAGTTGTGCTAAAAAGTGGTGAGTGTGATCCTTCTCTTGTGCAGTTTTTCCTATGAATCAAGATGTGGAAAGGGTAAATGTATAAAATGTAAAGACCTGAAAAATTGTATTTTAGAAGTGATGGTAGTTTAAAAATAGTGAGACTTAATTATTTTAATATTAAAAGATTTTAGTATAAATAGTTTTGTTATAAACAAGTTTCATTATTTTAAAACACATTATCTCTCTAGAAACTACTTTTCTATAGTTCATGAGTTTATGAACTTCTCTTTAAGAGTTCATCCTCGTTGCTTATTTGATTGAAGAAATAAGACCGTAATGTTAATATTCGTTGTGAGCTCTTCAATTTGGAATGATCAGTCTCTTCATTTGTGTACGTTGAGTTTCAACCATTTTTTGGTCTATTTTTGTTTTCTGTTGCATATGAGCCTTCTTTCACTTGCATGCATATTTTTAGTCATTCGTATAAGTCTTTACTAATTAGTGATTATAATGTTATGTCTTGATCCAGATATTATAACGCTAAGTCCGGATCGTTTTTGTGTTGCTCCTAGGTATATATAAAGCATCATGTAGAGTTAACAATGTTTTAGGTGTCTTAGAGCTTATTGAGTAGTTTTAATAGGTAAGGGAAGTTAGTCTTTATCTCTGTGTGTGAGTTTATCAATTTGATGTTTTGCATGTTATTGCATTATTGCTTGTTGGGAATGAAAATTTGATTGTTTCTAATGAATCTGGTTTGATTTGTAAGGTTTGGATGATTGTTTCATGCCTAAGTGTTTTGGTTTATTTTATGTTGATTGAAGGAATTACGAGCGAATTGGTACGAACCTAATGTTTTAAAACTAATTTTTGACCAAAGCACTAAAAAGGGAGTATCAAATTAATCAATTGAACATGTCTCATTTCCTTAAATCACATATTTTCATTTGCTGATATATGATACAATGTTTAATAGTGGCAATATAGGGTTGAGCATCAGCCTTATTGTGCAAGTTTGGGAGCATTTTAGCTTAAGGTCATTGAGCACTAGTTTGTACTACTGAGCGTGGTAGTTTGTGAATGCTTTGGCATTGAGCGGTAGCAAGGCACCCGCTGAGCGTCATCTTTGCACTGCAAGTCTGGCGCATTTTAGCTCTTGAGCACCAAAAAGTGTCGTTGAGCAACCTTTTGCGAGAAGAATGACGATAAGCACCAAAATTGTCACTGAGCACCACCTTTTTTGTAAGAGGTGTGGCGCTAAGCGCTAGTTTGTATGTTGGCCTTGTTTGCTTATTTGGTTGTTTAATATAGATCTACAATGGAGCTGATGTATGTTTATAATGTCGTTTATTATTAATTGATGTGATAATATGGTTGTTGACATGTATGATAGTGGTGTTTGATGAATTTCAAGGAAAAATTATTTGACGATTACCATAGTGTATGCATTGACATAAGGATGTCAATAAGAAAGTATCATGAACTCTAATAACTATTTACACTCAAATATAGTAGAATGAGTTATGTGGCGAGAGTCGCAAGAGGTTATAGTCACTGAGTGATGGGAAAAACAACAACACAACCAATTTACCAAAGAATACAACGGATATAATTTCTCATAACTTACAAGAATCTATAAGGAACAACTATCAGAGAACAATAATAATAAATCACCACAATCACAAATAAAGACAACAAGATTTTTAACATGAAAAATTCCTCAAAGTAAGGGTAAAAACCACGAGTCATCTAGACCAAAGAAATTGCTTCATTATGATCAACAAGAGTACAAATGAGTCTTAATCAACTACAAATATTAGTGCTAACACCTAACCAAACAGGAAAGCAACAAAGTTTTCAAAAAGAGAAGAACAAAGAGAAAAAAAAAACTAAAAAAATTTGTTGTAGTGCGAAACTAATTTCTCCCAATTTAGACCTGATATTGACGATCCAAATAATCCAAATGAAGAACATTATGTTTTGAACCTACTGTAAAATTTTCAGCACGATCCAATGGTGAACAAATTCATAGTGTTGATTTTACGATGGCAACTCAGTGAAAACGTGAACATATTTTTTCCTCTTCCTCTCTTTCAATGTGCCAGGGTTCTTAATAGATTATGACTCTACTTTTTTTTTGTCTCTTTTTTATTTTCTAGCCCTCTCTCCACTAGGTTAAGTGAGACAAACACTTCTTAACTTTTGGGCCTTTTTTTCACATAGGAAGGGAGCCTAATAACCGACACTGGGTTGGTTTGGTCCTAAACGCAAAAAGGACTTATTATGTATGGTTGGGTGATAAACCCTTGAGGCTAGGCTCTACAAAGCTTAGAAACCACCACATGTGCTCACCTCTAGTGAGTCCGACGTCATTAGCATGTATCCAAATAATTGAGTTTAGAATCATTTGTTTTGTGTGCATATACATTCCTTGTATTTTATCCATGTTTTCTTTGCATGGATAATATATATATATATATATATATATATATAAAATATGATTTATCTGTTTTGGGTTAACTCTTTTGTACACTAGCTTACCCTTTTGAGTGTTTTGTGTTTCTTGTGTTTGTTTGTCTCTTTTTTTTTTTCAATGATCATCATATCGGTGTGAGTGGAGGAAGATGTAGGTTTAAAGACACCTCTAGAGGATAAGGAGTCATCAATTAAACTAGTGGAATGTCTTAGGGAGCTTTTGTTGGTTTTAGTTTGTTCTTATAAATGTTATATTTTTATAGTCTTATATTTTGTAAGACTATATTAATATGTTTTATATATTGAATTATTTGTTTTTAATATTATGATGAAGTGTCCCATTTTAAGATTCTAAAATAATGTTACAAAAGGCTAACAAATTTACAGAAATATATGGTAAAATTTGATGGAGGAAAATTTGTGACAATTAAACCACCAACATGGCATGTAATGGATGGACTTAAAATTGTTGCATGTAGGAAGCAAATACCTCTTATGTTGGCATGGGCTATTAGCATTTTGAAGTGCCAAAAATATTTTTATGGGTTAAATATGTTTTTAGTCCTAAACTTTGATGCAAAATTGGAACTTGTCCCAGTTCAAAACTGTGATACATTTTGGTCCTTAAATTTAAAAAATGAATAGATATAATCCTTTTAACCCAATTTTGTTAATTTTTTTGAACGTGTCAAACGTGTTTAATACTATTATTTGCACTACAAGAAAAGTCATGATTAGAGTCCCAATAAAATCCACCCCCAAAGTAAAAAAACGAACACTAATGCATCTATCATGCGTGAGTTTTCGATCCTTGCCCTGTACCAAGAAGCTTTTCAATATTTGAGTGCGCTTTAACAATTGATAACAAATTAGATATGATCAGACCCATTCAAAGTGTAATTTAAAAGTAAAGAATGAGAGGAAAAATGGAGGGATGAAGCAGGACTGTATACAAGTGTTTTTCTATTTATAGGGCATTGATTAGGTAAAAGGAATCAAGAGAAAGATTGGATTGGATAGATGGCGAGGGTTCAAAAGGGGAAAAGAAAGGTGTTGAGGGATGAGAAAAGGGTGAAATTAGAGAGGAAAATGGAATAAAGAAAAGATAATGAAGGAAAAAGAGCCATCTGGGTGTAGTAGAGGAAATGTGAGAGTGACATGTGAATTGGTCATGGCACGGATGGGATGAATTTTCTAGTGATAAACAAGAAATTTGTACCATAGGATCTAATATTAAAAGGACAAAAACATAAAATAAAAATCAAGGAAGTGAAAGCAAAGGCAAATATATATATATATATATATATATATATATATATATATATATATATGTATATATATTATATATATATATATAAATAAAGATTATTTAAACCAAGTGCAATTTGCAAGAAAAATGTCTTAATTTGCACTTCAGGATAACTTTAATTGGTCGAAAGGAACTTCTATATTGCATTATTATATGCGATCCCACTTAAATAAATAAATAAATAATGTGGTTTGAGAGTTAAATATTTTAAAACAGGTTCATAGATTTCAATGAAAGATTTTCTTTCATATTTTACCAAAGTTAATATTACTACTACAATCATCTCCTTACCTTTTTTTTATTCAAACTGATAAAATGATGGTAAGAATTTTCTGAACATTCCCCCATTTTCTAAGCTAAAAAGGCAGTGACAGAGCATTTTTAACCTAAAATACATATCTTATACATCATGATGATGTTGCCCCAACCATGGTGTTTGAATTGATAGTGTTATATGGTGAAATAATTATGATTGATGATATGCTTTATACATGTTGCACATGTGCATAGATGTAGAACTACTATCACTTTGCAGAAAGGTGTTCACAAAGGTTGGAGACACAAAAGGTTTAGTTTGGAATATGTAAGAACAAATGAAATTATATAATAAGGAATCATCACAAAGCACATTGAATTCTCTGCATTTTGTATAAATAAATGCACATCATTGTCCCTGCATAAGTCTGAAACCTTTTCTCTTTCACTCACCCAACTCCTCTCCATTTTCTATAGTCTGATGAATACCCACTCATTCATTCACCACAAATAAAAAAATTCTTCTCTTTTTTTGAAACTATTTCCTAAACTTTTCCTTGGCACGGAGAAACAATGCAAGAAAACACCAAATTTCCCATCTGCACATTGTCACACACAAACCACACACCCTCAACAAAAATGGGAATCACAATACCCTCAAACAATAATTTTGAAACATGAAAAGCATCATTCATATTCATGGTTGATCACCATAACCCCAAAAGAAACTAAAAAAATGAATGTTTAGGGGACATAATGCTTACCCAAACTCACACCTCACAACAACACAAACTCGTGAACCAATCTTTGAAGCTCAAAGCACGTAACCTACTATGGCGAAACGTGAAGCCTAGATTCAAGACCGTGTTGTGCGAAGAAGAGTGAAAGTTGGAGAGCGGTTTGTGTAAAGAAGAAATGTTGACCTTGGGAGCATAGAGAGAGACAAAAAGGAAAATGGTTGAAAATGAGATACAAGAGTGGAATGTGAAAAGATGGGAAGTGACAAAGTGCAAGGAGTAAGAGAAAGTAGTGTAGCTTTCCTGAATAAAATAATACATTGTATTTACTACACTATAAGTTTTAGCTTTTCTTCAATAAAATAATATTTTCTTTTTGTGTCAAGCAAACTCTTATATCCAGATTAATAGCTAGCGTGGGTTCAACCCAAACTATACCGTCATTAATATGATGCACTTTGTGACACGTGACTTAATAATGAAATTTTGAAAATTTAATATAATTGTGCGACTTATTATGTAGGTCACTCAAAAAACTACACGTGGTGCACTTTTATTTTTTCATCCGCACTTTTTTCTTCTATTATTTTAAAATTTTAAATAATATTTTAGAGTGGGTTAAAGGTGGATTAGGCGCACGCTAATTTTTTTTTACTTTGTTTTTTTCTTTTATTTGCTTCTTACATCATGTCAAGCTAATATATGAAAACTATTTTCATGTTTTTTTTAGTGTTGAGTTATTTACATTTTTTTATATGTTCTCACTTCAATGTGAATTTAAAACTACATTTAGATGTCCAAAATAATTAATTAAAAGAAATATATTTATTTTTTAAATTTAAAGACAAAAGGTATTAAATTTTTGAAAAAAAAAACAATTTTATTTTCGCGACAAGAAATTTAACGTTTTTTTATTGCCAAAATAAATCCTCTTAAAAGGAAATAGAAATGTATTGTGTTCATATCCCTAAGAGGATAAGATTTTCAAACACGTCAATGTCACTAATGTTTCCACAATCCTGACACATGAGTTGATTCATTTATTTGATCTGTAACTGTTTTATAGAGACATCTACAAAATTTACAGGAGATAGAAGCTACTACGCGTTCTTTCAACCAGTATTCATAAATTAGTTTGCATTAAAGTATTTTTCTATATTCAATTTTTCTTCTCACGGTTTTCTTTTTCTCAATAATTTTATAAGGAGCTAAAATAATATGATTTTTTTCATACATTTCAATGCAGTGAAACATCTCCCCAATATGAATCATAATCTTCATAACTTAATTAAATTAAATTGAAATTTAAAAATCCTTTCAAATTTGACTAAATAAAATTATTTATGATTAAAATGAGTTTTTAAATTATAAAATTAATTTTAAAATCGTGGCCATTGCCTTTTTTTTGTCGTGTGTAACTTATTTTAGTTACAATATTTATAAAATATTAAATAAAATAATTAAGGTCACCTGCTTCTTAATCCCAATATTAATGTTATAAAATTAAAAGTACCATTACTCTTTCCTTTCTTTTATAATTACAAGTTTATGACCTAAACCTATGCTGGATTAAGCACTTTTATTGACAACCTTATTTTGAATGTGTTTGGAAAATTTATTAGTCAATTTTAATAATTAAAACTTAGATTTTAGCAACCACTATAAGGTACATTAGTTGTTTTAATAATTTGTTGTGTGTTAATGTTTCATTGTTTTTCATTAGTTTTATGGTCTACAACTTCACTTCCATATACATTAAAAGAAGAGAGTCATACTTGAACAAATATTTCCTCGATTAATCTTCTTTCTCTTACCTTAATGACCATACTTTTAAGCTAAGCTTTTTTTTGAAATCCTCTATAATATTCATACACATAAGTCTCTTAGAACTAAAAAACCACATAGAATTATTGAAGAAATAAAAATTACTCTTTTAACAAAATTAATTTATACAGTTATTCAAAATAAATAACCATAAAATAATATATATATATATAATATTTTTATTCAACTGTAAAAAAACTTAAGTCATATTACAAAATCTCATTATTGTCTATCGGAGAAGTATCCTCACATTTATATAGTTATTAAATAATTATTGCAAAAGAATCAAACAAACACAAGCAACACAATACATACTACATGGTAAACTAGTATTCAAAGAAAAACTAATCATAAACCAGGCAAACATGTCAATTTCACACAAACAAAGATATTATATATATATATATATATAATGTACATGGAACAATTGACACTAAACTCAATTATCCTGATATATGTCTTTGATATAGAATTTACTAGAGGTGTGTACCTGTCATGGTTCCTAAACTCTGCAGAGTCTAGCCCCTAGGGGTTATCACCCAATCACACGCAAGATTAATCTCTTTCACACCTAGGACCTAAACAAATTCAAATATTAGGATCTCCTACGACTCTCACCACATAACTCATTTTCCTCTATTTAAGTGTCAATGATTATTAGATTTCAAGATACCTCCTTACTAACATCTCCTATATTAAAACATACACAAACAATACCATCACAAATAATTTCCCATGAAACTCTTTAAACATCATCATTTCATATGCTCACAACATCATTTTCATGTCCATTGTTAATCATAAAACACTAAACAAAATAGCTTTGTCAATATAAATCATCACCAAAGATAAAAGAGAACATAAACACGGTCAACAAAGAAGACTAACGCTCAGTGATGGTGCTCATCGCCATTCTTCTCGCAATGAGTGTCACTTAACGCCACCTTGGCACAACTCAATGCCCAAACACTAACAAAATATGCCCTTAAAGTGAGAATTGTCGTTTAACGCCTTAGAACTAAAATGTTCCCAAACATGTAGTGAACTCTAGCGCTCAACGCCATCTAGACGTCACTCAACGTCCAACAATGTGCAGAAAGTGGTGCTCAGTGGTGGAAACTGCCACTCAACACCATATCAATTCATAGTATATGATTTTTTTTTGCATTTGAGTGAACTTAGACCTTATTAATTCCTCCCTTCGATATTACTCTCTTAGTGCTTTGGTTCAAAAAAAATTTAGCACAAGAAAAGGAGTATCAATTCGTTCAATTGACCATATTCTAAGCTTCCCAAATAACTTAAATCCCACTAGACCATTCAAGCATCAATTTACATATAGAACATACCAATTCATATCAAAACATACACATAAACTCATATTCATCAAACAGTCCATTTCATCATCAAATACCAAATCAACTTTATAAACTCACCCATGCATATGTTTACTAACTTCCTTTACCTTGATCAGGTTGCTCACAAGTCCCAAATGGAGAAACCCCCTTCTACACGCTGAAAACACCTTTTTACACTTAGAGACAAAATAAAAACGATCTGACCATGTAAACAAGAACATGAGTTGATAGAGATTCAAAAGAAAAATCACAAGGACACATGCGAGCTTGAACATCTCGTGTGCAACAGGAACAAACAAAGGAGACAAGAAAAGATGAAAATCTAACTTACCCTAAGTTGATCTTGATCAACTTGTCTTAAGAAAAAATCCTACGATCTTTGATTTTCAAAAAGATGTATACGAAGTAAGATATCTTAGAGAACATATAGATAACTCCTTTAGAGAAGAATTTTAGAAAGATAAAATGTTTTAGTGGTTTTCATAAATTTTTTTCTTATTTATTTCTTTTAGAATTGTTTAGTGAGAATTTAAAAAAAAATCATTTTTAATATTGTTATAATCAAATATATATATATATATATATATATATATATATATATATATATATATATATATATATATATATATAATTAAACCAACTTTCCTCTGGCAGTTAAACCAAAGAGTTGCCATTCTCAAGGTGAACAACTTTTAGTTGTTCAACTATATTTTTATGATATATTCTATAGTTAGATCGTTTTTAAATCAATTTCTTAACCTATTTTTCCAAAATTTGCAATTATAAATCTAAATATTAATATTTTTAAAATGAAAAAAACTTTTTTTTTCAGTATTTCTTTTTCAATCTCTTTTTTTATCATTACACTTTCAAATCAATCAACTTAATCTTTCAACGTTTACAAAATATGTAATTCTAAATTTGTATACATTTCAACTTAAATATTTAGCGATATTTTCTCACTATCACAAAATAAAAAAAAAATCAACATTTATTTATTTTTTCCAACTTAAAATTACATAAATCAAAACTTCAGAACAAAAAAATACAATATCATAAACATATTTTTTTCTTCCAAATTTATGTAGTGTACTCAACTGAGATCTATCTTGTCATCAATAAGTATAATCTTGCATTTTATATATATATATATATAT
>Ga0214544_1007857_pt1 | contig 18352 bp, 13 predicted proteins | sample CNSS3metaG_FD_160074 | JGI IMG/M metagenome (GOLD analysis project Ga0214544, IMG submission 160074) | Root nodule microbial communities from cowpea collected in UCLA plant growth center, Los Angeles, California, USA - CNSS3 | ecosystem: Host-associated > Plants > Roots > Nodule | place: USA... | reverse complement strand
ATATATGATTGTGTGGGACTATGATTCAGTCATGTGAATGTGACTGGAAATCATACTTGATGTTATGGCTTGTGTGTTGAGTGCTTGAGGTTCTTTAGAACCCGCTAAAAATGTCAAAAACTAGTAGCATTGGCGCTACTGGTATGGCGCTTGGCGACGCGGGATGAGCCGCTAGGCAATATGGGCCAAAATAGTGGTAGTGGCAACTAGAATTACGTGGCGCTTGGCGATGGGGCTGGTTCCACCAAGCGAAAAAGATCTGGCACAGGCTCTATAAAGCGCATGGCGCATGGCGGCATGAGGTGTTCGCTAGGTGGTCTGGAACCAATTTCTGCCTAGTAACGCGAGTGATGCGCCAAGCGGTTTCAGGTGCAGAGTTGGACTGCGAGGAGGATTCTACATGGCTTTGGATGGAGGTCTTGATGCGATGCTTTGTTGGGGGCCTAGTTACGAGTGCAACTTGTATTGGGGTAACACGTGGCCACTCGAGGTTGTAGCTTGGTGGTTTTGGAAGTCTAGTGGAGTGTGCGAGATCGTGGCTCGTACGGATGGGTTCCGGAAGATTGCCCTCCTTGGTGTTATCTGAAGAGTTTGGTAGTCTTGGGACAAATACGAACTACGGTTCGTATTGGGGAACTCCACTTGGTGTTGTGGATTGTGGCTATGACAAATTTATTCCCGCATATGGACTATTAGGTGGTGGCCTGTAGTTAGAGGGGCGAGTAGACACTCGTGGCAGCAAGGATCGATCAAGTAATCACCAAAGGGTGTAGGCCTGAGATTGGAGCGTATCAGAAGTGTTAGGGTTTTTAATTGTTATTATAATGTACCTTGTGATGTATATTTTATTTTGAGCTCACCCTTTCTATGTGTGTTTGGCGATAATCATGTAAATGTTGATGTAGGTGGACATGTGGATACTTAGGGCCAGAGTGGGGCCAGCATGGGAATTTTTTTACATGGGATTATTGTCATGGATTATTTTTGTAATCGGCTACTATGAATAGTTTTATATTTGTAAGCGTTGAACGCCTTTATGAATTTTTTTAACTTTTGGCGCGTATAAACTAAAGTTTTAATTTTTTTCGCGGCAAGGGAAAGTACTTCAATAATAAATGCAGTTTACTAATATTCTTGGTTATTTTAATTTTAAATAAGTAATTTTCGGCTAGGACGTTACAAAAGGGGTGCAAAAACTTAAGAGAAAATGTTGTTTTTAATTCATTTTGCTTTGATGAGAAAATGCATTAAGCAATCCCTTCCTCAGCCTATTTGTAATAGTTTTATCATGTAGTATGGAAGAGTGAAGGGGTTCAAAGTGCCACTTACTCTTTTGTCTTTTACTTGTTTTGGTGTGTATGCTGATATTTCTATCTTAAGTCTCTAAGATATCTAAGTGCAAAGTTTCATTAGATAGTTAAACTTTGTAGTTTTAATCTTGATCTATTGACATTTATCATGTTCTTATTTCATATTTAGATTTAGTTTGTTGTTTTAGGTTTACTAACATGTTCACTAACAAGACTTTTGTTTTTAATTTTTACTGACTTTCTGCAATTTTCTAACTAAACTAGCAATTCACTTTCTTTTGTTTTGGTTTTAACTTTGATCTTGCTAGTACTACAGGTTGGGTAGCTTGACTAACAACAATGCTATCAAATTTTTTAAGACCATCTCTTTAAAATTTCATTGTGGTTCTATTTTAGCTTTCATTGCAATTTTAGTTTTATTAACAACTTTACTTGCTGTTTCAAGTTTGCCTAATAGTATAGGTTAGGTAGATTTCATTTTGGCAGGAAATTTCCTTTTAAGTTTTGTTTTAGCTAGAGGAAGTTAGTTTACATGCTTGATTTTGATTCTTGTCATAGATTTAGTAGCCAATTTTTTATTTTACTCATATGTTATTATTTTAAAGTTATAGAGATTAAGTACATATGATTAAGTGAATTATGATATTTGAGATGTTTCTTTTATTCGCTATACCATTTTAAACTTCCTTAGGCATTTGTTTTACCGTTTCTCATGTGAGGTAATACAATTTTAAGTTTACGATATTTCTCGTAGGCTATCATAGGGTTGAGTGGTGAAAATCCTTGTTAAATGGTGATTTGAGAGAATTTGTCTTTTTCAAATAGATACCTTGCATTTTACATGCCGTAGAAGTAGATAGAATATAGTGTAGAGCTAGCTTCCACGATTATAGATGTATGGATTCTTGTTGCATTTAGTTAATTTTTCTAGAGTATACATTTCTATTTTTCTTCCCTGTTTCCTGTAATTAGAATTGTTCTTTGATATTTTCAGTTTCTTAGATAATTTGTTTAGATTCATTTTATTATTTCAACATTAGAGTAATGTTGATTTCTTCAACATTTTGCAGTAGTTTTCATTGAGTAGGTTTAGGTAGTGATATTTTGTTTTGTTTGTTATTTTTTCTTATTCTTGGTTTTGGTGGTTTCATTTTGCTAGATAAAAGTTGTTAGGATAATTCATAGGAGTTCGATTATTGGTTTAATTAGAGTAATTGTTTTTACTTAGTTTTAGTGGCATAAAGTAGGTCTATATAGTGAAATTTTGTTTTAAGGTTTAGTTTGATTATGTAAGTTGATTTTTAGGGTATTTGTGTCTTTTAAAACTTGTCTAGGCAGTTTTGTTTTACTTCTTACTAACTCTTCACAGATTTTCATGATGATTGGTATGTTAATTTTAGCTTTTGGCTGCTAGAGTGTCATTAGATTTTGAATTTGAATGGATGATTTTTAGTAGTTTTTTGCATTTTAGTTCAATTGACATAAGTAGTTTTTGCATGAAAGAGAAGTAGAATTTGAGTTTTGACAAAGATTAACCATTGAGAGCTTTAAAGCCTTAATTATTGATTGTGCGGTTGCATTCATATAGAGTTGCATTTTAGAATTTGCATTGATTCTTTTTGGTGTTGCTTGATCTTGGATGACATTCTAAATATGATCTAGGCCTTGTTTGTTCCAGCCACTTAGCCAAATTTGACTCACCCTGATAAATTGCCATTGTACATGAGTATTTGATCCTAAATTGTCTGTTTTCTTAATTCTACCCAAAAACCAGACCACAATTACAAACCGAGATGAAGTCCTAGTGATTTGATTTAGAGTGTGTTCTGGATTGACTAATACTGATTAGAATCTTTTCAAATTTATGAAATTGTGATTTTGCATGTTTTTGTTAAGAGATAAACACAAGCCTAAATGACGTTGAGTTGTTTTGTGCAAACACTGGTCTTGGTAGGTCAAATATGATTTTTGCTGCTGATCTTGATTGTTTCCTACTTGGTTTTGATTGATTGAAGATATTTTAACTTGCTAAAATTTTTGAAACATGATATTGGATGTTTGATGCCCATTTGTAGTTTTGAGCTAGGATTGATGCAGTTGAATTATGCAGAATTGTGTTTAGGTAGTGAGTTGTGAGTTTGTTAGGATGTGCTTTCATTTCTATTTTGGCCACGATTCAGAAAAAGGTAAGAGTGGGGATGTGTTAAGTTCATATTTTTTGAGGTTTTTACTAGTTAATAGGATCGTGTTTAGGAATTCTTTTAGTTAGTTAGCCTATATTAGAGTTGGGAGTATCTAGGTTATCATTTGTTTTAGTAGTTTAATATTGCATTTATAAGATTATGAGTATAATCTTGGTTAGCTAATGTAGGTAATCTAAATTTAATAGGTGTATAAGTCTACTTTAGTTAGTTTTCCCCCATAGAAATTATATGAGTACAAACTCATGCCCTCAACACATTTGCAATCTCTTTGGATTGACATTTAGGTAGTTCCCTATATTTCATTAGGGGGAAACTACGATTATTGACTGAATCCTTATGCAACTAAAGGGTTTATCAAGAGGCACCGTTGTCGGGGTGATGACAATGTTTGGATGTTTATGTGTTAGTTGATTTGCATAAGTTTCAGTGAAATCTAAGTTTTGCATAAAGGTGTATGGAAATCGGGTTTAAGACTACACCTATACTTTCTTGTACCAATTAGAAGTTGTGTCAGTAGTTTTGTTTATATTTTCTTTTAGTATTGCATTGCTAATATTTCTAGCTTAGCTTGATATTTCAAATTTGCATAATTCTAGGAGTAGTGAGAGGTTGATTTTGATAGCTTTGACTAGAGTTGACTTTTGCCATTTTAACTTCAAATGATGTTTTAGTTGAGAGAAGTCCAAATGTTCATTGATTCACTTTTGTGCCAAGTTGTTTTGACCTATAGATGTAAAAGAAGTTACTTCGATTAGCAAACAGTGGAATTGAGTAAAGGTAGAGAATTAAACATGTATGTTATTTTTTAGGTTGTTGTGTTTTTTTGGTGTAGTTCACTTTTCTTCATTTGATATTTGTTTCTTCACCTTAACTAATATTTTACTCTTGCCACATGTTTTAATTTAAGATTTCGCTGCTTTAAATTGTGAGTTTTGGTTTTATTGTATAGTTTCATTAGACAATTAAACTTTGTAGTTTTAATTTTTATTTGTTGACATTTATCATGTTCTCATTTCAAATTTAGATTTAGTTTATTGTTTTAGGTTTTCAACATGTTTACTAACAAGTCTTCTTTTAACTTTTTGCTGAATTTCTGCAAATTTTCTAACTAAACTAGAAATTCACTTTCATTTTTTTTGGTTGTAACTTTAATCTTGCAGGTGCTACAGGTTGGGTAGCATGACTAACAACAGTGCAGTCAAATGTTTGAAGACCATATCCTTAAAGTTGCATTGTGGTTCTATTTTAGCATTCATTGTAATTTTAGTTTTATTAACAACTTTAATTGTTGTTTCAAGTTTGCATAATTGTATAGGTTAGGTAGATTTCGTTTTTGATAGCAAATTTCCTTTTAAATTCTATTTTAGCTAGGTTGAAGTTAGTTTACATGCTTGATTTTGATTCTTGTCATAGTTTTAGTTGCCAATTTTTTGTTTTATAGATTAAGTAGATATGATTTCATTTACTATTTTAGATTAGAATATGGATTCATTTCTACTTTCTTAGTGTCCTATTTCTGTTTTGCTATTATAAGTCTTTTTCTAGGTCCACATAGTCATATTTTGCATCCTTAGTTCTTTTGAATATATAAGTGCAACTTTAGGCTAGTTTGGTGAAATAGAATTTGTTCACATAGTTATTTTGCTAGTTTGGTAGTGTTAACATTAGACATTAAATTTAGTAACATTTTTTCTAGTTCATTGTTATTAGTTGTAGTACATTTTCTGATTTTCAATGGAAAATTTTGGTTTCTTTGCTGTTTTCAAGCATAATTTTTAATAGTCTTTGAGCATTTAAAACATGTCTAGATAAACACTTTACATTTTCCTTTTTTAGGTTGGTGTAGTTGTCATGTTTAGCCTTATTTTAGCACACATTTTAAGTTCTCAATAGTGAATTTTTGTAGAGTTTGTTGAGTTGCTTTTAGGTGTTCTTTTGTCCCTTAAATCTTGCTTAGGTAGTTCCATTACATATTCTTTTATTGTTATACTAAAATTTTTAGTTTTTAGCCTAGTCTTCACATGATTTTCTTACGTTTTACTAGTGAGTTTTAGAGTCTTTAGCTTTCTTTAACCATTTAAAACTTTTGTAGATGATTTTAATACAGTTTTACATTTTTAGCTAGTCTGGTGCGTTATAATGAGTTGAGTAGTGATAGTGGCTTTGATAATTAGTTTCAACTAGGTTATTTTGAATTCTACAGTGTTTATGTGGAGAATTTGAAATTCTTTGTAATGAAATGTTTTGTTTGGATAGAGAAATAAAAAAGCATTTAAAATGCATGTATTTTTTTTGAAGTATTTCAACTAGCTAAATTCAAAGGAATTCAAATACCCTTAAAAAAGGTGGAATTTGAAATACTTCTCACTCAACCTCACACTCTAAACTCAACCCCAAACGGACCCGGCAAAACCAACAACTATGACAGGCTAAGTTGGCCAGACACTCTAAACGGATCAGACCGACCTGACAACACAAACAGGTCGATCAGGCCCGATGACCAAGACGGACCGAGGTGACCTGATGACACATATAGGTCGAACAGGTGGGTGAGCCCGGCGACCCACATGGGTTTGATGACCCAGACGTGTTGGGCAGGCCCAACGACTCGACCGACCCGTTGACCTGACAAGCCTTACCAACCCGATGACCTAGTCGGGTTTGACCGACCCGACAACCTAGACGGGCCCGACCGGTCCAGCGACCTAGGCAATACCGACCGGCTCGACAACCTTGTCAGGTCGGACCGGCCCAATGACACAAACTTGTTGAATGTGCCCAATGACATAAACAGGCTTGACAACCTAGATGGGTCGTCGACCCCAACAACCTAGATGGGTCGGGCGGGCCCGATGATCTAGTGGGTCCAAGTCGGGCCAACAACCTATACAAGTTAGGTCGAGCTGGGTTGACGAACTTAGCAGGCATGACTGGCCTGTATGGGCCGTTAGGCTAATCAATCTTATCCGGATCGTTGAGCCGACCCAACCTAGTCCATCTGGGTTTCCCGGCCCGACTGAGTCATCAGGTCAGCTCGACCCATCTGGGTTGTCCTAACCCATCTTTGTCGTTGATCCCGTTTCCAAATTTATCATGAACTCAAAACATAATTAAGCCTAAAATAAATAGTTTTAAAATGAAATTTTATTTCACAAGAAATTCAATTATTTTATCCAAACAAAAAATTGAGATGTAAGGTATTTCAATTTCTTTATCCAAACAAGTTATTTATAAAATGAAGGGAATTTAATTGTAAGCAATTCAAATACAGTGCATTTCAATTTCTCAACATTGTTGAAATGCTTCATGCAAACACAAGGTTAAGCTTTCTTTGCTTTTTTAGGCCTATTGATTGTACTTATTGTCTAATCATAATCAATCACTTAGCAAGCATAATGAAAGGATTTGCATGATACTCTATCATTTGTTAAATGAAGCATATACATTCATAGTTTTTTTAGTGTCTATACGACATAATTTCTTCATGCTTTACTTTGTTGAGGTAAGAAGTAGTTTAGATAGATCAATATTGTTTTTGTTTTAGCCTGTTGCTAGGTTTTTTTGTGTCAAAGTAGTGAAATTTTAGGTTTGCATATATTAGATTTTATGTCTTTTGTTGTTTTTGATCGTTGGCCCAATTTTTATCTTTCTTATATCATTTTGAATGTGTCTAGTTAGTTGCATATCCAATTTTAGGTTTTACATTTTAGATTAGTCTAACTTGTATTTTAGGTCTTAAATGGTGATATTTTAAGCTTTAAATGGATTATGATATTTGAGATGTTTCTTATATTCTTTTTACCATTTTAAACTTGCTTAAGCCTTTTTTTTTACCATTTCTCATGTGAGCTAATACATTTTTAAGTTTAGGTTGTTTCTTATAGTCTATCATAGGGTTGAGGGGTGAAAATCCTAGTTAAATGGTGATTTGAAAGAATTTGACATTTCTTTTAATCTTTATTTTCTTTTTTTAGGCATGTTGATTTTACTTATTGTCTAATCATCATCAATCACTTATCAAGCATAATAAAAGTATTTGCATGATACTTTATCATTTGTTAAACAAAGCATATACTCTCATAGTTTTTTTTTAGTGTCTATCAGACACAATTTCTTCATGCTTTAACTTTGTTGTGTTAAACACTTAATTAAAATAAAAGGGTGTTGAACTTTTTCCTCTAACAATTCTTGGTTTAACTCTTCTTAATCTCTCTATAAGATTAAGAACCTAAGTATTCTAACTTTCACTCATGACTACGAAGACAAAATATATATCACCAGTGCAGTAAGGGCTTTTTGCCCTGGTTATTTTTCTCATTTTGCCTCGGGTCTAGAATCGAGGCATATTGGGATGAGGCCAAAAGGGGGTGCCTTTTGGCCTCGGTTATCACCTGAGGCTATAGAGGCGCTTTTAAGCCTCGATTCTAAATGAACCAGAGCCATAGAGTATGTTTTCTGCCTCGGGTCAGCGAGAACCGAAGCCATAGGTTCAAAATTATTTTTTTTAATTAAAAATTTCGCAGAGTCTTTGGCCTCGGTTATGGTAATAATTGAGGCCATATATGCCCTTTTTGCTTCGGTCTTGGTTGCAACCAAGGCCTATTCTACTATTATTTTTAAAATCAAATTTCTATTTTATTATAAATCCCACATTTAAACCTGCATATTTTTCCACAGACCAGCACAAACCAGAAAAAAATATTTTCTCAAACAACCACAATCCAAAAACATTTAAAAGATAATTGGAATATCCACAATCCAAATACATATATCCTAATCAATACTATTGTACATTTGAATTATGAATTTTGCACATGCTATCCTACCAAACTTTATGGACTTCGAGGGAATTGGCAAAGGACTCTTGAATGTCTGCAAAGTAAGACATTAAGTTAAGTTAGTATATAAAAGGACAAATTTAGTATATCAAACTTCAGTATATTGCAAAGTAATTTTTTAATTCAAATATATATTACCGTGTCTCAATTAGTTGTAATACGAGCACGCACAATTGTTGTCATCCATTGCATTATATAGGAACTGCACTCATATGAGCCAGTTTGTTTGTGAAATCAAACAATTATAAATATATGGATAGAAATATCAAACCTGGAGGGAACACGATGCAAGACATTTTGACTTAGCGTTGATCTCCCTAACAACATGTTATATCTAATAATTGAACTATGATAAAGGGAATAAGTTAGGATACTTTTATATAGAATGACAGATTATATTCATAAGTTAACAAAAATGACTTACCAAGCAACATAAGGGACAAAACAAATTTCTTTTACACGTTGAAAGCATTTGGTCACATATGATTGGATGTCATCAAACTTGTTGCCTTCATGAGTGAGTTAGGGGTCTACAAACCCATATACATCATTCAGCCCCATAGTTTCAGTGACACCAGACAAATACCTAAACATAAAATTGATTTGATATAAGTAAATAGGTAAATATATCAAATAACTATATATAATGACTGAAAGACTTACATCATCCATAACTGAATAATGGTAATATTCAATTCCTCTTGTCCCCGTGCAAGCTCCAAGACATCTTGGGAATGCAAGTAAAGTGAGATCTCAAGGTCTCTCCCAAAAATGTTAGCATCCCAAGCAACCTGCATCGGCTTATTAGTTATGATTTCTGCAAGTTGGAGCAATGCACAAAGAGGATTGTCCAAAGAGAGAATAATCTTCTTTGGTTGAGGTTTTTCCTATATTGATGCAATTTCAGTTAAAATGGAATATAATTTAAGTTTAAATATAATAAACATGTAAACTTAAAATTTAGTATATTGGTGGGTTTAAGAGTCTGTACTGGGCGGTAGAAAAAACCAAATCTCTAGGCCAGACGAGGAAACATTGGAATACATGTGCCACAGTATATACCTCATCTATTGGCACAGGAACTAAAGCAAACAACATGAGAACCTCCTCTACTGTGACCTTAACCTCATCCTCTGATAACTTCATGCCATGAAGAGCTGTTGTTGCCTCAAATACTTTTCCACGAGCCACTAACGTTTTCTCTGTACCATCCCAAATATACAGCTGACATGGATGAGTGTCATCCATGTCATCCCTGGGTGGAGCTGAACAACTCCCCTTTCCGCTTCTACCTGTTAGAGTCAACGATTTATTAATGTTATTCAATTATTTTATTAAATATCATTTATTCAATTCATAACTTATAGAAAAAAAATTTACCCGTGGGAGGCACAAATGGGTCTAGTTCTGGCAGACGATCCACTGGCGAACGAATGCCATAATGCTCAAATTGGCGAATAAGTTCTTCTCTCACCCTCGTAGTGATCATTTCCTTCATTCTTTCTTCATAATCAGCATCATGACTGGATGAAGACTGATGAGAGAGGAACCAAAAAATTGGCGTATGCTGACTCCTGATCCAGCACCACACACACGTCCAGGGTGCTCAAGTCGTCCAATTGCAGCATCAAGTATGTCATGACAAAAATTTATAAAAAAAATACAATATAAAACATGAACGAGCTATTTAGATAAGAATTGTATCTTACAATTTTCTCGGAGATTTATCATGCAGATTCAGAAGTGTAGGTTCCTGATGTGCGTAGACGGGCTAACTTCCACTTTTGATGACGTGATGGTGGTGAAGAAGGCTCAGTATCTTCACCCTCAAAAGGTGGGGGTTTAGATTTTTTCTTTTCTAACATTATCTTCTCTTCAAGTTTTCTATACCCGCCACGAGATAATATGTGCGGGTTTCTATTTTGAACACTTATGCTTTGAGCCTTTTTTCTCTTTTCCTGTAACATATAAAACCCACTTTATGAATTAGTTAAAATTTTGCATAATTATCGATTATGCAATTGATGATTTCAAATAAACATACTTGTCATCCCTCAGATGTGCGAAGCTCAAGAAATTGACGCCATGTGTCTTCATCAATCCAAGTGTATTTCAACAATGGATTTTTATCCTTTTTAGATCTAAAGACATACCTAGACGTCAACTTGGTCTTAAAACCATGAAATTTCTCAGCCACCGATGACAAACAATTTTGTTTAGCGTTGCCACATTTGGAATATCAAATGTTAGCTGCAATATAGAAAATGTCATCAATAATATTTAACATATTATCAACAAAATCAAAGTATAATGTTAATAACATTAATATTCGTTACCAATAAATCATGCCATATCATTTCCCGATCAACTTTAGTGACATGATCAAAAGATGGAATAAGGATTGATGTTCTCTCTTGTGCCAACATTCCTGAATAGCTTTTGAAGACGTCCGCATAACGACCACTAGGCATTCTAGTGTCGACGTTAATATCAACAGGTGTTTTCTGACCATTAGCTTTTCTAATCAAGAGTTGTCTCAACCTAGTGGCTCCTTTGGTGGGTCTCTTAGCGAGTGCTTGATCCTCTAATGAACTATGATGTTTAGCCATATATATGTGAAATGAAAACATAACAAAACATTAATAAGCAACATATAAAATCATATATAAAACATTATTTAACAAAACAACTAAATTTTAACAAGAATAAGAAATTCACACATAAAGTTATTGATTGGTCATATGTATATTCCTTCATTGTGATCTTCTTGAATTGCATGTACATCATCAACTAGAGGGATTTCATCAACATTGATTGTTCTTCTAAATGGGTGGGTGACAACAATATTAAGATCACTCAGATTCTCTTCATTAGGATCAATCTATTTTTTTTTCATGAAGAGCGACAAACCAATATTCAGACGCATGATCTTTAACATAGAAAACCTAAGATGCTTGTTGTGCCCTGATAAATGGCTCGTCTCGATAACCCATTTTTCGAAAATCAACTAGAGTCATTCCTGATTCATCAATTTTGACACCACTCTTATTGTCAACCCACTTACATTTGAACAGTGGAATTGTAAACAATGGGATACATCCATCTTAAGTATACTGGTCCACAAAACTTGATTTCTCTCACGAGATGAATAAGAAAATCTACCATGATGTCAAAAAATGATGGAGGGAAAAACATCTCTAGCTGACACAAGATGATAACAATCTCAGCTTGAAGTTCATCTAACTTTAAAGGATTAATGACTTTGCTACAAATTGAAGAGAAGAATGCACACAAACGCGTTATAGTTTGTCTAACATTTTTGGGTAAAATTCCACGAATAGCTACATGTAACAATTGTTGCATTAAGATGTGGCAATCATGAGACTTTAGGCCAACAAGCTTCAAGTCTTGCATGGACACTAAACTCTGAATATTTGAAGAGTATACTTGAGGTACCTTGACACTCTTTAAACATAAGCAAAAACTTATCTTCTCGGATCCAAGCTCCCTTGGTGCCAAGTCTTCTCGGATCTTCATTTCAACCAAATCCAAACGAGCATTTACTTTATCTTTTGTCTTTCCCTGAATGTTAAGTAGTGTACCAATCAAGTTATCACACACATTCTTCTTTACATGCATGACATCTATGCAATGCCTAACTTGTAACTTCGACCAATATGGAAGATCAAAGAATATTGATTTTTTCTTCCAAGGGCTTGATGCAGATGACTTCTTGGACGATTTACCAAATACATGATGTACTTTATTAACTTTGTCATGAATTTGAATGCCAGTTAATGGAGTTGGTGCTTTGTCATTCTCTTTATGTCCATTGAATGCTTTCTTTAACCTTCGATAAGGATGATTAGCTTGTAAAAACCTTCGATGGCGCAGATACACAGTCTTCCTTCCGTTTTTCAACTGATGAGATGCAGTGTTTTCTTCACATATAGGACATGCTTTATGACCCTTGACACTATACTCTGACAAATTACCATAAGCTGGAAAGTCATTAATGGTGCAAAATAACATTGCATGCATCATGAAAGTTTCAGAAGCAACAACATCAAATACTTCAACAACATCAACCCACAACAACTTCAAGTCTTCAACTAAAGGATTGAGATATACATCTATGTCATTCCCAGGCTGCTTTGGACCAGATATCATCATAGACAACATCATGTATTTTCTCTTCATGCAGAGTGTAGGAGATAAGTTGTAAATGAATAATATAACGGGCCAAGAACTGTGGTTTGTACTTAAATTGCCAAATGGATTCATCCCATCGGTAGCTAAACCAAAACGAATATTTCTACATTCTTCACCGAACTTGGGAAATTCCTTATCAATATCTTTCCATTGCATTGAATCAGTTGGATTACGAAGGAGTCACATCTTCTCTTAATTGCATGCCATCTAAGGTTTTTAGCGTCTTTAGGATTTGCAAACAAACGGTTAAGCCTGGACACGATTGGAAGGTACCAAACTACTTTCAAAGTAGATCCTTCTCTATTTGACCACTATCTTCACTATTTCTTTTCTGCTTGTACCGTGATGAACCACAACTTGGACATTTTTTCAAATCTTCAAATTCTTTTCCGTATAATATGCAATCATTAGGACATGCTTGTATCCTTTTATACTCCATACCCATCGGATAAAGAATTTTCTTGGCGTCATAGTTTCGAGTGGGTAGAGTATTTCCCTCAGGAAGCATTTCATTCAAGAGCACGAGCAATTCTGTGAAGTTTTTATCTGTCCAACCATTGGTCATTTTCAAATTCATAAGTCTTAAAACCGTTGATAATCACATGAACTTAGTTGAATCGACATACAATGGAGTTTCTACATCAGCAGGCATCGCCAACATCCCGTATCATGTCCCTCATATTGTCTTCTTCTACTCGCTCTTCACATCGCTCTTCTCGTCGCTCTTTCATGGTGGAATCGACAACATGTTCAGTTTGAGAAACAGTTGGAAAGTCTATTAATTCGCCGTGCCATGTCCATATTGTATAACTTCTAAGGAAACCATCACAAATAAGATATTCCCTAACTTGAGTTGCATTCAATTTTCTCCCCTTCAAACAGTTGACACAAGGAAATCTGAACTTCACATCATCATCACTTCTCCCCTCATAACGTTGCGCAAATTTTATAAATTCTTTTACTCCATTCTCATACTCAGCGTTGATACGTGGTAAATTAATCCAATCTCGTCGTAAGCTTTGAATCAATGCTCACGTCGTAATCAAAGTGTGACCCTATCCCATTTAAGAAGATTCACTTTCTTTATTTTATTGGTACATATCTTAAATTTCATGAAATTTTGCTAGCATTTCGCATTGCCCTTCAGGATACACGAAATGAAAGTGATTATAAAGCACAATCAAATATGCACCCAAAGATCAATACAAAACACAATTGACAAATATTCATGAATTTTAAGATATGTATTTTAAAATATATACGCACTAATAAATTACTAGAAATTGATTAATCTTCTTAAACTATCCAATCAGACAATTCAAGATTCAATACATTTAAATTATTAGTATTGTATCCCTTTATATCTAATTTAAAAAAAATGTAGTTTCTTCAAAATGAAAACTCGGGGACAATACATAATTTTTGTATTGAATCTCAAACGGGAAACTAAGGCTAACTCATAGTATATACAAACAATCAAAAGAATTTCAATTCCAATGAAAATCAATACTTGCAATAATCGAAATTGAAAATTAATATATACAAAATGGAAAACGAAACAAAAACGAGTTGGAAACTTACCTTGGAGGAACGACGATACGATAGTTGTCGGAAAAACCGAGAAGGAGGTGCACGAAATGGCCGAGCACGAAATGGTTGTGCACGAAATAGAGGTGCAGCACCAGCGGAGACGACGCCGCGACAGTGGCCGGAGGAACGTGGTGGCATCGACGGTGGCAGGGAGAGAGACGAGAGAGTGAAGAGAGAGAGAGACGAGAGAGTGAAGAGAGAGATACGAGAGAGACATGAGAGAGAGACGACGCAGGAAATGGAGGTGCAGCACAAGGGTTCACGTGGTTGCAGTGGCCGAAAGGTGTGGTGGCAATGGTTGCAGCGGAGAGAGAATATAGTTGTTGCAGAGAGGCGCGGGGAAGAAGAAGAGAAAAGGGGTTCGTGAAATTGTGCCCTTAATAAACCCTATGACCCGGTTCCTCTAACAACCGAATCATATAAGAGTATTTGGCACCGGTTAACTGCCACCCGAGGCCAAACACCTAACGGCTAGTGGCATTTTTGAAAAATGCAGCCCCATTTTTGGCTCCGAGTCTTTGGAACCGAAGCATATAACAGCTTTTGGCACTAGTTTTGGGCAAACCGAAGCTTATAACCGTATTTTGCTTCGGGTTTTAACTGAACCAAGGCATAAAAGTTGCTTGGAATTGTAAAAATGCCACCGTGCCCTTATATGCTTCGGTTCCTGGCCAACCGAGGCATATAAGGCGAGGTAAAAAGCATAATCTGCACTAGTGTATGTTTAAAGAAAGTTAACTCTCAATGAGGGAATAATATATAGATTGCTTGTAAGTGCATAACTTCACAACATGAATAATACAAAGGTTTTGCACACTCCCATTCATGATTATAATTGTTGGGTCTTTCGAGAGAATATCACCAGGGAGATATGATACCAATGAGACATGAGTCCAATCCATACATAAGGGATTGACACCACTCTTAACCTAAAACCTTAAGGCAATGAGTTTATCGCTCTTCATCCTTATATGATTCTCAACTTTTTCACTTTTACTAAATATGGGACTTAGACTCACTTGGATTCCCAACAATCTCCCTCTCAAGTGTGAGTCCCTTCACATTGGTACTTCCCTTGAGCTAAGTACCGAGTACCCCTTTTTTCGTACCGTCGTTCTTCTTAACGAGACACGCTTACCTAACCCACTGTCAAGAAGACTTTCGATACAAGCATTCGTCCGGTCACTACACGAACCAGGCTTTGATACCATTGTTGGATCTTTGGAGAGAGGATCACCAAGGAGATATAACACTAATGTGATATGAGCCCAACCCACATATAAGAGATTGACACCACTCTTAACCCAAAACCTTAAGACAATGAGTTTATGAATCTTCATCCTTATATGATGCTCAACGTTTTCATTTTTTACACAATGTGAGACTTAGACTCACTTGGATTCCCAATAATAATTACACACAAAACTGTTGATTAATAAGTTATATTTAAAGTGTTTTTGTTGTAGTTATATTCTTGAACATTTTAACAACTTAACTTTTATACAAGACTTTCTAGAAATGATCGTTATTACTATAATCTTTAAGGAGTACGACCTTTTAATAATGCAACTTTTTAATCTTTGCACATATATATTATTAATTTGCATTTATTGTGTTAAACTTTGTATAAAAAGTTAATTTTTCTTCTAACTCTTCATATTGCAAATACAAAAGATATGTCTGTAGAATATATATATATATATATATATATATATATATATATATATATTTTTTTTTTTTCATTGCTTGCATATAATTTATATAATATTGCAGGAATAATTTATTTTTTGTATAGAAGGATGTACATCGGACACTATTCTATAATTTTCATTATGAAATCAAATTGGTAAAAGTTACGAAGACATATTAAAACAAAATTAAACATGTCTATAATTTAGTAGAATTAAATTTGAGAGAAAGTACATTATATTTTTATTATAAAGGACAGAGGACCGCAATGATAAACATATGAAGAGGTCATTGGTGTATTGTCTATTTTCTGCGACATGCCATATTCAATGGAATGGGTGGATCTGTGAAAGCCCCGGAAGAGATTTGATCGTAGACAACTTTGTTAGCTGCTTCAGTGTAGTGGATCCCATCCCATATCACTCTAACTGATGGTCTTTCACAAGAACCCACAAAAATATCATTGTCATTGACCTTAGTGGTTCCTCCACAGCTAACACTATTACTGAAGTTGTACTTCCCTCCATAGCCACAACAAGCAACATGTGGAAGCTCAAATCCTGGAAATTAATAAAAGTTTCAATTAGTGAAACACATTTTTGATAAGTTTGAGGATAATGAGATAATGTTATTTTAATTTGGCTCTCACCATATTTCTTTGGGTCTCTGAAAAGAGAGTACTTAACAGAGTAGATATCTACATATGTAATTGCAGCCGTAGGAAGGTCCTTACGAAGATGAGCCAAGGCTTTCTTCAAATTTTGGTTAAAAGAATTAGCCACTTCATTGTATGCCTTTGCACAACCATACATATCCCTTTCAGCAGATTCAAAATTGGTCAAAATCAAAGGAAGACAACCAATAGGTCCAGTGTTGTGAATCCAAAATGATCTAGCCCCCAAATTGTATATGTTCTTCACCACAAAAGTTCGAGAACTTAGCATGATAAATTCTGAAATCTACTACGTAGAAATATAGGTAGAAAGGGTATTTATTATGCAACTACCTTTATATTTGATGTGAAGTTCGATACTATATCAGGTACAGACGCATTAACTTGTTGAAGAGTCATGTTACCTAAAAAACCAACTGTAAGATCATTTTGACCTATATCAAATGTGTACAAAGCTTCATCAAAGTATTCTTTTTTCGGCATCAGTGCTGCAAACACCCCACCTGCCAAGAAAAGATAAAAACAAACATTCCATAACATTGTTGAAGAGTCATGTATATTAGCTGCAAAATTTTCCATTTGAAATTATTAATATACCTTGGCCCCTAATGAACTTTGCATTAGGTTTAAAACGTTCGAATTGCTGGTACTGCAAGCCAAGGCTGAAAGGACTGGTTCTAAACTGCCCTGCCGCTTGTTGGAGTCTGATTGTTGATCCTGCTGACGCAAAATTTGCTCCACGTGAGAAGTTGGACCCCATTGAATCAAGGTATGGACTGAGAAAAGGGAGTCCAAAACTCTGTGCTGAAATTACAAAATTAAGTGACAATGATCAAAATGTTCATAAACGTAATATATACACGTGCTATGTGTAGTACCTGATCGTAAACACCATTACACACGTAAATTATATGGCAGAGAAAATAATGAATTTTACCCATGAAATCAATGATGAGTCGGCCATCACAGAACCTTCCAGCAGGTCTGTGAAAAAAGGTGTCCCCATTGGGTGATTTTGGTTGAGCAAAAGGGAAGGAAGCAGCCAACCCACCAGTATCAGCGTTTGAGGCTCCAAAGTTAAAGATGGCAGGGAAATCACAGCGTTTTGAGGCCGTTGCAGGGTTGAGTGAAGTTGTAGCAATGCACAAAAGTGCAAGTGCAGACACAAGAGGGTTGTGAAATAGCTTGGTAAGGGTACAAAACTCCATTATCATCTTTTTCTTCTACTCATATCCATTGGTTTGTTTCCATTATTTAAAGGGAAATGTGAGGATGGAAACGAGCTACACTTTCGTCTACTGAAGCATGAGATTTAAGAAGAAAAACGCATGTCATGACAGGGAAAGAACAAAATATAATTTTTAATATATACTTTTATTTTAAAATATAACCTTTTTAATTATTAAAATATTATATTTACATTTATTTTCATTCTATTTTGTATTTTTTTAAATATTTTTTTACATAAAATAATTTTTAAAATATTAATTTACAAATTATTTTTTAAATATATTAATATAAAAAGAAATTTCATTACTATATCAATCAACTACAATTTACTATGAGGAAATCAATATTTAGTATCACCCACATTTGACCGTAGCTAATATTAAGAAGGTAAATTATTCTTTTTTAGTGATCCTTCTTTTTCCATCACTTTCCCTCATATTTTTTTTCCTTAACCCCTTAAATTCACTTTTCAAAACAAACAAAGTCTATGAGAGATTACTATTAATTTGTCAAGCCATACATACATATATATCATATATAGGAAGTGATTATATATATATATATATATATATATATATATATATATATATAATATATATAAAATGA
>Ga0214544_1007855_pt1 | contig 18353 bp, 7 predicted proteins | sample CNSS3metaG_FD_160074 | JGI IMG/M metagenome (GOLD analysis project Ga0214544, IMG submission 160074) | Root nodule microbial communities from cowpea collected in UCLA plant growth center, Los Angeles, California, USA - CNSS3 | ecosystem: Host-associated > Plants > Roots > Nodule | place: USA... | reverse complement strand
CGGTTAAAATTTTTATCATTTTAGTTCTTATTTCTATTTTTATTCTTTTGATTTTATTTTTTATTTTTATTTTTTATTTTTTTATTTTTTTATTTTTTTTTTTTTTTTTTTTATTTTTTTTTTTTTTTTTTTTTTTTTTTATTTTTTTTTTTTTTTTTTTTTTTTTTTTTTTTTTTTTTTTTTTTCTAGTGTGTGAATTGGTGAGTGGAGGCGTCATATTTTCCCAGAACATGTTCCCGTTTTCTTTTCTGGCTACTTTTTGCTGTCAGTGTTTTGATCTGTCATCTTATGTTTCTTCAAAGTGTGTTTTTGTGTCTGATAGTGGCTGCTTAACTGGGTATATGTATGCATGTTTTTTCATTTTTTTTTAATTTGCGTTATTCTGTTGCTGCTAAAGAGAGGAAAAAAAAAGAGGCTTTGTGGGGTGAATGAAAGAAGAGTAAAAATGAAAAGGGTGCCATGCTTATGTGAATCTGGGTTGAGATTTCAATGGTGGTTTGGAACTTGTTGCGTGATTTTGATTTTGTTCTCATTTTCCTGATTTCTGTTCCTTGTTAGATTTGATTGATAGAAAAAAGTGGATAAAGTTTCAGGATTTATGCATTTCAGATTGGTATAGAGGAGAAGATTAGGATTAGAATTAGGATTAGGATTGTCGCTGATTTCTTTCTATTTGGGACTTTGATGCATTTCTTGTTCCGTGTGCTAGTGGTTTTGGTAAATTCTAGTTTTGAACAGACGTGATGGGTGGTAACTGGTGAAGTTGTTGATGATAAGTTATGCTTGATCGATTGTTTCAACATTATGGTGATGTCATTGTCCAACTTCCAGCATTGATTATTCATCCCGAGATTTTTATTTTCTTCTTCTGAGTGTTATACACTTCCGAAGACTTTTTGACAATGACTTTGAAAATTAAGAGTAAAAGCCTTCAATTGACTGGTTCAAGTTCAATGTTGTAAACCAGACACCAAGAAAATCTGTATATTAGTCTATTACTGGTGGCATATAATTGACCATGTTTTGTTGCTTGCTATGGCAGGTATATCAATGGATTGGATGATCAATAATAGGAAAGTGTAGAGCAGAAAAGGGGAGAGATGAAAGAGGAGTCAACTGGGCTTATCATAGGGATTTCCATAGGTGTGGTGATTGGAATTGCTTTGGCAATTTCTGCGTTGTTCTGTTTCAGATATCATCGGAAACGATCACAGATAGGTAATAGCAGTTCCCGGAGAGCAGCTGCCATACCCATCCGCCAAAATGGTTTTGATTCTTGCACTATTCTATCAGACTCAACCTTGGGTCCAGATTCACCTGTGAGGTCTGCACGAAATGGCACATCTTTCTGGCTTGAGGGCTTCAAGAAGAGTAGCAACATGGTGTCAGCATCTGGAATACCAGAATATTCATACAAGTATGTTTATGTTTCTTGTCTTGTCTTATAGTGAGTTAACTGCATGTGTCATTCTTCCTGTTCTAAGATGATCCTTGGATGACTTTAAACTACAATAAGTGCTTCATTGTTGTCTCTTATTCCATTCTCATGTCTGAAAGTTTGCAAGTTTAGTGACTAGTGAAATCAAGTTACCAATGGTTTGAACAAAGAACAATTTCTTTCATGTCATATATTATCTTTCTGTTGAAGTCTTTTTTTCATCTATGCTTCAGGGATTTGCAAAAGGCTACATATAATTTTACAACACTAATAGGACAAGGTGCCTTTGGTCCTGTTTATAAAGCTCAGATGTCTACTGGGGAGACTGTTGCGGTTAAAGTTCTCGCAACTAATTCTAAGCAAGGGGAGAAAGAATTTCATACAGAGGTGATTTTTTGTTATATGTAATACTTTTGTACATTTTTCTTTTCTAAACTTGATATGAATAATTGTCAACTTGGCATGTTTTCATTTTAGATAACTTAATTCCAATTGGGAGTAACAGTTGTGTTGTAACAAGTGTGATTAATTTTTCTGCTTCAGTACGGACCAGCGTAATTTACCAATGTTTATCTTCTATGTTCTTTCAATTTTTCTCAGGTTATGCTGTTGGGAAGGTTACATCATAGGAATCTGGTCAATTTGGTCGGTTATTGTGCGGAAAAGGGTCAACATATGCTTATTTATGTGTACATGAGTAAAGGCTGCTTGGCTTCCCACTTGTACAGTAAGTTAGCTATCTATGTTTTTTTTTTGTTAACAAACTTTTATGCCACTCATGGCACTTGCTCAATGGATTAGATCAATTAATTTTGATTAGCAACTGTTAAAGTAACTGAATTGGGATTGGTTTTTGGTTTGAATTCAGTGATTAAAGTAGTGAGGCTTAGGCTTTGGCTTAACATTATCCAATTCAATAGGACTGACTCCATCAATTTGAGGAATGATGCTATTCTTTTCATGTTCAACTTCCATCTGCAATAATAACTGAAGCATATATACTTGTCTCTATATTAAGGTGAAGAGAATGGTGCTCTGGGTTGGGAATTGAGAGTTCATATAGCTTTAGACGTAGCAAGAGGAATAGAGTATCTTCATGATGGAGTAAGTTCTGCACTAAGAGAATTCTGCATTTTTTATATAGTATTGTATTGTAATCATATTATTTGTAATGATTTCAGGCAGTTCCTCCTGTAATCCATCGAGATATAAAATCTTCCAATATTCTCTTGGACCAGTCCATGCGAGCCAGGGTATGCGATTGCTATTTCTTTCACACTAAGTGTTTGTTGAAATGCTTCTTATGCTGTTGATGTTGAATCAAACAGGTTGCTGATTTTGGACTCTCTCGAGAAGAGGTGGTGGATAAACAAGCTGCAATTCGGGGTACCTTTGGGTATCTTGATCCTGAGTATATATCTTCAGGAACATTCACCAAAAAAAGTGATGTATACAGTTTTGGGGTTTTGCTTTTTGAACTTATAGCAGGCAGAAATCCTCAGCAAGGTCTAATGGAATATGTTGAGCTAGTAAGATCTCTCTCTATGCCTCCTTCTGTACCTGACATGAAACTGTTCCATCATTCCATCAACATCACTATGCATTTTTTTGTTGTTGTTGAACTCTGATCAGGCAGCAATGAACAGTGAGGGGAAAGTTGGTTGGGAGGAGATAGTTGATTCTAGGCTTGAAGGAAAATGTGAGTTTGAAGAGGTGAATGAAGTGGCAGCCCTTGCCTACAAATGCATCAACCGTGTCCCAAAGAAACGCCCTTCAATGAGGGACATTGTGCAAGTTTTGACACGAATTCTCAAGTCCAGGCACCAAAGGAATCATCATCACGAGAAGTCACTCTCAGCCACAGGTGATGAAGTTTCCATTGATGTTGATCAGCTAGAAACCAAGACTTCTCTCACTCACCACCACACAAGAGAAGAATCTATAGATAGCAGCACAGCTGACATGTATGATTTGTAGAAGATGCTTTTGCATTTAGCTCAGTTTTTTCATTACATTGAATTTTTTGTATTTGCCTTTGGGTGTGATTTGGCCATAACTTTATACCAGGCACCAGTGATTTGATGATGCCAGACATCATCTTCTGTAATTGTCATAACATTTTCTTTTTTGATTCTGTTTCTCATTTTTTTCTCCTACCCTAGTTCTGTTGTCTCACAGAAATGACACTCAAAATTTGTATATTAACTAACACTTCGAAGAATGAATTTGAAGAACAAAAAAAAGAAGGTTACCTGTCTTGCCCTAAATCTATTTTTATACTCTTTGATGTTAACATCCATGTTATAATTACTTCATGTTGCAACAAACAGATTAATTTTCAATAGTATTAATGTAATAAAAATATATTGTATTATTTGATGAATAAATATGTGTCCACTTTCACATAGGGGTGATAAATAAATATATTTATGCTAATGTTATTGGAATTTATCCAAATTTTGTTGTGAAATCTTTACATTGTCGGGAACATGGATGATGAGTAATGTATGATGTTTTTTAAAAAAAAAATAGTATATATACATATTTATTCCGTATTATCTACTCTTATATTAGTATCCGTACTTTTCATATTTTATCAGATAACTTAAGAAAATTATTTTCAATGATCTCTTTTGTCCTTAATCTCATTTAGTTTAACAAACTATTACTTATTTCTTGTCATATTATTTTTTCATTATCTCTTAGTTGTTCTTTGATTTGTTCAATAATTCTAAAGTCCACTCAAACATATTTAATTATTATTTTTTTAAAATATGTGTTTTATTTTAGTTTTGAAAATTTGATGATGTAAATTTTATTGTCCGGATAACTCCGCGATTTTATTTTTTTATTTTAAAAAAATAAATAAGAGAGTGAAAAGAGAAAAAATATTTAAACTACCTTAAATTTTGATTCCGGGACTATTGAACACAATAAGAACAATATTATATTTTATTTGGTGTAACTTTTTCTTTTGTAAAATATTTATTTCATTCTCATTTATTGAATAAGAGGATGATGATAGAATTTTACTTATGAAATACTCATACTGCTCCTCTTCACCGTTTCTACTTTCGTTTACTTTTTAGATAATTACTTCTGTTCAACGACAACAGATTAAAATCTAATTTGAAGATAGAAAAATGAAAGGAGAAGTAACTCCAAATGGGCCAAAATTTGGGCTCAGGAAGGCCGATATGAAACCCACCGTCCATCTTGAAACCAATCGATACGTCACCGTTTCGTTTGCCCATTTTAGCCTCTCACCACTGCTCTATTCTTCTCACTCTGGCATCCTTTTATCCAAAACCATTATTATCAGAAGCAGAAATAACAAGAGGTTGCAGCAACAATGGCAGCCATGGCTGCTCTTCAGAGCTCAATGACCGGTCTTTCCCTCTCCTCCAACTCTTTCTTAGGCCAGCGCTTTTCCCCCATCACGTTCCCCTCTCTTCTTCCGGTATGCACTTTTCTCTCCACTCATTACTCTTTTCCCAATTTCTTTTTTCAATTCAAGTTTCAATTTTGCCCACTTCGCGTGCTTTCTTTCCCCCAATAACCAAATGGGTCTTCCTCTTTTTAACAATTCATGAAAATTCCTTTTTAGTTTTGCATTGTAAATATGACGATATCATTATTTGTAAGAGCCTGTTCATTCACTGAAATGACTACGTATTTTGACTTTAAGCTGCCTTTGGAACATAGTTGGTAGGTACCACTGGGAACAAATGCAAACTAAGCCCTTGTGGGTGTACATTTTCTTATTGAAGCTATTTAATTGGACTTCCTGTGTTATGTTGTATTCAAAAGTTTTGCTTCGTAGGCTTCAAAGTATCGGTGCTTGAAAATTTGAGATGGGAATTCAAAACTGGTTTTCTCTATTCACTAATCACCTATCTCATACCATATTCCGACCCCTTATAGTGGAAACCCAATAATTCCAACTCTACTTGGTTCATTTGCTCGGTTCTTGTCTATGTGGCACTTTCGAAATTAGGAATTGGCTCAGCAAACTTTTCAGTTGAAGTTGTTTCCCTGTTAGGCTGAAGAAACATATCCTTCAGATGTGGATAATGTAACAAAACTTTAAATTTGTTGTAGCTATTTTTAACTTTGGATTAGTTGTTTTACAATGAGGATCGTTATGAACACACTTTACTACTGATTTAAATTTATTGAAACTACACCATCAGTGGAATGAAAAGTGAGACCTGTCAAAATTTGTGTTTTCGAAAAATTGTAGTCTATAATAGATTGTTCAAAAAAGTATGTTAGAGAATATGTTGTTAGCATTTCTCTTTAGTCTTTACAACTTTGTTAACTTTACTTCTCCACTATACTAGCTTTCACACTTTGGCCCTAATGAAAAAAATTGCTTATCATCTTTTAATGAATTTTTTGTCAGACAAATGAATTGATGGTTATTAACGATAAAATATATCAAGTTTGTAACTGAATTTCATGATTCCATCAAGAGTTTTGTAAACTTGATAATTGTTTATCTTTGTGATATGTAGGGTAAGTCAACAGAGAAGCAATGTCCCATTGTAATGAAGGTTAGTATCAGATTCTTGGTTTATGCATGGCCAATGCGTATTCTTTGCAAAGTTGTTAAGCTCAATCAAAATAGACTAAGAACAGTGCATGTGCAGTCATTTGCAGTTCATTATTTGTTGATACAAGGTGGTAATCAGTTTGATTAAAAATAGTGTGCTTTTATCAAAGCACAATGTAACATGATCCAGGCTCCAGTCAATTCTTGTCAAACAATTTTGGTCTACACTTAATACAAAGATTCTACACAAAAATTTAGCCATATTTTGCTCTGTTAAAAAACAATGTTAAAAACAAATTTAGTACGTAGCTAGCTTCATCACAGATATGCAATTTTGTCACATATATTCATAGTAGGTAGAACTTACAACTAACACTGCATCTTACATTAAGGAAATTGAAGCTAAGCAAATCATAAAGTTTTATTGGTATTATATAGTGTAGCTAGCCTCAATAATCATACTCTTGTGTTGTATTTTTTTCTGCTTCTGCTCTGGCAGCTTAAACGATGGGAACGAAAGAAGTGTAAACCAAACAGTCTTCCTATCTTGCACAAAATGCATGTTAAACTTGGAGATACGGTGCAAATCATAACTGGAAGTGAAAGGGGTAAAGTTGGGGAGATCACTAGAATCTTCAAGCATAACAGCACAATAATAGTGAAAGATTTAAATTTGAAGACAAAGCATGTCAAGAGTAGAGAAGAGGGGGAACCGGGCCAAATTATTAAGGTTGTCCTCATTTCCCATGCTTCACTTTACAAATTCTTTTCCATTTCTGAAACTTCTTCAAGAAATGGAAGTAACTTTTGTTTTTCACATATAAAGTATGCATAATTGGACATACTATTGGTTTTACATCTCAAAATTGCTTATGACAGTTTCTCTACTATAAATGTAGAGATTTTTTCAACTGAAAAGCTATCAAAAGCATATAAAAAATGTTCAAGGATGTGTACATTCAAGGACTAATACTTTTGAGAAACTTGTTTTTCTTTTTTGTTATTCTAATTCCAGATTGAAGGTCCTATCCACAGTTCAAATGTGATGTTGTACTCCAAAGATCAGAAGGTGGCAAGCCGTGTGGGGCACAAAGTCCTTGATAATGGTAAAAAAGTTCGGTACCTTATAAAGACTGGAGAAATAATTGACAGTGCAGAGAATTGGAAGAAACTGAAGGAGGACACTACTAAGAAACCTGAAGAAGCTGCTGCTGCTGCTGCATAATTTTTCTTGTGTGCTTCATTCATTCTCTGGTAATGTAACTCTAGCTGTACTTGTTGTGCTCACTTTTTTTTTTTCATTTTATCATCTGATGTATATTTTGGTCTCTCTGTTGATCTCCATATACAAAAACCAGGGTGATTAAACTTGTCTATTGGTTCTTCACTTTGAGCAAAGTGAATCTTTTTGGAAAGAAATTGTTCATGAAAGTGAGAATGGTTGTTTTTTCTGAGTAACTCTGCTTAATTCAACCAGGTATTTTGGTAATCCAATGGATGCTGATATGAATGAAAGGACAAACTTTTCTTAAAATTAAGTTTTATCAAGAAAAAAAAAACAATTTTTGTCATTATCTACCTTATGGGGTGATTTGTATTAAAAAGAATCTGCGCATGCTCTTGTTAGTGTGTAGTGTTCATCTTTATAATACAATATGGTTTGATTCTAAGTTAGCTTTGACAGAAATGGATTTTTCTATTCTGTTTTTATTCGATAGATCTTAATCACTCCTTGACTCGTGTCGCTTATATATTATTTTTGTTAACGACATCTGCTCCTTTGGTCATTGCTCTTATAGTATAAGTATTTGTTGTGTTCTAATTAATTAAAATCTTGGAATTCTTCTTGATTAAACTTTGTTATGAACTAAAATCTTAATAATTATAAAGGACTAATTATAGATTGGGTTAATATCTAATAATTAAAAATGACTAAAATAGATTACATTAAGATATAAATTTTAGTTAATAAAATGACTAAAAATGTCTTCTCCATTATAAATTTTACAGAACTTTTTCTTTTTTCAACTCCATTAAAGTTTGTTAATAAAATACAACAAAATTTGATTATGCTCTGTACTACAAAATAAATTGGGAACTTTCGCCATACACAGAATATAAACTAGCGATGATGAGTAGTACTTACCACTACTTGTCTCGTTAAAAAAATCTGTTCATTTGATCCTCATATATATATGTAAGAAAATATTTGCAACTTTTTTTGTACCTTTAGATATTTAATATTTTTTAAAATTTTAAATTAAATTGTTTAAAAATAAATCTTTATAATATAAATTCAGGTTAAAAAATTAATTTAAAAATACAATTCAAACAAAATTAAATATATTAATGCAAATATATGTAATTTTTCTAAGAAATTGTACTTACTAAAATATAAACTTTAAAAAAACTATTTTTTAAAATAATATCTATTTCAAGTATAGATTAAAAATAAAAGTATATAAAATTAAATTTTAAATTATTTTTCAATCATTAAAATTTTTCACAAGAATAATTTTATTTTTATCAATTGATTTTTTAGATAAATACACAAATAAATTTCACTGAAAATTACTAGATATCAAATATCAATTGGTTGGATATCATAATAAGTGAACTTCTCTCGTCAACAAACAAATCATTAAAATAACTAAATTCATTATCAATATAATATTGTTATGGATTCAAGTATGCAAATTTTTTTTACCATCCCTATTATAAAATTCATAAATTTTTTAAACAATTACATAACATAATAGAAGCTTGAATGTTTGGATCAAATTAAGATTCGTACTTCATGATACTTAAAAAAAATTGAGGTACCCTTACGCTTTTAAAAAAAATTAAAGATGGAAATACATATTTAAAAGTAAAGTAAGATTAAATATGTTTTTAGTCCCTTAACATTAAGTAAAAATTGGAATTAGTCCATTTTTAAATTTTAGATCAATTTAGTCTTTCATTCTTATAAATACATGAATTTAGTCCTTTTAATCTAATATATATTAGAGATTTACTATTCACAATTGTCTTTTAAAATTTCTCAACCGTTTTATTTCTATAATTATAATAATTTTTTAAACATTTATTCATTGTTATCGACTAATACATGTAATTTGTTAACAATTTTATCTTGGCAAATGCATATAATTTATTTGATAATCTTATGGTCAAAAAAATTATTGTTGGATACATATTTGAAAGATAGATAAATTTGACTATTGCATATTTACAATAACTCAACTTATATATATTGACTTATTGAGTTAAAAATAAGTTAGTTTAACTTTTTTTTTATATAAGTTAAAAATTTTGTTATCTTTTTATAAATTGATGAATAAGACGGGTTGATTCATTTAAAAATATTTTGCTATTGTAATTTATTTTATATTACATTACCATCGTTAGAGTGGGTTAACTTAATTTTTTTTATAGTAGTACAATAAAAGTACTTACATATTTCATCCAATATTATTATAAAAATAATAATTAAAATTACATTGTCAATCTATATAATTTTACAAACAAATAATTAAACATTTAAATTATTTAAATATTATTAATCAAACACTTTAAATAAATATTATTAAATTAAATAATTAAAAATAATAAAAAAATAAAAAAATAAAAAAATAATTTTATTTAAATATTATTAATCAAACACTTTAAAAAAATATTATTAAATTAAATAATTATAAATAATAAAAATTATAATAAAAAATGATAAAAAAATAAAAAAATAATCGATGGATCTCGTATCAACTCACTTTCATTTCAACATGCACGTTAAATGAGATGAGTTCAGTTTCATCCAAATATGAAAAAAAAAAAAAAATCCTTTTTCAACCTAAGTTAAGACTCATGGATTTAAAATCATTTTAATATTTCTATGTGTAGAGTGTGGTGATTCTTTACTCTAGATAAAGGGTAACCAATCTTCATTATTTGTTCATCACCAAATACTTTCATTTATATGATTTGAATTACAAATAAAACACATTTATTGAATGTGGTTTCGAGGTTTATTTTTTCAATCAAATATCAATTCAATTTGGGGAAAGTGTCTTACTAACACAATTTCCTCTTCAATCCTACAACAAAGAATACCTTATAGAATTTTGTATGAATCCAAACTTGATTATCAGTTATTAAAAATTTGTGCATATTTAATTTATACAATAAATTTACCCTTATTCAAAATTTAAATACATGCTTATGATATCTAATTATATTGTATTTTAATAGTACAAAGTTAACTTTCAATTTTTCCATTCTTCATATCCTAAATTAACTAATACAAACTTATGAATGATTTTTTTCTTATTTCTAAAAAATTCCTATCGGGGATATAAAATATACTAATTAAGCCTTCATAAATTGTCAAAACGAATTAAACAATATATTTAAAGTTTTCAAAAAATAATCCATCCCTATGGTACTCTCGAGATTAGAATTGGATGATGACACGAATTTCGTACATGCATGTAATTATGTTATGGGGCGTGGACACATGTACCATATACATGACATTTGGCAACCATGCACGCCAACTCATAAAGTGATAATACTATTCAATATTTAATATTTATATAGTACCATAGTGTGTTTATTACTTTTGTAATAACTTTCTAACTGATGGTGTGAAAAATATATTAAAGTTATACTCTGCTTTAATAATAAAAATTCATACACAATTTTTTTTAGGTTCTCTATATTTACAAAATTGACCCTATATTTTATCTTTTTTTAGTAGTTAGAGATGAAGGGGAGATTTTTTAAATATAAGTTAAATACAAAGATCGGTAAAACTTAAGTGAAAGATTGAGGTCAGTGCTGTATTTGAAATCGATAGAGAAAATATTAATTGTAAATAATTTTATTAAATAAACTATTCCAGGTGAAAATATGTTTTGACAAAATAATATACTTTAAAAAAGTCCTAATTGGATTTTATTACAAAAGTTTCAACAATATATGTCACAGAATTAACAATAAATAATTTCATAAGAAAAAAGAAAGGCACTATTAAAAGTATACATACATCTAAAGTTCAAGTGAGTGTTATCCTTAATCTATAAAATAAATTATATTCTTCATTTGCTGAGTAGAAACGTTTCAGAATCTGTCACGGCATCACAGAACCCTAGAACAATTTATTGCATGCCAACTACTATAATAATATAATACATATATCGTACACATATATTCACAATGTCAATAAATAGTAACATAATTAATTAAAAAAAATGAAAGAACGTTAATTAATATAATGCTAACAGAGATCTTGTTATCTGTTTTATTATTACTTTATTAACAAAGCAATAATTTGTTGTAGGTGTATATGATGCAGCAATATTAGTTTAAAAGGGCATAGCCAGATGTAATTGGGAAGTGATAAAGAAAAGGTGGAAATGGAGGTGAAGAAGAAGAAGCAGAAGAAAAGTGGAGAAGAAGCAAGAAGATTCTGTGTTACTGGAGCAACTGGGTATATTGGTTCATGGCTTGTGGAGACTCTTCTTCAAAGAGGTTACACTGTTCATGCCACTGTTAGAGATCCTGGTTAGTATATATATTATAATCCACACACTGCTTTTTCACTTTCTGTTCTATCAACAAACATGAAAATGAAGATAGAATAGAGATGTTTGAGATGAAGGAAAAGATTATAACATTGTATAAATATAAATGTCTGAATTAATATCAAAATATTCGATAGATCAAAATTTGAAAAATTTAATATGTTTAAAGAGTCATTAAAAAAATTTAGATAAAATCTTAGAGGGCGTTGATATCTCTCTAGTCTTTAAGTAAAACATGTGTGTGAGATCTTAATTAGTTTAAAATATAAATTACTAAAGCAATAATGCTTTCGATTTATTAAGAGATACTTAGGTTTATTGAATATTTTTGTTTTATTTTTTATTTTGGAAAATAATAATAATTGACCTATTAATAATGGTATTTTATAAATCTCATGGAACTCGTGGAAAAATAGATAATGAGTATATCGGATGCGTTCTATGCAAGAGTCATTCTTAAAAAAAAAAATTCTCTCAAAAAGCATCTTTAATTACTGTCAAATATTTGTTTTACTCAAATTTTTATTTTCTTTAGTTGCTGTTAATTAAAATATATTCATATTTAATTTGTTACATTAATAGTACACAAGGGTTATAATGACGCTGATTAAACATCAGTAAAAACATATATATATATATATATATATATATATATATATATATATATATATATATATATTTTTTTTTTTTTTTATAAAAATATAACTCTCATTAATGGATAAGTTTTAAGCTACATAATTAGCTGATTATAAAAAGTAAAAAATTTCTTTAATTTTTTCTGTCTCCGGAATTAAAAATAATTACTTATAATCCTTAATATCATATACATATAACATTAACTAATTATATATTTCTCGACCAAATGATCAAGTAATGATTTAAACCACGTTGTATCATAATATCAACATATGATATTTGAAAAAAAAAATTAAAAGAAAATTTATTTATTTATTTTATAATGAATATATGGGACTAAACATAATGATTTAAAATTTTAGTGAGAATTTTCTTTTACAGGAATTAAAACTAAAACTCAAATTTTGAATTAAAAAATAATAATTTAAAACTTAATAAAATAAGAAAGAAAGATTGTTTTTTTTTTTTTATGTTTTGTTCTGTTAAAATGTGAATACATTGAATGAATTGATATTTGATACCTCATTTTTGTCGTTTTACTAATTTAATGAACCAGAAAAGTCACTTCACCTGTTATCGTTATGGACAAGAGGTGACCGATTGAGGATTTTCAAGGCGGATTTGAATGAAGAAGGGAGTTTCGATGAGGCTGTAAGAGGCTGTGATGGGGTTTTTCATGTTGCAGCTTCAATGGAGTTCAATGTGGATCACAAAGAAAACATTGGTAATGTCATCATCAATCAATGCTTTCAACGAAACTTAAAGTGAAATACACAAAAAAAAAGATTACATTTTGAATGAATTGAACATGCAGAGGCCTATGTTCAAGCAAACATAATCGATCCTTCAATCAAAGGGACCTTAAACCTTCTGAAGTCCTGCATGAATTCCAGTTCTGTGAAAAGGGTTGTTCTCACTTCTTCAATAAGTACAATTACTGCCAAAGACAGCAATGGGAAGTGGAAACCTGTTGTTGATGAATCTTGCCAGATCCAAACAGAACATGTGTTAAAAATACAAGCAAGTGGATGGGTAATTAATGCTTTTCCTGGTAGCTTTCACTTTTTTGTGTACAATGTTAGAACTTAGAATAGAATCATATGCAAACTATTCTGTTTGCATATTATTATATGTTGCTTTCTTTTGAGTGTTTCTTCACTGTGGCAGGTTTATGCACTTTCAAAGCTTCTAACAGAAGAGGCAGCATTTAAGTTTGCAAAAGAGAATGGCATTGATCTTGTGTCAGTCATAACAACCACTGTTGCAGGTCCATTCTTCACTGCTACTGTACCATCAAGTGTTAAAGTGCTACTGTCACCAATTACAGGTTATCTTTTCACCAACAATTCTCTTGCCTACCAAAGTCTCCAAAAGCATTTGTTGTCGGAAGTTTCACCGAGATAAACCCAATTCACAACATATAATATATAAGTGAACTGCAAATTTCATTTTACAAGTTGGTTTTATGGGGTTGAGTTATGCTTAAAATCTACTTCTAACATGATATTATAGTCAACTTAGAGCCTATCCTAACGAGCTTTCTTAAACATTTTGTTCCACCCGATATCGAGTCCCTAACGGATCACTCACTAATTTCTAGTCTCACGTACGAAATGAATATATCTCGGCATGAGAAGTGTGTTGGAAGTTTCACGTTGACTAAAGTTAAGGTCAATTCATAATATAAGAGAGATGCAAACCTCACTTTACACGCCGGCCGATTTTGTGGGGTTGGATTAATCTTAAAGTCCACTTCTACCGGCATTGACTATGAGATAATTGTGATGTGATGTTATTTTGTGTGACCATACTGATCTTTTATGAACAGGTGAAGGTGAGTTCTTGAAGATATTATCTGCTGTGAATGCAAGAATGGGGTCAATTGGTTTAGTTCACATTGAGGATATATGCAGTGCGCATATTTTCCTAATGGAACATCGTAAAGCAGAAGGTCGATACATATGCAGCAGCCAAAGCTGTCGATTGTCTATGTTGGCTAATCTTCTTACAACAGAGTATTCTTACTCAAATAAGAAAAGGTAATGAATGTTCTTCCCTTTGAACTGCTTTTTTTTGAAGTGCTTATGTTACTCTTATTATATACACATGCAGGATAGGTGAGAAAAATTATGATAAAGTTCCTTCTGAGATTTGCTCAAAGAAATTAAGAGATCTGGGTTTTAGTTACAAGCATGGAGTTGAAGATATAATCCACCACACAATTATTTGTTGCCTAGATTATGGCTATTTACCTCCCATTAGACAATAGTCTTTCAATACTGGTGCATGCACGTGATTTTAAAACTTGTGTACAGTGACTTTCATCTTACACCTTGAGTTGCTCAAGATCACTTCCAGAGTTATTGGGTTGAGGAACTCAGTGTTACCCATGGATCTTCAGCTGTAACTTGGTCTATATGTCTCTGATGTGCAGTGCAGAGTCAGAGTGTGTTTTCATATGTAATTCTTGAACTAGTTTCTAAATTAATTTCAAGGAAGTTTAAATCTTAATGGTTGTATGAAATTGAAAATAAAAAATACTTTTGTTGCAAAACTAAATGACAGCATTGTTGGAAGTCCAGATCAATGACGATCAGTGCCACAGATAAGATATTCATAGGAAAATAATTTTTTAACTACTCAGAAAATTTTCTCTTATAATCTTAGGTGTCATATTATAATCTTAAGTGTCATATTTTAAGTAATTTCTCATATTTTTATTTTTTTATTTTTAATATTCTATAACCATTTAGAAGATATTATCTCATACTATAAGATAAATTTATCAAAATTTAATAGTTAAAATATTATTGTCTAATTTTATAATATATAAATGGGTTAAACCTTAAAAGTTAGTTTTGTAGGAATTAGTTAGACTTAAAAATTCATCTCCTAACGGTATCGTAGGGATTTTTTTTTTAAAGCACAGTCCTTTTCTACATATTTAAAATATTATTCAAGTTTTATAATTATTGAAAAAATTAAATCATGTGAATAAAAATCAAAATAATCTTATTTTATTGAAATTTAAAAGTGAAATTGGAATTAAAGTACTGAACAAATAAAATCAATAAATGTGAGAAAGTATTAAAAAAACGTATTTGCCATTGATATACTTCTGATATTTAGTCTCATAGTATAATTTTGAATGCAAGGGAGAAAGAAAACTTTGTAATGGGTTTGAATTGGGACTTATTTTTATACTAAATTCGAAATGTGCTAAGCTAAATATGTTACTTTATATTAAATTTTGAAGATATATATATATATATATATATATATATATATATATATATATATATGTGATTAATAAATCAGATCATCTTAAATTTTATTTACAAAACATAAGAATTTAAAAAATATATATATATTTTCTTTCTCAAAGTTTTATTTTTTCGCATTCTCTCTTTGAATTAGTTTCTTTTAAGATATTGTTAAGTTAATTTTGATTAGGATGTGAACTCAGTCTAGGTTGTATGTAATTAGTTTAACACCATTTGTTCAACTAATATGATAAGGATTATTGATTTTTTATTACTTTTAGTCTATTTTGTTAAAACTGGTTTTTGTGAAGATTAAGTGAGGTTTTTTAATTAACATTATTGATGTTCTGTTGACTAATGTTAGATATGACATTTACGTTTGACATTAGATTATTTTGTTTATGTATTTTGACATTGTTTTTCGACCAAAATTGATCAAGATATTATTTAAAATTATTTTTTTACTAATATTAATTAAAATTTTGTTGACCAACATTAATAAGACTGTTTTTCAGTTAATGTCAACAAATGTTTTATGAACGCACTAAAACTATTTTGTAATGGACGTTGGTGAAAAAATTAAAAAATATTGATAGAAGTTATTTTGTGGTTGAAGTTATTAAAGTCACTTTTATTCATGTAATTAAATCTATTTTTTATTGATTTTGTAAAAGTTGTCTTGATCTATTATGATAAATAATAAATGTAAGTCAGAATTTAAACTGAAGTCAAAATTTTTTTGTCAATATATCTTAATGATGATTTCTGTATTTAACATTTTTATAATTATTTAAATACTTTATAGAAAATAAAAACTAAAATTAAATAAAATATTTCAAAGTTTTATAAATTTAAAATATGAAAAATTAAATTATTTGTAAACATACAAGGTTATTATTTTTTCACTCTTATAATTAAGTTTTTTGAAGATATTTTGTTCTTATTTTCCTTCGATTCGTGTTTCACATATTACTTCCTAAATTAGTTAGGAAATTGTGCCTCATTCATCTCAAATTATTATTTTTCATCATTATTTGTGTCCTTAAAATTTCAACCATTTATATTTTGACCTATTAACTATATTTAATTTTGTAAGGTTCTATCACGCATTTTATATAACAAAAATCAGCATCCCAATCAAACACTTTATAAATCAATCTATCATTAAACATCAGACACAAAAATAACCTACAAGACTCTAGGTCTGGAGATATATACATAAGGTGTAATGTCATGAAATTTCTCTACAATCGAGAAAAATAAAGAATTATGATTCCTCTTGACACATATCTGCCACAGGGTCAGGTCATTATAACATCACCAAAATGATGCTATTTTGTAGCCATTCCCGCTGTAGAATCTTCATTCAACTTTCATCACAAAAATCATATTCTCTATATGACTTTGTAAGTTTAGTAGGTTTAGGATAATTTCACTCAAAAAATCATACACCAGTGTACACATTACACTATATAGTATGACACTTCTTCTAATAAATGACCATATTCATACAAGTCACACAATTTTATCATTAAATCACATTTCCCAAATAGACTTTTTGACATAAAATTTCAATCTTTATTCAACCTAACAATATGTCGGATAGTATTATGAAGCTTGATTTAATTCCACATCGTTGAGTATTGTGAGATGTGGTTTTATATTTTGTTATGCAAGCAACTTATGTAAAGTTTGATATCATCACAAAAATCAAATACTTCTTACTGTAGTTGTGGACGTAGGCTTATACATTACATTGTATGTTGAACTATATTAAATTCTTGTGTCATTTATTTTTCTCTCATTTATTATTTTCTTTGTTGTCTTGTTCCTAACAATTGATATCGAATTAGATAGGTTTTTATTTGTAAAAAATATATGAAGTATATATTATATAGAAGGAAATTAAATTAGATAGGTTTTTATTTGTAAAAAAAAATATATGGAGTATATATTATATAGAAAGAAATTAAATTAGATGGGTTTTTATTTGTAAAATATAATATTTCATGTTAATAAATAATAAAATATAAAATTAAATATAATAAAGAATAACAAAAATTATTGAGATATATATATTTTTATCTTTTATTATCTTTTAAGTTTCTTATAATATATTCATTTTCCACTCTTGCATGTCTTCATTTATTCGTGGAAAAAAAAAAGTTAGACATAAATTCATTCTTACTACTCTTATTTCTGATCAATTCTCTTCTTAAGATAAAAAAATACAACTCTCTCTTGTCTCTTAATAGTAAAATATTAGTTTAATATTTAATATTTTTTTCATCTCATGAGTTTGTTGTATATTTATTTTTTGTATCAATATAGAAGGAAAATTTATGTACATGTTTCTTCATAACTATTTTTTAATTGATTTTCTCTTAGTAATTATGTCTCTCAATTTTATATTAGATTTTGATAAATTATTTTTTAGTCTTAAATCTTCTTTTAAAAATAGGTATATTGAGGAAGAATAAAATAATATATTTATTTTTTGTTAAAGTGATATAAGGAAAGATAGTCATAAATGTTAAAAACAGTTCTGTCTAATACTCTTAATCACAAAGGGATCTGAATTGATTAATGAGTTTTTCACTTACTTAATGTGAATCTTGAAGGAGTCTTTAAGGTTTAAAACTCAATTAATCAATTTCGCAGTTCTGGGTTAATGGACTGTTTAAATCAATCAAGAAAGATTATGAGAGGGAAGAAAGAAACAAGACACACAATTTATACTGGTTCGATTCAAAAAGAATCTACATCCAATCTTCTCCTAAGTAACACACTTAGGAGGATTCCACTAAACAGAAAGGTTCCAAGAATTACAAGCACACCTATGTAATTCTAACCCCCAAAACCCAAGAACTTGATTCAACAAT
>Ga0214544_1007854_pt1 | contig 18353 bp, 8 predicted proteins | sample CNSS3metaG_FD_160074 | JGI IMG/M metagenome (GOLD analysis project Ga0214544, IMG submission 160074) | Root nodule microbial communities from cowpea collected in UCLA plant growth center, Los Angeles, California, USA - CNSS3 | ecosystem: Host-associated > Plants > Roots > Nodule | place: USA... | reverse complement strand
ACGATTAAATGTAAATATATATATAAATGAAAATAAATATATATATATATATATATATATATATATATATATATATATATATATATATATATATATATATATATAATGTTGGTGAAGGTGAAAGTTTTGAAGACACTTTTTCAAACGAGTTTCCATCATGGCCGGGCCATGTTTGGCAACATCCCATGTGAATGTGACTTATGTTTTCAAAAACTTGGAGAGCATTATGGTCGACCCCAGCTTTACACACACACATGATGCTGTCTAATGTTCTCACCAAGTTTTAGCACGTTCAAGAAAAAATTAATCTGGGTAATATTATAAACTTTTTTTGTAGCTTTTAAGCTTTTGAAATTGGTGTCGTGCAAATTTCAAATTTTCATCACTCATTTCATCATACACTTGGTGGAAACTTTTACCACATATTTACATTTGTTTGGTTTCTAAAATGTTTAATGTTTTTTTTTTTTTCACAAATGCAAATTATGTCAGACAAGGAAAAAAGAAGATATCTATAATTATATTTATACGAATTTCAAAAACTAATTTTTCTACAATCTCATGAATGACAGTAAGTCATATATATTCATCTTATATAAGAAATAATTGTGTTAGATTTATGATTTTTAACATTGAAAACATAAAATTATTGAGGGACCGAATTCCCATTCCGTCTTAATTTTGTAAATATATATATTCAATGTTAATCTTCCAAGATTATGTAACAACAGAACTTAAAATTAATAATGACTCGAACTTGGATCGTGTGACAACACTTTTAACATTGAATTTAGTATATGAACTACTTGCGTGTGTTCAGCTTCTTAATCATACTAATTCGAATTCTATATACTATCAATTATTTATGTGAAAAAATATAAAAAGGTAGAAGAATTTTTTCTATTTATTTAAAACATACATATTAAAAGATTTTGACTGCTTTCAATACTGTATTCGGGGCTTTTATATTATAATACAAGGTTTATAAATATTATTGGGTTAAATATGTTTTTGGTCTCTTAACTTTCAGTAAATTTTGGAATTAATCTATTTCAAAATTTTGGACCAATTTAGTCATTCATTTTTCGAAATACGTGAATTTAGTCATTTTAATCAAATTTTGTTGAATTTATTTGACATTTCAAGAGCGTTTCATTATAGTATTTGACTTAACATTGAAGAAAAAATGTGTCAAACAGTATTAACAATTCAAATATAATCCTGAAATGCGTAAGAAACATTAAATAAACCTAACAAAAAATTTGATTAAAAGGACCAAATCAACGTATTTTGAAAGATGAAAGACTAAATTGGTTTAAAATTTCGAAATGGACTAATTTCAAAATTCACTGAAATTAAGGGAGCAAAATATTTAACCCAATATTATTTACGTGAAAAATCTTTCGATTAAAAAAACTATCTACCTAATAAATAGTGTAGTATATGGTTGATGTAAGTTTTTCCACACAATAAATACATACATACATATATATATATATATATATATATATATATATATATATATATATATATATATATATTTATTTATTTGACGTACGTTTGTGAAAGTTTGGTTGAAAGCAAAAACTCAATCAAACGAATAACCTAAGACTGTGTATGGTGTGTGTTCTTCTATTGGTTGAATGAATGTGAACAAGAGAGTATGTGTCCGAAAGACAGAGAAAACAACTATACAACGAAGTTACTTTTTCTCCCACATTATTACACAAATGAATAAAGTTCATTATGTTTATGTATCACAAATCTGGAGGAAATATAATTCAATTCTTCATGAGAAAAAAGGAAAAGAGAATAGTTTGTGTTAATGTTTCTCCCTTCAAAATTTTTAAATTCTCAAACAAGGGAATTCATTAAACCTGACGTAGCCACGTGATTTTCTTTTAGAAGTAATAAAAAGTTTGGTTTGATAAATTGACGTGACCCAATAAGCCTTTTTGTGATTAATGTATGAGTGGTTTAAGTACCCTCTAAACCAAACTAATTAGGACCAAAACAAAACCTAATTAATTGGATTAGGTTAAGTTAGCTTATGCTTTATTTATTTATATATTATTTGCGAACTAACGTTCAATTACCTAGTTTGAAGAACAAACTGCCACTTGCATGCAAACCCCGTATTCTATTAAAAAAAGAAATTTAAATAATTTAATTAATCATTAATCCATTTAACTCACTTCACGTGATGGCCATGGATGTGAGTGAGATCAGACTTTCAACTCGCAGTTTCATGTTAGAAATATATTATGAGTGTCTTTGAAATCGTATCCGTCACAAAAGTTGCAACGGATAAAATTACATTTGAAACGCATTTCTTCTTCACCTAATTTGGTTTCAAACACCCATTATGCTTTCTAATATATTATATGTAATTTAACTATTCTTAAATAATCATTAAACATGGCATTTTAAAGAGTGTTTTGTTTTCCTAATATTATTCATACTTTATTTTTTGAATAAAAACAGTACACGAAAATAATAAAATAAAAAGTGGCATATGTAAAAGCGAGAGAGTGCAACGCAGTTGTGTACCTTCTGAATCGGGAGAGGGAGAAGGAAGGAAGCGCTAAACGCGCGTTTTGCAGAGAGAAGAGAAAACAAACAAAACAACTGAACTGATTCTCTCTTCTCTTCTGTCTAAGTACCGTAACTCTATTCTCTTCTCTGCTCTCAGATCTTGCAAAAACCCCTTTCTCCATAACCGCAACTCTTCTATCTTCTCTTCAAGATTCTTTTCTCTTTCTTTCGCACTTTCTACTTTCCCTCACTTTCTTCTCTTTCCTTTTCCGTTTGTTTCCCGGGAAAATCCCCAGCCGCAACCACTGCTTCGATCTTTCCCGCGCCATCCAATTGCTTATTGCTCTGTCCAAGCTCCCGCATTTCAGCTCACTGGAATTTCCGCCCCTAACGGAATTCTGCACTGCGCAATTTTCCGGGAAAGTGGGGGTTCCGGGAAACGGAGCGTTCTCGCGATGACTATACCGTTGCTGCAGTAACGGGGATAAGAAGAGGAGGAAGTGAGACGAATGGACGATCGAGGCGGTTCCTTCGTAGCTGTGAGGAGGATTTCGCAGGGTCTTGATCGAGGCAACGCGTGCCATTCAACTTCTGGTAAACTTCTCTCGTGGTTTTCGTAATTTTCAACGTCTGATTCCTTGGGGTTTTTTTTTCGGTTTTTTGTTTTATTACTCTCGCTCACTCTCGCAATAGTCTTTGAATCGAGACTGAACTCAGGTTTTTCACTTGCGTTATGTTTGCGGATATTCAAAATTGCATTGGTGGGTGAATTACTGAGTTCATGATTCCTACAGCTACTACTACTTTTTAATTATTATTATTATTATTTTATTTTGATTGGTTTAAGACTGAGTTAAGCTCGGTAGAAATCTCTATGGAACTAGCTCAGTTTACTATAGAGGGTGTTACTGACATACTGTTAGTTAATCTTAGCGTTATAAGTTGTTTACTGTGCTTAATTTATGGGTTATATCCGTGATGGGGTTATCTCGTAGATCTAGCATTCGTGAAATGCGTTATTGCTTGTTTATGTATACTGGAAAGTGCAGATACTGTTGTATCTCTTTTCATCTAGTGTGAAGCTGAGTGCAACTGTTTAGGTGCAGAAATAGCGGGGAATGGTGAATAAAGCAAGCTGGTGGGTGGCAGTATGATTAAAACTGTGCAAGTGGCTAGCATAATGATTAAAGCAAAGCCCACTCTTCGCTGTGGTTATATTTGGCTGCTTGGCTTTGTCCGTTTCCCTTGTCCTAAGCTTTAATCAATAATACGAGCTATAGAAAACAAAATATTTATAAAGTGATACTTTGGTTGGAAAAGTGACAGAAAGAAAAACGGGGAAGAAATAGACTATTTTTTTTTTTTTTTGTGGTTAGAATAAGTTGTGTGGTTTTAGAAACTGGGGTGATTACAAATAGTGTTGTACTACTTAGGATAGTTAGTTACTCATAACACATGATTGATTTCTGTCAGTCAAATGGCTATAAAATTGCGACTCAAAAATTCGAAGCTCAATCTACATTTATGGGCAGTTTTATTTTGTTACAGCTGAGTTTGTGACAGGATCAACAGCGTGGCTTGGCAGAGGTTTGTCCTGTGTCTGCGCACAGAGAAGAGAAAGTGATGCTCGACCCTCTTTTGATTTAACATCAGCCCAGGTAATGGTTTTAGTGATTTAGTTGCTGAAGCAGTAATTTAATACCGTTCAGTAATTATGTTAACTTTTCTCTTGGGCACTGCAATAAATAAATGAAATTTTATAATGTGACTTTGTTGATGAGATGCTTCATCATACTTGTCTTTTAATGAGATAAACCTCTTCTAAACTACTTACAAGAGTAAGCATAGCCTTTTCTTCATAGAAACATATTGAGCAATAAATTTGTATTGGAACATCTTCCATTTTACCAAATAACAAAAAATATAATAAAGTTCAATTGTATTTTGGGCTGTGTTTTTTTTCTCTTACGTTTCTGGAAAATTCATTCGTTTTGTAAACAAATGAATGTATTTATATATAATATATAGCTTGTTCTGAATTTGTAACACCTAATTTGACACTCGTGTTTCACATTATTGGATTTTCTTTATTTTATAATGTTTGCTGTGATTTATACCTTCTGAGATGGAAATAATAAGCCACTCTATACTTCTTTTTTCTATTAAAAAATGTTTATAATTATGGATGACAAATTCTCAGGAGGAGTGCTTGCTGAGGTTACAGAGTCGAATTGACATTCCATACGATAGTTCTATTCCTGAGCACCAGGTATTTCTTCTATTGATATTTTTCATGTCACTGTGAGTGATGTGGTAATGACTATGTATGAAGTTCATCAAAGACTTTATGTGCTTCTGATGCCTTACCTTGTGTTCAATCTTTTATCTCTTAATATAATTTAGATTTTTTTATGCTTTCTCTTAGGATGCTCTAAGAGCTTTATGGAGTGTTGCATTTCCTGAAGAAGAACTCCGTGGCCTGATATCAGAGCAATGGAAGGACATGGGCTGGCAAGGGAAGGATCCATCAACCGATTTTAGGTAGTTATTATTCCTCTTGTTTTTATCTCAATGCCATAAACTGTCATCACTTTTCTACTTGTTGCTAATAGTTTCTGTTTGTGTATATTTTGGTAGGGGTGGTGGTTTCATATCATTGGAGAATTTATTGTTTTTTGCTAGGAATTTCCCGGTATGATCCCTTTCTGTTTTTTTCGGAAGGTGTTTTTTTTTTCTATTGTTTTACACACATTTTGGTATTGTAAAAAATATTTTAAAGTCATTTTTACTTGTCCAAAATCAATATCTAGATTTAGATTGTTATATATAAAAGCTATTTGATTGCCTGAAGGGATTAACAAATAAATCATATTAGGATTCACCCTAAGGAAATGTTATTTTTTGTTTGTAGTTGTAAATAGGACTTCTGCGGGTAAATATTTTGTTATAGGGTATTTATCTGTTCGAAGAACTAGTTAGTACTTCCTCCTTTTTGAATTCAAACTGAGGATTTGCCATCTATTTCTTCCGAAAGGGACTTTTTAATTTTTGCATGCTTTATCCGACAATTGATACGGTAAAGAAACTAATAGGCATTGATTAGCCAAAAAATATATTTGCTGATATAGGTGTGCGTTAGCTAGTGGCTTCAACTCACTCTTCAGCAACTAAGAGAAAAACATAATTTCTTCCTACAGACATTGATAAAATTCTCATGTGCTGCTTTTGGACTTCCTTCCTCCATTGTAGAATATTTTGGCCGTAGTGATTTGTTCTTTTGCTTTATCTTTGACATATAAGTATGACATTTATTGGTTGAGTTGAAATATAAATGAGAAGAGAATGACATTGAAATTAATTGATTTTGTTTCTCTTTTGCAATGGTCTCTCTTTGTCAAAGTACACCAGCCTCATCAGAGTCATGTAAAATATAAAGCCATGGAACTTCACTGAATTTTTTTTTTCGTTATTCACTGTTTGCTAGATGTTAAAAATCTGTACCCGTCACTTAATACATTTTGTGAATTGTGATAATATATGCCTTAAACGCAGAGAATATTTTCTGATAATTTCTAAGATATGGTATCCTCTTTTTTATGTACTAATCCCTGGCTTCTTTGTATATATTACTTTCTTGGTGTTGAATAAGCATAAACTACAGGTTTCATTTGTTATGAACAGTTCCCAATTTTTGCTTTAGGAATATTATGAATCAGATTCTTTTATACTCTTATTCCCACTGGGTTTGTCCATGTTAATTTAGTCTTGGTGCACTCCTTCGAACACTTTCGCAGCAACCTTGAGTTTTAGTAATATTTGCTATTCATATAACTATCATAAAACTTGAACACTTTTTTTTTTTTTTTTGTAGAAATCCTTTCAAGATCTTTTACGGAAGCAGGAAGGAGATCGGTCAGTGTGGGAATACCCATTTGCTGTTGCTGGTGTTAACATCACATTCATGCTTATTCAGATGCTTGATCTTGAAGCAGGTTGTTTTACTTCTCCTTTTACTGTAGTTTACTAGTCTCAGCATATTTCATGTATAAAAGGAAGAAAAAGGTTGTGTTATAATTCTCTGAATGTTATGCTGTTATAATTTGCTTAGGATGTTTTACCAATTATTCTTGCATACTTCAGTATGGCTAGTTTCCACTGATCATTATCTGAGTGATGGCCAGTGCCACATTGTAGTTATGAGGGATTAGATTCGATGTGTCCTTGGGCCTTTCTCCTTATCCCGGGAGCATAATGTTTTTACTTTATTGGAAAGAATGGAAGAAGTTGGTAAATGACAGGCCAGCCTTACACATTCATTCTTCACTTTGAAACATTTTCATTTAGTTTTTTGTATGGTATAAAATTGTTCTTAAAGTTAAAAGGTATATGTCCATGTCCTTGGATTTAAATAAATTGTTTTGGACATGCGAATATGGATTTTTATCGATTATAATATTTTAGTTGTATTTTCTGATGCGGGATATCATGAAAGTGCATGTTTCTTATTGCAGACTGTTGCATCATAGATGTTTTTCACAAGTAATGAATTAAGTTTGATTATTAGGTTTTCTGTTACTAATGTAATTTTTGTTTTACTTGACAGTCAAACCTCGGACCCTGGTAGGAGCAACTTTCCTAAAATTTATTGCAGGTAGTCTTTAGTTTTGCTCTCGTTAATCTGTAAATTTTTTCTTGTAATATTTTTTCAGTTTACATCGGAAGCAGGAAGGTGGGGAGCTTAAGAATAACAAAATGCTAAATGTTACAAAAGTATTTGGGCCTGTTTCGAAGAACTTCTTCACAAACTCCCAGAAAAAAAAAAAGGAAAACTGAAATTAGTTCCTTCTCAAGCTAAAATTATCTTGTGCTTAGTTAATTTATAGAAACTTTCTTATAACTTCTTTAAATTTTTATTTTAACTTATGAGTAAGTTAAAACTTACGGAGCAGTTAATTCGTTTTTGTTTTTTTTTTCTTTCTTAGAAGGGTTTATGGAAAAGCTCATCCAAACGAACTCTTGATACATTTGTTTAGATTTATGAAGGCTTTTTTTAAGGAACATGTTTCTTTCACTACCTCACTCACTTTTCTTTTCTAACATTTTTCTCCCAAACAATTGTACTTCATAATTTGTGATAGGTTCATGAAATTTTTTTCCTGCAAAATGGCATTGCTTGAGAAAAATACTTGTGTTTGTAGCTTTTACTTGATAATGGTGGTCTTCTTTTTATGTTAGTTTCGCTCATAAAGTTAGTAAATTAATTTTTATGCTTGTCTGACAGAAAATGAATCAGCTTTTGATCTTCTCTATTGCATTACATTCAAGATGATGGATCAACAATGGCTTTCTATGCGTGCGTCATACATGGATTTTAACGTATGTATTCCTGATCATGATATTATTCTTCATAGATAAGGAAATATATGGCACTAGCAAATTTAACTGAAGTATGTATGTTTGTTTGGGTTGCAAGTGATTATGAACATGTTACTTTTGTTATAACAGACAGTAATGAAATCTACACGACGTCAGCTGGAGAAAGAGCTTTTGCTTGATGACATAATGCGGCTCGAAGATATTCCTTCATACAAACTTCTCACAAGATAGTTATCAGTGCTTATTTGGAGTCTACTAGTTTTAGCCAGAAGGTTGTACTTGATGTGATGCTACTCTTGTAATTTTCATTCCTTCCAATTCGGCATTTAACCTTCTAACATCTGAGCAAGACTGAGGCGAGCCTAAGTATGATATCATCAAGGTTCTAGAGGCAGCAGTTAAGATTTTAATCTAGTGGGGGAGGAAGATATTGTGGGTGGGACAAACAAACTGTCAGAAGAGTCTGAAATGTAGGTTTTCTTGGTGCAAAAAAGATTAGATTGTAATGAATTGTGGTTTGCCTATATATTTCATCAGTGTCCATTAATTGGCAAATATAGTTTGCAGTGTTGTAATTCAAGCAGGTGTACCTCGGTAGATAGATTCTGTCTGGGCCATGTTTGTGGAGGAATTAATATACTGCAGATTGTTGTTTGAGTTGATGAGTAGTACCTTAACTATTGCGTTTGGCCAAAAGTACCCTTTTTCTATTGTATGCATATTTTCTATTCTAGAATCGATTAACTTTGGACGAGTATAGATGAGGAAAGAGGAAATTTTTATCTGTGCAATTTACACTGAACTTCTTCAGACTTAGAAAAAGAAAAAAATCTATCGGTTGACGATGTTGACAACGTTAGGAATGTGATTTGAAAAAGTGATTTTTTATTACACAAATACCTCTATCTTATGTATTGATGAGAAGGTGCAGTGTTGGCCATTGTCCTATAAAAAATGGAGGCATAGCTGTTGGGGTTTTTGTGGGGGATAAAGTAAGAAGATTGATTGTGTCAACGAGAGATATGAGTTGTCCATAGTATGAAACCATCAAGATTATGCGTTCCTTGATTTTATTTTTTTCTTATCTGTTATATTTAGATTCTTAAGTGTTTCTTTTTTTCCTCAAGTTGAATTACAATGACTTTTTACCATAATAATACATGATTGTTCCATCCATTTATCTAAACACTATTCTCTTGACCCTGGTTGTTGAGTTTTTAGCATGGGATAGTCAACCAGTCAAATCAATAATGGGTAAATCAATAAACCTAATAAATATTAAATTTTATTAAAAAGATTTTTTAACCAGATTATGATATTATGTAAAAAAATAGACTTTAAATCTAATTTAATCTTTCATACTGTTTTGTAATACTAGCTTTGCATTATTTCTTTTGATTAATCTCTTGTGATATACAACCATATTATATTTGACTTCAAATTCATGTTTGAGTGTTGCACCGAATCAAAAACAAAATAGACAGGACCAACAATAATACTCAACCTCTTCTCATTACATACATCAACCACATGTATTTCCTTTTATTACAGCAGTTGCACATGAAGCAGGAAGTAAAATGAAACCATCATATAAGAAGATAAATTGTGGTTCAGAAACATATCCTGGGTTATGAATTTTTGTTCATCCCTTATTTCTATAATCATCTAATTACATCTTACTAACCAAACATTACTAAAACACTTGAATTTGGACTTTAAAATCTAAGATTTTCAAGTTTTTCGTTCATGACAAATTTAAGATTAACATTTCTAATAAAAAAAAAAAGAAGATACCTGAGCGACCTATAACGCCCAAACTAAGGCATGCATCAAACTGATAAATTTCTCTTCGGTGAATAATTGGTAAGGAAAATATTGGACGAAAGAATATACTATTAATACTTTCTTGGATACCAAAAAATCTACACAGATTCATTAGTGGAAATTATTTTTTTTACCATATCCTTCAAATGATATCAGTTACTGCAAAAATCAAGATGTCTTATACACAGTAAAAGTTCATGGCATCCTACACTTATATATACATTTGTCTTATCTAAGTAAAGAGTAATAGTAAAAAAAAACTCTCTCTCTCTCTCTCTATATATATATATATATATATTGACAAAAAAATGTTCCGTAAATATGAACCAAACAATATTTTTTATGGGGGTAATGGTTCCCTCCAAACAGAAAAATAATGGAGAAAGAAATGTAAGGAAAGTTGTAATAAGTATACATATACAGAGATTTCAACTTTGAAGAACATTGAACTCTGTGACACGTACATGGCAACATATATATGTATCAATCAAAGTGGCTTAATTTAAGTTGATAAATACACGTAGATGATTATAACCTACCGACCAACATTGACCTAGAAAGAGGTAAAGCATTCATGCTCCGATGAATTTGAGTCCTCGCAAGGAGAGTGATTGTGTCTTCCTTCATACGTGGTTATCACCATACGACAATCCTCTGAGAGTCGTTCAACCCTCTTCTTCACCCTGCAGTTGTTGTGGGTGCAACGGTAATAACTTCTGCAATTTCCAAAAAATTGTTGAAAAAAATACCTCAGCAACTCTCAAGATATATTCATTTTTTTTGTCATGTTTTTGTGCCAATTAATCCTTAAATTGTCATCAAACTTGTTCAATGAAAGTCTGTAAATTCTTGGTATGCATGACAGAAACTACTTACAATAGTTGTACCTGGTATGTGTTGATTACATCTTAGCAGAGAACTATATAATAAAGGATAAAAATTTGGATGAAATTTGTAGAGTACTTTTGGTTTTGGTGTTATTTTTCAATTCTTGATGCTTTGTTTGGACAAGTTAGGTTAAATTTAATATAAATTTGTACTAAGAACTATGATTAGTTAGTGTTTTATGTTGTGCTTCCTTTAGCAGTCATCTTTTTTTACATAAGTCTTGCCATAAAGAAAGAGAGAGAAACCATGGATGGTGTCTTGGTTTGCCATTACACAGTTACTTAACAGTGAAATTGCTTTAAGACACTAATGTTGACATTAATATTAGGGTTTTGATTTTTATGAAACACCAAAATTTTGTCATTATAATCTAAGACAGATTCTTCTATCACTTTATCAGATTCAGTCATTAATCATGTCGTTTGCAAAACTTTTATACAAAGTGTAGGTACAAAGATAAGGTTATATTGTGCTTAATATTAGTTTAATATACTGTGTATGTGACAAAATAAATTATTGAAAAATTAATAGATTTATCATACATAAGAATTTGTTATTGATAGTATAAAAAGTGCATATTAATATTAAAATATTGATTGATCATAATACCTTTATATATCTTTTATTCCCTAACAAATACTTTTCATGATATAAATAAAATAATCCTTTTAATATATAGGAAAGAAAATAAACAGATTTATATTAAATATGTTGCAAAGATACAAAAAATTAAATGATTTTATAATTAGTTTTTGAAAAATTAAGCTCTCTATGATACATTTGAATCCTACCAAAAAGAACCAGGCATATAAACCACACCAAGAGAAATTTTAACCTTGCGTCCAATGTGTGAGAAATTATAAAATACAAAATATAAAAATATAAAATAAATGACTACAAAATCCTAAGGGTATAATGCATTGTTTAAGGAATGTCTCGATTTAATTTTCTTTTATACAAATATTGTTAGGTGGCCTGTCAATATCATATTCGGAAAACAAGTAATAATTATAGAGTTTAAAAAAAATCATGTATTTAATTAAATTGGAAAACAAGTATAGTTATGTATTTTAAAAATTTGAAGTCTTTATGAAAAAAAAAAATAATTGACTGGACTTACGACCATATTATATAAGACAACAAATTTAGGAAACATGTAAATGGATTTAATAAAAATCTACGTATGAATATGATATATGTATCAAATATTATATATATCTTATACGTCAATACGTTTATTTTAAAAATAATAAAATATAATATGTAATATATGTATATTGAAAAGTCTATAAAATTTTTTAAGAATATGATAAATATATAACTATTGTGTGAATCTAAATTAAAATCATACGTACTAAACAACGTCAAAATAAAAAATTATAAATTATTTTTATTATAAAAATATTAATATTTTATATTAGATACGAAAATATTGGTAGAATAGTCTAAAGTATTGAATTAAGATCCCTCTCGAATACAGATATGTATCATTAGAATAGCTATTTATAGGTTGATTGTGGTTAAAAATATCAATTCTTGTATAATGTATTCTAAATGTCATTATTAATACGTTATATAGCTAATTGATCATAAAAAACATAATAATGAAAATGTATAAACTTTAGATTTTATATAATTTAAAATCAGAAAATGTTATGTTTCTTGACATATCATTCATGTTTCTACCCTATCTACAAGAAATATGGGTCGTAGATATTAATATAATTTCTTAATGCTAATAAAAGATATAAAGTAAGATATGGTATGATTATTTAGTTTTTTAGATGTACTTCTTAGATATTTATGTTCAAAAACATGCTATTAAACATGCGTAATCCTCTCTCAATAAAAATTCAAACTCTTAAAAGAAGTTAAAATCATATTATGTTTTACAATTAAACTTTTTCTATTTAATTTTTATAATTATATTTTTTTAAGAATAAGTTCGCATAAATATATAGCAAACTAATGATGAATCGGTATTGAAGTCAAGCTCTGTCCCTTCATAAGAATTGAATTTAAATTTTTTCTTGTTCTTTACATTTGTGTTTGATCAATGAGTTATTTCGAACTAATACGCAGAGAGAGAAAAAAAAAATTCCAATTTCCAAATGTCAGCATAAAATTTGAAGGACTACCCTAATAATAAAGAAACATAAAGAATATCGGTTTTTTATTGGTCGAAAATGTTAATAAATCTTATCGAGTCCAGATTTTTTACTGATTTTTTTTTGTTTTCTGCTCAATATTAAAAATATACTGTATTAGTATTTTAAATATCTTTTTAATATATTTTAAAACATTAAAATTATTAGTAATCAATGTATTATAAAAACACAATAAAAAAACAATACAGAAAAAAATCAACAGAAAATCCAAATTTTTGGTTTCAAGTAATGTCATCTGATTGATTTAAATTGGAAATTTAACTAAAAATGCATGTTTGGACCAATTTTAGCTTCTTATGAAAAAAAAAATCATCAAAACATATTAAATATTATTTTAACCCAAATAATATATATGAAAAAAAAACATATATAAAATTCTAAACTATTTGCCAATCTCATAATATATATATATATATATATATATATATATATATATATATATATATATATATATTTTTATTATTATTATTATTATTAAAAGAACTTGACTCAACTCGTAATATGATGATAAAGTTTTATTTAATATTTTTCCAAGGGATAAACAACATAAATTCCTATGGTTGATTAAACCTGTCACTTAAAATAAATACACATCAAAGGTATGAATTTATTACTGATATATGTATTAAGTTATATGCACATAGTTCCTTTGTCGAGAAACAAACAATTGTTTCCACACCAGTATATAATTCTTCTACTTTATTTTCAAAAAAAACTGGTTATTATCAAGGTTGGTACTGCATCACTCTATGATGTTAATAATTTTTTTGTTAAACAATATATGTTACTGTCATGTCCCATCATCCTATTAGAAAACCTATTTCTGCTAATTCCAGTTCCATGAACCTTCGTTCCTGAAGTCATTTCAGCTCTTTCCACTTTCCTAATTGCACTTCTAAGTACATATCTTTAAGTGCAATCTTGTGATGATGATATATATGTATGTATTAGGTTCAGAGGAGATTTCATTGGAGAAACACAACACCAATAAGATTTGAGTTTAATCTCATAAGGTATTTACATTATTCTCAATCCAAAATCTTAAAGTGATGGATTTATGAGTCATGATCCTTATATGGTGCTCAACTTTTTCATTTTTGTTCAATATAAAATTTAGACTCACGTTTAAATTCTCAACCTCACTTGATATCTTGCTTTTTAGGTTAAGGATATTGAGTTTCCATCGATGAAACTTTGACCATTTGCATTCACAAGTACCTCCACTAAAAATATTCTCACTGTTTCTTCCCATGCACGCAACACTAATTAAGTACAAATATGTGTAAAGCAATGACAGTGTTTGAAAAACCAAAAATTTACTGTTACACGACTCAATCTGTTTGAACACTTTGTTAATCAAACTAATAACCTAGATTAACACTAAAACTTGTTTAATTAATGCATGCATTATCTATTTACCTTACCAAACCCTGTAACATGTCTCCAACGTTGTCAACATTTTAGAAAGATCCCATTATATGTTTCCAACATATATGTTTCAACATTCTTAGCTTTTTATCTGTAGTAGCTTTGAGACACATGCCAATAACTATTTTCCCCCTTTTCTCATTCAAGATAAAATTTATGTAAAACCTTTCATCATAATGTACCTGAAAAATAGACTTATTGTGCTTTATCAACTTTTTGTCCTATATATGATATATACTAATTAAAACTTTATTGCCACACATATAAAACTTAAATTGTATCAACTTAGAAAAAAATAAAAGATAAATGTGAATCCGAAACCCGCTCTAAATCTTGATTAGTTTGCTGATACTTTCTCTTAAAGAAAAATAAACCAAATGTTCTCACAATATTTACTGTATAAAATTCTGTATGGTGTTATTATTCCATTTAAACGAAAAGCTCCATGCATGGAATCAATTAAATTAAAGTTAAAGTATTAAAATTAAAGTAATCAGCTCCATGCATGGCTAATTAAGGTTTATTTAGATGAAAATAAGTATAAAATGATAACAGTTTTTATGACATTTTAACATAAAGCATGAACTGGAATTGGAAAACTTAAAGTTGGACTTTTACAGAGAAGGATGAATATGTAGAGAAGTTTTGTGATAGAAATACGAGGAGAAAATGGATGGTTTTGAAATAGAGTACGAAATAGGGGACCCTATAGTGCATCTTATTGTCAAAACAATAATAATAGCCCACCAAATATTTATATAAATATACCTATTTTCTCCCTTCCCTTTCAATAAGCCTGGGGTGAGTTAATAGAATCAACACTTGTGCATTTTATGCAGAATTTAAATGATCATGAACCATTCCTTTCATAGGTTTATATAGGTGTTAGATTCCCTCTATTTCTTTCTCAGAAACAAAAGTCTAAGATGAATGATGCCAATAAATGTTGTGACTTGTGATCAGGATTTGATTTAAATTATTCACCACCGACACACTTTTCCCAGAAAAAGACATTTTACCTTCATCCCCCCGGGTATAATGCCTCTGATATTGCCAGTGTACTCAACCACAAACACTTCTGTTCATACACACTTTCACACACCAAAAGTATTATATTTATTTATTCATTTTTCATTTCTCCCACCTCTTCAATATCTTTTCATTATTATATTCAATGAATGTCCTTTGATTGGGTGGTTCAGAAGAATTCTTCAGTTCAAAATCCTAGTTATTATGGCTTCCTTTTATCCAAACCAAGTGCTGCTTTAAGTTCAGTTTTGCAGAATGAATCATTTTTTAGTTAGAAAAAAAATTGAACTTCCACGTGATATGAATATATAATAATATATAACTCATTATGATCCTTAAAAATTACATAAAATACATGGCTTGAGCAAATATATATATATATATATATAATTAATGAAAAGATTTGAATATTATTACCTCGGATGAAGGCTATTCTTGACAACTTTCTGGCCATATTTCCTCCATTTGTAACCATCGTCAAGCACATCTACATCGCTTCTTGTTTGGAAACAAAACCTTGGTTCTCTAAGCTTCCTCCTTATCTTCACCTTGTTCTTCTCTGTACCTGCGTTCCTCCACCTACCACAACGTAATCAATCACGTCTTCAAAGAACCAATTAACACTTCAAATAAAAAGTGCCACTTAAAGAAAATGGACATGTGATCTGTTTGAGAGATAGAACATGTGAAGTCAAGGATTCAGAAATGTGTTCCAGATTCAACAACATTATATCAAGATTCTGACTGGGGTTGTGATTTCATTTCGGTTCTTCATCGCAGAAAATTGCAGAGATAAATATATAATGTGATCACATAAACTAAAACTTGTGGATAAATGCGGCACACAGTCGCAAACTGTTGGCAAAATACTATCACGAAAACTCAAAAAATCTTGCTGTTGCAAAAAAAACAAAAAAACACGAATCGGTGGTAACTGTGTTTTAAAATCTTGAATCCAGATAAAGAAGCAATTCCTTTCCTATAAGATTAGACTATATCTCTTTAACTGATATATAAATAAATATCTACGTGCATGCACTTAGGGAGAGAGAAAGAGAAGATAAGAGAGACATAAAAATTAACAAAAATAGTGTAATGAAATTGAAGAAAAATGGAATTTATATATATATATATATATATATATATATATATATATATATATATATATATATACCAAGCGTTGTTGTTGCCTTCACTAGCGTTTCCAGTGCAGTTTTCTTCATCGACAGGCTTTGGATCTAGAGTTTCTACCTGAAATACAGTAAGCAAAAAGTCCTTATAAATACCCTAAGATCGATAAGGACACAGAAGAGAAAAGAGAACACGAAGGAAATAAAATCTATAATATAATATAACCAAGGGTGAAGATTAGAGAGCTTTATTGAGTATTAATTCCAATTAATAAGGAGATTAATTTTGCTAAGTAGAATCGAAAGTGAATAACCACACCTGGTCGTTGTTCCAAGTTTTTCCGACAAGTTGGGTGTGATTCATGAATCCGATGGTTGCAGCAGTTGTGGCGGAAGAAGTAACAACAACATCGGTGGTGTTTAAGGATTGAGATTGTGAAGAAGGTGACAAGAAACCAAGGAGCTGGTTTTCTTGGTAGTGAACAAAACCCAATTCGTGTATGGGTTGTGGGGTGTTGGAGAAGGAAACTTGAAGGTCATAATTGGTAGCACCACCTCTCTCTCCTTCCATATCCCACTTTTGGAATGGTTCCAATTTCAATTTGACTCACTAACTGGTGTTTTGATTCGTCTGCTTCCTAGCTATATACCTAACTATACCTCTTCTTCTCGCATAATACCTCAAATCTTATGCACAGTGATTGGAAAGAACACAGAAATTAAGGGTAATTCAGCAGTGGCAGGACAAGGGTTTTGTACTTGGTCAACTGCTACTATGGAAATTATTATTCCTTCCCTTTTCTTTAAGGTAGTCTATTCTATTCTACTCTTGTACACACACACACAACACACACTCTCTATTAGAACACACGTGCATTGTCCCACAATGTTTTCTCAAGCAATTATCGTGGAGAGAAAAATGGAATTAGCTATGTCCTGTCTCACTTAGAATCGCCTCAAGTTGTGTGGATATATATGCCATGTTTTAAGGAATTAAAAAACCCTTGGTAAATAAGTAAAAATATAGGTTTAATGAGTTGGTATCACTCTCGTTTAAATGTGTCAGTTTGGTACCTACTTTTTAAAAATATGTTAATTAAGTCATAATTTTTAAAAAGATGTCTCAGGTCATTTTTAGCAAAAAATTATTAACACCGTTAAAACGGTTTTGATATTTCAAATGACTTACAACATAAGTATTGATATTTATATTAAAATTTAGTGGTAAAAGTCATGAATTAAGTTAACGACATTAGTAATTTTTGTCTGAAAGGAACATGATTAAGACATTTTTTCAAAAGTTGGAACTAAATTAATACATTTTTAAAAACGGATACCAAACTAACACATCCGAAAGAAAGTGATACCATCTAACTAATTAAACCAAAAATATTTAAATGATTCTTTTCTTTTTTTTCATAGAGAATGTATTGTAAACAAACTCATTTATCAAATTAAGATATTGTCATTATTTTATTTCCATTTAGTTCATCTTTCTACCTCTGTATAGTTCATATTTACGCATAACAAAATTTTGTTTCTCACCTTATTATTTTTTTAACACTATAATATTAAACTGAATTTTCATAGAACCGGATTTATTAATAATTTTTTCATCATTTATTCTGTAAACTGCACTGCACTTTATGAAATAACGTTTTTGTTAACACATCACTTCCTGAAGTCATTCATATTAATCGCAGAATCAAATGCACACTTCTTATTAGGGATGACAATTAGGGCCTGGCCCGCGGGCCCGGCCCGCAGGCCCGCATAAAAAACGCGGGGCAGGTCAGGATAGTGAGCCCGCAGACCCGCATAGGCCCGCGGCCCACGCGGGCCGGCCCGTAAGCCCGCATAAAATTAAAAAAAAAAAAAACTTGCACTTGTGTATATTAATTACTTCTTTTATGGACTCTTGCATTAACATTTCAAATTCTTGTATAACTGGAAAAGACAAGTATTATGTAATTCT